>Ga0256839_1001803_pt1 | contig 25192 bp, 26 predicted proteins | sample 354166metaG_FD_185968 | JGI IMG/M metagenome (GOLD analysis project Ga0256839, IMG submission 185968) | Hydrothermal vent microbial communities from Mid Atlantic Ridge, Atlantic Ocean - 354-166 | ecosystem: Environmental > Aquatic > Marine > Hydrothermal vents | place: Atlantic Ocean: Mid... | reverse complement strand
AACACCTTCAGCTTAACGGCTACCCCGGCAATCAGCGCCAGCAGCAAGCCAGTGGTGATGAGCCGCACGATGGTCTGCCAGGCGGTGCGGCGCGCCATGCGCAGGGACGCCAGCAGGGTACGCAGGTCTCGAATGTCGATGGCGGCCTCGGGACCTTCGAGGCCGACATCGGCGAGAGCCTTGCGGGCGCCCTTTTCGGCAGCGCGGGCGAGGATCGCCTCGAAATCCTCCTCGGGCATGCGGACGAAGCCCGCGTCCTTCGACGGTGGTGTCATGGTGTGGTCTCTCGTTGTTTGTGGTCGTAGGGTCAGGCCGCCGGAGCCGTCGGCAACAGGTACTGGATGGCAATGCGCACATCGCCGCCGGTGAAGTCCACGCCATTGGCGGTCAGCACGACGGGCGTGGGTGCATAGCAGGCCTGCGGCCCGATCACGCCGACATTGGTGCTGCCGGCGGCCACGCCGAGCGAGCCGCCGAACTTGGCGGGTTCTCCGGCGATGCCGCAATCCCAGGAGGTAGCGCCCAGCACGGCAGAGACGGTGCGGGTCGAGACCGCCAGCACGATGGCCCGGTTGGGGATGGCAATGGTCGAGGTGACGGAGGCGCCGGTGAGGCCCGCCAGCAGCTCTTCGTCCACGTGCAACCCGATGGATGATCCGTTCTGCCCCCAGGCCACCTCGACGGCCGGAGCCCGGACCAACAGGTTCAGGGCGGCATCGAGCGTCAGCCAGGCACCACCCATGCGCACGACCAGCTCGCTTTCGTCCTCAACCCACACGCGCCACCCCTCCTGCGGTATCAGCCGCAACCAGGTCCCAGCCGAGAACAGCACCATGTCGCCATCCCAGCCGGCCCAGGCCCCGGTCGCGCCGGAGGCCACGATGTAACGCTCCCCTTCGGCCGGGCTCGCCGGCGGCGCTGCGAGATCCCGGTCCTTCACCGACATCTGCACCAGCCCGTCGAGGCGGGCCAGCGCCTCGTTGACGGTGACATGCTTCTGGGCCTGGGCGGCGGCAAGGAGCGGCAGGGCAAGGTTGGGGGTGGTCATGGCGCGGCCTCCGTGACGGTGAGGGTGGTGGTGAACGGCACGCCGCGACCCAGCGCGCCGATCTGGAAGAGGCGGACGTCAACGCTGGTGATGGTGCCGCCGAAGTCGGCGGTCTGCATGGCGGCGGTGTAGAGGAAGCTCGGTGCGGTCAGGCCGGTGACGGTGCGCACAACGGCACCGGCGTTCAGGATTTCAAGATCGTAGGCTTCGCGGGCCTCCGACATCGGCACCTCCGCCAGCACCCAGCTGTCGGCCGAGAGCGCCCGGTCGCGGCGCAGCCAGCGGATCGCCAGATCGCCGTTCGATTCGCGCCGCATCCGCGCTTGCGCCGGCGCGAAGGGCATGAGGCCGCGCCCATTGGTAGTGAAGGTCAGTGCCTGCATGATGGCGTCGGAGGGCGCGGCATTGCCCGGCCCGATGCGCCAGTTCCACGGGATGCCGAGATCGGTCTCGGCGATCGACAGCGGCTGGACGGCGGTGTCGAGGATCACCACCCGTGCCCCGGCGGGCGCCGGGTCGCCCATGGCATCTTCCGTGCCCCGCTGCCCCCTGAGCAACCGGGTCAACTTGTACCGACCTGTTGCCACGAGTTCCGCGTTCCCGAACTGGACGATCTCCCAGTCACCCGGCGCGCTCTCGACCGCCAGCACGTTCGCGCCGTTCAGAAGCTCGGTATCGGTGACGCTGGCGAGCGTGCCCGAGGTGAGGTCCAGCAGCAGTTCGTTTCCTGCGTCGAAGCGGTCTACGGGACCGGCCGGCAGGTTGGCGGCCAGCGCGCCCATGCGCGCCGCCGCACCGATGGTGTCGAGCAGCCGGAAGCCGGATGTGTCGGCGCTCCACCACACGGCCCCGGTGCCGTACCAAGGCCTCGCGAACACCGCCGCGTAAGGCCGATGCGCCGGAACCGTGTCGGCGATCTGCGGCAGGTCCATCAGCGCCACCTCGGCCGGGCCGAAGACCGTGGGGGTGGCCAGCTGCGGGTCCCGTCCCTTGCCGGGCGGAAGGTCGTAGATGGCGGCATCGGCGCGGATGGACTCGATGGCGCGCGCCCCGGCGTCCGCCACGCGGGCGATGCGGTAGTCGATCAGGCGTCCATCATGATCAAGCGCGATGACGTCGCCTGGGTCCAGCGCCAGCATTGACGGTGGCAGCTTGGCCGTCAGCGTCTCGCGACCAGCCCAGGCCTCGAGCAGCGCCCGGCGGCAGTGCCGATCGGCTTCCTCGAGCGACACGGCCAGCGGGAAGCGCTCGGCTCTCACGCCGTCCGCCGCCACCCCGGCGCGGCGCGCTTCGACCGTGGCCGCGTCGTATTCCTCGTCGGCGCGCACGAGTTGCCATTTCAGCGCCTGAGGCAGTTCTGTCTCTTGCCCGCGCACCAGTTCCATGATCTCGCCCTTCGCGCCGACCAGATCGTCGGGGCGGATGGTGACGGCGGGCGCCCGACCGCGGGCGCGGAACACGATCTTGCCGCCGCTCTCAACCGCATCGAAGGCGAAGTGCCGCGCCAGCACCGCGACCGAGGCACGCGGGCTTTCCAGCGCGGCCACGGTGAAGCCCGGCACGATGTCGGAAAGCTCGGAGACGTCCACCAGAGCGTCCGACAGCCCGGCGGCCCGGCACAGATCCCGCACCAGCGCGCCCAGCGAGACCTGCCCGAGGCGTCCGCCCATCCAGTGCCCCAGCCGCCAGTTGGCTGCGTCCGACCAGACGTCGGACCGGGCCGGGAAATCCGGGTATGGCCGCGCGTCCCAGGTCCAGAGCGCCGCCTCGGTGATGTCGATCATTGGTCCGGCATAAACGCTGCTGGTCGGGTTCCTGGCTGCATCTCCCCAATAGCCGAGCGTGGCCTCGACGTAAGATCTCTGCACCGCCTCGTCCTGCCAGCTCCGCGAGAAATACGGCAGGGCGCTCTCGGAGCTTTTGGGATCGTAGAACACGTTTGGCTGGTTTGTGCCGCGATCGACGGCGGGGCAGCCGAACTCGGTGAAGCGGATCGGCTTCGATTGCGGCACCCAGCCGGTGGTGGATTGGCCGTATGGCAATACCTCCACCCCGTAGACCACGATGTCCTCGCCCGCGGTGGCCGAGCGCGGGCCGATGCGAAAACCCGCCGAGCCAGACAGGCCTGCTGTGACGTCCAGCGTGATCTTCCACAGCCCCGGCGAGACTTCCGCCTGGCTGGTGGCGTTGATGGTGTGTGCGCCCGGCGCGGTGCTTTTCCATCCGCCTATCGCCCCGAAGTAGGAAGCATGATCGGCGCCCGCGCCCAGCGCGAGGTAGAGCGCGAAGTCGCCGGAGGTGCCCGGTGCGACGTAAGCCGTGATGGTGACGCGCTCGCCCACCGAGAGAGAACGGTAGCCCGGCGTCGCCCCGCGCCAGGTGGCGCCGTCGGAGGCGACAAGAGCCGGTGAGGTGAACGGACCGAAGCTGCCTGTGGTCGGGGTGATGGTGACGGTGGAGGGGTTGGGATCGTAGCTCGCCGGGTCGGCCGCGTTCTGGAAGAAGCCGAAGCGCATACCGCCCAGGCGGTCGTGATGCACGCTCTGCCACCAGTTCCGCATGTCCTTGGGGCGGAAGAGCCACGGCTCGCCGTAGAACCCGTCGCTGATCGGCGTCCTCACCTGGGCCTGCCGGTCCGCATCCGAGGCATAGAACCAGTCGTATCCCTCGCCGCCCTCGATGTTGGCCTTGAGATAGTCGAGATCCCGCACCGAGCTCCACCCGGCCTGGGCATCCAGATGGTCGGTGCCGTCGCGCCAGTCGCTGAGCGGCAGGTAGTTGTCGATGCCGACGAAGTCGATCGCCGGGTCTGCCCAGAGCGGGTCGAGGTGGAACAGCGCATCGCCGGAGCCGTCGGCGGGCTGATGGCCGAAATATTCCGACCAGTCGGCGGCGTAGCTGATCTTCGTGCCCGGCCCGAGAATGGCGCGCACGTCGGCCGCCAGTTGCTTCAGGGCGGTTACCGCCGGGAACCCGGTGGCGCTGTCTCGAATGGTGGTCAGCCCGCGCAGCTCGGAACCGATCAGGAAGGCGTCGACGCCGCCGGCGGCCTTGCAGAGGTGGGCATAGTGCAGGATCATCCGCCGATAGCCCCAGTCGGCGCCACCGGTCCAGGTGACGGTTTCGCCAGAGACCGTGAAGTCCGAGATCTGGGCGTTGCCGAAGAAAGAGTTGACCTGGCCGGTCGCGGCGGCGGTCTTGTCCACGCTTCCGACGTAACCCGCGGCGGGCGAACAGGTGATCCGTCCGCGCCAGGGATGCGCGCTCTGCCCGGTGCCGGCGGCGTTGTCGGAATACGGATCGGGTAGCGTGTTACCGGCGGGAATGTCCATCAGCAGGAACGGATAGAAGGTGACGCGATAGCCCCGCGTCTTCATCTCCTTGATCGCCTGCACCACGGAGAAGTCCGCGGGCGTGCCGCCGTAGTTCACCCGGCCCTGTCCATCGGTGCTGACCAGATGCACGCCCGACCGGGTCACGCCGTTCACGCCCCAGGTCTTGGGCGCGGTGGTTTTGGTGGCGGTCTCGACGCCGGGCTTCATCTGGCAGTTCCCCGCGCGCAGGTCGAGGCCGAACCAGGAGACCACGAGGCTGACGTTCTCGATGTTGGGTACTGCCGCCTTCAGATTGTCGAGCGATGCCAGGATGTCCGGCTTGCCCGTGGCGTTGTTCACGTTCTCCGAGGCCGTGTTGCCGCCCGTGCCCCGGGTGATCGGCTCGGTGGCATGGACGAACTCGCCGGAGCCGGGGATCATGGTCACCGACGTCACCATCCCCTCGGCGGTGTCCGGCTCCACCACGGGGCGGAACACCTCGAAAGAGAGTTGCGGGATACGGTTGCCGAAAGGCGTAAGGTCGAGCTCCTCGAACATCACGTAAGCCGTGCCGCGCCAGGCGGGCGCATTGCCCGTGCCCATCTTCGCCTCGATGAACGGATCGGGCGTCTGCGCCTCGTCGCCCTTGTAGAGCCGCCATGTGAGCCCCGAGAGATCAAGCGGTTTACCGTCGGCCCACACCCGCCCGATGCCGGAAATCGGCCCTTCGCACAGCGCCACGGCGAAGGAGGCGGTGTAGCTGTAGGTCGTCGTCGTGACCCTGGACCCACCGCCCTTGCCGCCACCGGTCGTGCTGGTGGAGACGGTCTCGGTGAAATCCGTGGCCCAGACAATGTTGCCGCCCAGGCGCATGCGGCCCCAGACGCGGGGAATGACCGCGCCTTCGGTGGAGGTGGTCACGGCGAGATTCTCCAGCCGCGCGCCCTCGATTCGCTGACCGGGCGTCAGCGATGACACGATCCAGCTGTCGACCAGCGAGCCCGCAAAGGACCCCACCGCACCACCAATCGTGGCGGCCGACACACCAAGAATGGACCCGCCGATCGAGGCCCCGATGGCCGAACCTGCGGAGGCGAGGAGAATGGACGCCATCGCTCAACCCTTCCCGCTCTCAGGGACCGGGAACCGGAAGGCGAAGGCAATGCGGCGCGCCCAGGCCTCGCTCAGCGGTTCCTCGATCACGCCGGTACGCTCGTAGGCGTGAATGAAGCTGTGGTTGGGGGTCAGGATGCCTGCGTGCTTGGCGATGGCTCCCTGGCGCATACGAAACAGCACCACGTCGCCGGTGCGGGCCTCAGCCACGTCGATCTCGACCATCGCCGCCCGCGCCGCTTCGGCCAAGACTTCATGCGGTCCGACCTCGCCCCAGTCGCGCGAATAGGGCGGCACCGGCATGGGCTCGGGGCCGACGACTTCGCGCCAGACGCCCCTGATCAGCCCGAGGCAGTCGCAGCCCACACCCTTCACCGAGGCCTGGTCGTGATAGGGCGTGCCGATCCAGCCCCGCGCTGCCTTCACGATCCGCGCGGGCATGATGCGGGCCGCACCGCAGTGGGCGTTCCCACCGCAGTGGGCGCTCCCACCGGTCACAGCACGCCCCCGGTGTTGGGATCGCCGCTTGTGGCGATACGGATCACGGTGTCCTGGCCCGGAATATGCGGAAAGCCCCGGAAGTTGACCGCGTTGGCGAACTTGGTCTTGCAGGTCTCAAACCGCTTGTCGCAACCGACGGTGATGTTGAAGTTGTCTCCGGTCGAGATGGGGCGAACCGGCGCTTCCAGCAGAGTGACTGTGACATCGGTGGCGCCAACCGCATGGCTCAGCACCTCGGCCTTGCGGCCCGCATTCGCGCCGGTGGTCCAGCTGAGCGTGCCCAGCGCGAACCAGCCATCCGCGAAAGACGACAGGCCGGACGCGGTAAACCGCCGGTCGCCCGTGACCGTCACGACCGTTCCGCTGCCCGCATAGGTCGGGTTCGTCAGAACGACCCGACATCGCGCATCGCCCAGCGCCGCGTCGCAACTCGCCTGAAACGTCCGCCCGACGCTCTGGTTCAGGACATGGGCGAGCGAGCGCATCTCGGCCACGAACTGCACATGCCCGCGCCGGACCTGACCGATGGCACCCCGGCGCATGAGCACCCGCTGGCTGGTATCGGCCCAGTTCACGCGCCAGATTTCCACGGCGGCGTTGTCCCAGCGTCCGTCGAGGATGTCGGTCTCGGTGATGGTGGTGGAGGTCAGCACCCCTTCGGCATCCTGCGCATCGACAGAAAGATCGGAACCGGTCCTGATCTCGGACGCCGTGAAGCCTGACTCGGGCTCGAACGTCGTGCCGTCGAATGTCAGCGGCAGGTCGTGATCGGTGAAGCCGAACAGCTTTCCGTCAGAACGGGTCAGGCGCCAGCACCAGGCCAGCGTCGTGGTGCCGGAATCAAGGTGGGATTGCAGGCCGGTGGGCAGGGTCTTCATCGTATCCTCCCACAGCCCGCGTCGATCATGCGGATCAGGCGCGCGCCGGTCCTGACCGAATTCGGCCCGCCATCCTCGGCAAGCGCTGCTGCATGATCTGCGACGGGCCGCTCGAGCCCTGCGCAGAGGGCCGAGTCACTGACGGCCACGCGCGCGCAGCCAGTCGCGAAGAACAGTGGGATCATCGCCCAGATCGTTCGTCGCATCATCCATTCTCCGTCTTGTGGCATTCGCGGCTTCCCGATCTTGGCGCGCGCGGCGGGCGCGTTCCTCGGCCGCGCCCCGCTTGCGTGCTTGTCCGATCAGGGCGGCGAGGCCGGCGATGACACCAAGGATCCCGAATATCAGCGCCACGATCTCACTCATCGCCCCGGAACCCCCGTTCGATCCGGTCGCGCAGGCCGATCAGGCCGAGCCCGAGGAAGATCAGGCCGGCGGGCGAGGCGTCGCCGGTGCCGGCCAGCAGCGCAACGAGGCGGGAGAGTTCGCCAAGCGGGCCGGTTGTGGGCAACGCGACTGACGCGATGCCGGTGAGCATGGCAAGACATCCCGCCCACCAGGTGAGCGAGGTCGGTCGAATGTAACGCATGGAGATCAGCTCCTTCTGAACAGACGGGAGAGGATTGTGGCCAGACGGGCGAGAATCCCGGTTGGCGCATTGGGTTCGGTCGAGGATGACGGCGTCACTGGTGAAGGGCGAAGCAGCGTCAGGGCCTGCGTCTCACTCAGCCGCCGGACGGGCCGCGAGAAATCCACCCGGCCGTTCGTATCCACGCCCCACACCGTGATCGGGCCCGCGGGATAGCGGCCCTCGCGGAACAGGGTCCGTTCCGCCACGCGTCGCGGGATGATCGAAGCCGGCCGGCGCCAGTTCATGAAGGAGCGTGCCGCCGCCTCGCGATTGCCGGCGTTGAGATGGCGAGTGAGTGAGGCCCGGGCGATGCCGCCCGTGTTGTAGTCAAACGAGACCAGGGCATCGAATTCGTGCGGCTCGAGTGGGACGGTGACGGCGCGCAGCACCTCGGCCTCATAGCGTGCGAGATCGGACCGAAAGGCGCGGAACGCCTCGTGGATTGCGGCGTCCAAGTCTTCGGGCATGCCCCGGGGCATGGTGGCCGGATCGGGTGGCCCCGCCGCTGCCGTGTGGCCGATCCCGAAGGTCCAGGTGCCGGTGGCATCCAGGTAAGGCCCGGGCACGATGCCTTCGTGCCGGGCCAGGGCCAGAAGGCCCCGGTCTGTCATTCTCATGTTCATCTGCGAACCTCGATGAGCGGAATGGAAGTGATGGAGCCGAGCCGCTCGATATCGAGCGTCACGTCAAGCGTGTCGGTATCGAACCGCACCGGTACGTCGAACTCGAAGCCGGCAGTGATCGCCGCGCCGCTGGCCGGAGCAGTAGTGAAGGTGACCAGCCCGGTCGTGGTGTCCACGGACCGGCCGGTGGTCTGCTCGGCGCCGTCGATGGCCACCAGCACGGTGCCCGCGACCGGTTTGGTGATGGTCCGGGTCCAGGTCTGCGAGCCTGACGAATAGACCTTGACCAGCTGGAACTGGGTCGTCGTGCCGTCACCGGTCCCGATCACCTGATCTGTCGCCGCAGGTGTCTGCGACGGCAGGCAGGACTTGTAATCCGCCCAGTCCTTGAAGCGGAAGCCGTAGAGCCGGCCGTTCCGCGCCTCGAAGAACGCCACCACCGCCGCCAGGTCGTCGGCCCGGCGGATGCCGTAGGCCGCGTCATAGCGCCGGCGCGAGTTGGCCCAGCTGGCGTTGCGTTCCTCGTCGCCGGACGCAAGCTCCACGATCTGGGTGCGCCGCTCGGGCCCGCCACGGGCGCCGCGGCTGATGTCGTCTGGGAACCGAACTTCGTGAAACGCCATCGCCTACATCCCCCGCCTGCCAAGCGCCACAGCGCGGGCAATATCGGCTGCAACCTGGGCGCGGGATTGCCGGAAACTCTCGGCATCGCGGGTCTGGATGTTGATGGTGATGTTCTGGGCGCCGCCCGCACCTGCCCAACCGCCCCCGTGCATCCGTGGAGCACCCGCGAAGGCCCGCGCCGGGATCGCCCGCGTGGGCGCAACAGTTCCCACGACACCGCCAGAGTGGAAGACATTGGCCAGCACCCCGCCCGGGGCGCCAATCCCGCCCAGCGCGCCGGACAGCGCGTCTGCGAGCGGGCCGAAGATGAACCTGCGTGCCGACAGCTTCGCCATGTCGGCCAGGATCGAGGTGACCAGAGACCGGAAATCCAGCTTGCCGGTTTTCACAAACTCGCCAATGGCATTCTCGGCACTGCGGAACGCCCCAACTAGGCTGTCGCCCAGCCCCTTGCCGAGGTCCATGGCCTTGGTCGCGTAGTCCTTGAGCGCGGTGGCCGCTGTCTCCCAGGCGGACTTCGCCACCTCGGCCGCCTTGCTCGCGGCCTTACCGGCGCCGGTGACGGCCTTTTCAACATTCTTCAGAGCGTTGGCCACCGCCCGTGCCTTCACGGCATCGAAGAAATCCCCCATCGGATCGCTTGCCATGATCCGTGCGAGATCGTCATTGAGGCGCGCGAGCCTGCGCGCAACCTCGTCAGCCATCGGGTTGTCGAGGCGCGGAAATGCGGTGGAGCCGATCCGGCCAATGCGCATGGCTTCAGGCGCGCCGGCCTTGTCCATCAGGGTATTCACCTGATCGGCCAGCCAGTTGATCTTGTCGATCGCGGTGTTGACCATCCATTCCAGACCGCCGATCACCGCATTGGCCGTGCCAACCACCGCTGCTCCAAGGATTTCGGGCAAGCTCGCCCAGGTGAAGGCGATATCGTTCTTTGCGATCAGAAAGCCCTTGATGATGCCGTTGAGCGCGATCTTCGTGCCTGACACCACTATTTCCCAGCCCCTGGCGAACCACGGGGCGATGGCATCGATGGCGGGCTTGAGCTTTTGCCACAGCCCGTCGCGCACCACCTGCCAGACGGCAAGGGCGGTATCGCCGAAACTCACTGCCACCTTCGACGTGCGGTTGATCTCGTGACGCATGCCAGCAACAGCCGCCGTTCCCGCCGCAATCGCCGCAGGCAGCAGCGGAAAGCTGGTGACCACATTGCCGATCATTCTTGCGGTCTGGGCCAACGCCGCCCTCACGCCGCCTTGGCCCGCATAGATCTGCTGGATCTGCGCGCCCTGCTGAATGAACACCATCATCGGGTTCATGCCCGAGGCCAGCGACACGAACACGTCGTTCAATTGAAACATCAGCATCCGGCTCTGGAACGCCGCCATGCGCGAGGCCCGCCCCATGCCTGTGAGTGCCGTCGTTCGGCCCTTGATGGCGGCGATACTTTGCAATGTCGCCTGACGCTCGCGGCTGATGGCGGCGCGCATCTCGTCTGCCGAGATTGCCCCCACCGCATGGGCCTGCCGGATCTCGGCAAGCCTGGCCTTGTAGTCGCGGATTGTGGCAAAGAGCGGGTTGAATTTTGCACGCGTGTCATCGAGCGCGCGCCCATAAGCGGCGATATCCTCGGCACTGCGGCGAAAACCGGGGGTGACGCCGGTGACCCGGTCGATCCGCTCCACCAGCGTACCCGTCGAGGCGCCAGCCGCCCTGAGCGCCGTTGCCGCCCGCGTGGCCCGTGCCGCCAGTGCTTCAAGTTGCACCAGCGCCGTGCCGGACGCCGCGCCCACGCCCTTGAGCCCCTGGCTTGCCGGCGCCGCGCCGCCCGACACTGCTGCCAGCGCCTGCTTGCCGGCCTTGCCGATGCCCACAAGCTCGGCCTTCAGCTTCTCGCCACCCACGGCGGCAAGGCGCACGCTGATGCGTTTTTCACCCATGGTTCGCGTTCATCTCTTCATTGATCTTGCGGATGGCGACGGCTTCAATGGCCGGCAGTAATTCAGCGGCCACGAGCGGGTTCACCCCCAGCGCCCGGGCCATCGCCAATGCTGCACCCATGTCCCAGCCGAAGGCGGCGCCGTCCGAAACCCGAAGCTGCCCGCCGAGGCGCAGAGCCAAGTCCCAGACTTGCCAGCCCTCCAGTGTTGCGGGGCGGTTCAGCCTTGCCGGGCAGTCCTGGCAGGCGCCGCGGGGCTCGCAGCCCTCGCAGTATCTGTCGCCCCCGCCGAAGTGCCACTCGGCAAGGGCGATGAGCCGTTTTTTTCCTGATCCAACACCAGGCCGCTCGCGACATAGCCAAGCTGGAAGGCCTCGAAGAGCGGGTAGACGTCGAGCAGCGCATCGATAGCCTTGGGCGTGGGCGCGAGGGGCTCACCCTCTGCATCGCCGATACCGGCCCAGTCGATGACCGCGCGCCGGGCGATGGCCTTGGCAAACACGATGGCGCGGGTCTCGTCCGGGGTATCTTCGGGAAGGCTCTCCACCGCCTCATCGGCACGGGCGGCAGCCATCAGCGCGGTGGTGAGCGGCAGCAGCTTCAACCGCACCCCGTGGCCGAGGTCGAGCCATTCCGGCCCCGCGTTCAGGTCAAGTCGGATCATGGTGTTCCTCAATAGGTGGCAATGTCATTGATCAGGGTGGCGGTGCACATCTGCCCGGCCACGCTGTCATAGGCCGCCTGCCAGTCGAAACTGGCCTGAATGCCTCGCGGCCCCTGAATCTGCAGGCGCGGGCGGGGCAGATAAACGGCGTGGGCGATCAGCTCGAAGCTCTCGCCGCTGGTCAGGCTGTAGGTGAACTTCAGCTCGGCCGCCGTGCCATTGATGGCCTGGTTCAGCAGCGTGGTGTCGGCAAAGCGCACTTCGATGCGCCCGGTCAGCGCCGCCATGCCGGGATCGGCCCCGTCGATACGCCCATCGGCGCGGATGGTTTCGATCCGATCGAGATTGTTCTCGTAGGTGATTTCGGCCGAAACCACGTTGCCGAGGCTGACGCCGTTGCGCGTGATCGCCCCGTTGAAATGGCCGAAACGCTTCATCGCCCAGCCGGAGGGTGTGCCGGCGCCGCTTGCCACGCCTACGCTTTCGCCCTGCGCGATCAGGCTGGCGGTGGCGGTCAGCAATCCCGAGCGCCCCATCTGCCAGCTGAGCTTGTCGAGCTTGCAGCCCGAATACATCGCGTAATGGGGCACCTCTGGCATGCCGATCTCGATGCTCATGCTCGGCAGTGCCCAATTGCCTGACAGGAATGTATGGGTGTAGGGCCCGGTGCCGGTGGTTGTCGGGTCTCCGAACGCCGCCTTCAGCCAGACGCCCCAGCTTTCTGCCTCGATCGGCACGGTGATGTCGCCATCGGCCGTCACCGCATCCTTGATCGGCGGCTGAGGATCCCTGCCATAGCCCAGAAGCTCGGGGCTCAAGAGCGGCTGCTCGGCGCCCAATGATGCGCTGGCAAAGGGCATCTGGTAGTACCCGCCCGTCGGGGCGGTGCCATAACTTGTCTCGAACGCAAGCGCCATCTGCGCCCGCGCCCCCTGGGCTCGTGCCATGTCGTCTGTTCCTTGTGGTTGGTGTCAGCTCAGCGGGTCAGCGGTGGAATAGCTCAGGATCACCGGCACCACGGCGGCCTTGATCCCTTCGGCGCCCTCCTGTGCGAGATCGGTCGGCGCCGGCGCCTGTGCCTCCACCCAGTCGCAGGTGCCGCCCAATGTGCGGTCGGCGGCGAGCGCGGTGCCAATGGCCTGGATGAGCGCGTCAAACGCCGGGTCCCGGTCGGCAGGCGTCTTGCCTTGCACGATCACCTCGATCTCGGCGCGATGTTCGTAGTGGTACTGAAGCGGGGACAGCGTCACTTCCGGCTCCCCGGGCTCGCCGTCGCGCAGGATCACAAGGCCGCCGGCCGGGATCCGCTCGGGCAGCACCTCGCCGCGCAGGACGGTGGCGTTGGGCATGGTTTGCAGGGCTGCAAGCAGGGCCTGCAGGGTGGATTCGCGGGGGGAGGGCATGATGGGATTTGCACTCCTATTCGGCAGTTTCCGTCGAGACTTTGAACGGCGTCCAACCTGCCCTAAAGTAGGGATATTTCCGGAAAGGACATCCTACGAAAGGCACGATTCAATGTATCCCGTAAACCGTGGCTACCTAGAAGCTGAAACACGAATGAATAATCTAATACAAGGGGGCCATCATGCAGAAGCACTTCTGGCTTCTGTATTTGCGTTCGAGAAGACAGTGCGCAGAACGCTCAGATTTTGCGCATTGAACAGAGGGCTCACTTCCAAACAATGCGACAAGCTCTTCAAGAATAGCGGGTTGGAGGCAATGAAAGAGGTTTGGCCGATTTTCGAGAAGCAAAATCGGGCACTTCCAGATTTCATCGGCCAGAAGATTTGGCAACCAGTTCCGGAGGCCGTGAAGATGCGAAACAAGATGGTTCATGGCGTCCGTGTATTCAGCTTGAACGACTGTAAAGAGAAAGCAGAACTTGTCATTACTGCCCTCGAAACTCTGCGAAATCGCTCAATTTCCGAACTCTCATGTGATCCTTGGTCAAGACTGCCCGGGAAAAAGGCATCCTGCCTGCCGTGGTTGAATCTGAGCAACAGATCGTCTTCCGGTGGTAACAGGATGAAAAACGACAAATAGGCACCCTACCACCTCTCAACCACCATCCCCGGCAGCGCGGCCTCCACCGCCCGCGCATCCCGCGCCAGATCGAGCCGCTTGCGCAACTTCACCTGCGACACCAGCAGGAACACCGGCACTGTCATGGCACCTGTCAGGATCCCGTCCTTGCGCCGCCGTCGGCGGCTGGGGGCGGCGAGCCCACGCTTGCCGGATAAGCGCGCGTCATCGGCCACCAGAAGGCTCGGGCCGCCGCGCCGATAGACAAAGCGCAGGCGCATGCCGGTGCGCTTTTCCCAGCCGTCGGGGGTGATGCGCTTGCCGCCCAGCCCCTTCTTGCCGGCGGCGGGCAGCGGGATGGCCAGCCAGAAGCCGTGTTTCGAGCGGATCAGCGGGCCTGTATCATGGGCGCCGACGATCACGGGGGCCTTTGACCAGACGAGCGCGGCAGCCCCGATGCTGGTGCCGTGTTCCGGGTAGGTCCGGGCGCGGATGGTACGGGCAAGGCGCTTGCCGAGACCGGCGCCTTCGATCTGCGCGCGCCAGTTGGATTTCAGCTTCTGGCCCGCGGCGGCCACGCCTCGGGTGACGGCGCGCTCGGCTGCCCGGATCTCTTTCTCGGCCCAAAGGCGTGGATCGCCGGAGATCTCGATATCAATCCTCATGCCGGCCTCAGATCGACGGTCCAGATCAGGCGTTTGGCATCGCGCATGGGCTCGCCCTGGATGAGAAACGCCGCGCCCTCGATCTCCACCCGGTCTCCGGGGCGGGGGTCCGGGATATCCGCAACCCGCAGATCGACGCGCTGGGTTTCCGACCAGATCTGCGCCTGGCCAAAGCCGGTGACCTCGTCGGCGCGCTTGAGGACTGCGCGTACGAGCTTCGGCGTGCCGCCGGCGGCGACATAGACCACATCACTGGCAATATCGGGATCGGCAAACAGCGCGTCCACCGCTGCCCTGAATACGCTCATCAGTAACTGCCATTCAGACGCACGCGCCCGGTGGTCTCGCTCGCAGTGCCGCCTACAGCGAGAACCGCAACCCCGATCAGGGTATTGGCGGTGGCGGTCTTGGTGGCCACCCGGTTGGTGTTGTCCCAATAGACCTTGTCGCCGACGGCCCATGCCTGGCTGACGGCCTTGGTGAGGTCAAAGACGCCGGTGGTGACGACCTCGACCTCGGCGCCCGTCAGCGCATCGCCACTGGCAATACCGAAGATTGCGCCGACCAGCAGACCGTCGCCTGAGGTGACATCATAGGGCGCGGTCAGGGTGATGGTGTTGCCGGGCTGGACGTAGGTTTTCATGTGGGGATCCTTTGGTTTGAGTGTAGAGAGTGGAGGGCGGCGCCCGCCCCGGGGTGGGCGAGAAGCGCCCGCCCATGGGGGCGGGCGGGCGCTGCCCGGCCTGTCGGCCAGGCGGGACATGCGGTGAATGCGCCCCCTCAATTCATGCTGTCAGAATGTCAGGCGGGATCACGCCCCCGGGTTCCGGTAAAGCCCGCGCCAGTCGATCGCCTTGGCACCGAAGTCCAGCCGGCACTTGATCTCGATCCCGTCCACGTCAAAGCCGTTGCGGGTCTCGATATAGGCGCCCTGCTGACCCTCGAGGTAAGCATACTCGATCGTGTCGATCTGGTTGGGCGAGGCTGCCAGATACCAGGCGGTGGCGCTTGCGGCATCGAGCCGCGGCTCGGCAATCGGGCTGAGCGTGCGGATCGATTGCGGCACCACATTCGTGGTGCTCGGCGGCACGATGTTCTGGGCCAGAAGCTGCTCGGCCTTGAGCTCCAGTGCGGCGGGTACGATCAGATAGGCCGGGCGGATGTTGAGCACGGTCTTTGCATCGAGCCCGGTCTGCTTGCGCATGGCCGCGCGCGCCGCCCCGACACTGTCGACCGAAAGCGCCGCGCCGGTGCCCGCAAGGTTGCCGTGAGAGGCATGGAACAGCGCCTTGCCGTCGGCCATCGCGGGGTTCGAGGTGATGATGCCCCAGACCACATCGCTTTCCAGCTGGGCAATCGAGTTGCCATACATCGCCGGGATCCGGGTGAAGGCGTCGAGATCATCGTTGATCAGCACCTGCCGGGTGATCGCCACCACCCGGCCATATGTCTCGATGCGGTAGCTTTCCTTTGCCTCCCCCAGCGTGCCGCGCTTGAACTCGCCACTTTCGTTGACTTTCAAGAGTTGCGGCGCCTCGCCCAGCTGCACCCGGTGCATGGCCTTGAAGTCGGTCGCCAGCACCTGCCGGCAGAACAGCTGGAAGGTTCGGGGATAGGCCTCGTAGGCCTGGCGCAGGGTCTTGTTCGTGACCGCCGACAGGATCTCGGGGAAGTCCGAGGTCGAATGCAGCGCGCGCGTCGCCACCTCGTCGCGCGACAGCCCGCGCGTGCTGGTACCCGCGCTTTCCAGGCATTCGCGGGCGATCTCCATCAGCGTCATGCCGCGATAGGCACGCGCGGCATCTTCCAGCGGGAACAGCGTCGGGCTGTAGCGGTGCAACAGCGCCGAGGCCACCGCCTCGCGCCGGGTCAGCGCCTCGTGCCGGCCACCCAGCGGCATTTCCACATGGGGAAAGCTGCGGGTCTCGTCGGATTTCTCGGCCAGCGCATCGAGGATTGCGCGACGCGCCTCATCGAGCGAGACGCCGCGTTTGACAAGATCATCGGCAAACGTGCGGCCGAGATCGAAACGCGCGGTCAGATCATGGATCGCCGAGACCCGCTCGCGCTCGGCCAGGCGGGCGGCGTCGATCTCGGCGCGCGTGTCGTGCGGTGTGTCCTGCGGCGCGGGATCAGGCGCAGCCCGCTGTTCGGCATCTTCGGCGGGTTGCGCGCGCGTGGTGGTTTCCTCGGTGGTGGTCGTTTCCGCCGCATCCGTTTGGGTAGTGTCATCTTTCATCGGGGCATTCCTCATCCTTGGGGTCTCGTATTTGCGCACCAGCGTGCAATCGTGCAGATCAGAGCCGTGGCGGAACCCGGCCTCGGGGTCGGCGCCCACGGGGACGGCCGAGATCTCAAACGGCGTCCAGTCCACGGCGCGCCACAGCTCGCGGCTGCCTTCGGGCCTGGTGATCTCGTAGCGATGAACCTGGTAGCCGATCGATACCGCCCGGATGTGGCCCGCCTTGATGTCACGCCAGATGGGTTCGACCTCGGCGCGCTCGGAAAGCGCAATGCGTGCAAGCCCGCGCCCCTCTTCCACGCGCACCGAGCCGGGCACCACCGAGCCGATCACGGCATCCAGATCCCCCGCGTCATGCACGCGCAGGAAAGGAGCGCCGGCGTTCAGGCGTTCGAGCCGCACATGGCCCGGTTCCAGGCTCAGCTCCTCGTCATGGGCCTCGCCGAACAGCGTGCGCCGCTGGACGCGTGCGCCGGTGGACCAGACCACCTCGATGCTGCGGGTGGTCTCGTCCACTGTGCCGGGGGCAAATTCCGCAAGCCGGCGCAGGGCCGGCAGTTCGATCCTGTCTTCCATGTTGTCTCCATGATGTTTTGCTCGGCACGATCAGCCGTCGATCGGGCACAGTCCTTTTCTGACCGAGCCTGCCAATCCCTGTCGGCAACGAGCATTAGTCGGACAAGCGTGCGTGATCGCGGGCTTGTGCCGAAGGAAGAAATCGGCTGTAATTCCTGCTCATATTGAAGATGATTAGGAGTATTTTGCCATGCCTTCACGAGTGACAGAAGCCGACATCTCTCTGGCCACGCTAAAGATTGCAGCATCTCGGCCAAACGGAACTGCAACGTTCTATCGCCTAAAGAAAGAAATACCTAACTATGTCACGCTAAGCGCAGATGATCGTCAGCAATCAATGACCCGCCCAAATGAGGAACTTTGGGAGCAACTAATCAGGAACATAAAGTCGCATTCAGACACACCTGGGAACATCTTATGCGAAGGATATGCGCGACATATCCCTCGTGTTGGCTATCAAATAACTGATAGTGGCCGGAGATACCTAAAAAGCAAAGGCTATTAGGAAAATTGCTTCTTGTATCCCGGCTTGAACCAACGCAGTTCCGTTCCCGAAGGAGCGTCTTTATCCCAAACAAACCAAGCGTAAGCTGTTGTTCCCGTTCCCTTCCGCTCAGCACCGGCAGGATAGAAAGTAATACGTTCGCTGAACACCCAAACTCGAGAGGGCGGGCGATCGCTAAAAATCGTACGAGCGCGATTGGCACCTTCAAGAAACGCCAATCGCAAAAGAAGAGCAAATTTCTTTCCCGCAAGTTCCGTACCGCGAGCAACAAACGACTCCGCACTATTGTAAGGCGGATTCGTGATGATGTTGTCAGCACGATCAGAAGCATGCTTGAAGTCGACGCCAATCTCACCGAACCCGCGATCATAAAGGTCAGAACTGCGGACCTTGCAGCCGGTTTCTTGAAGCACCCGTGACATCGAACCGTCGCCACAAGCACACTCCCAGATATCCCCGGTGAACTGCTCGTTATCAATCAACGCAAACGTTGCCCATCTCGGAGTGGGATAAAAATCCGGTCCATCCAAGTCGGCGAAACGCTTTACAGCCGGCTTGTACCCGCCATTAATGTTGTATGTCACATCCATAGGTAAAACTTAACAGAATCAGCGCCTTAGTAAAGAGTCCGATAATCGAGTCTTTTGAATCACTTAGCAAATCGGCGTTGTCAGCCGGCATTCGCTGCGCTGAACGATTCGCGAGATTGCGCCACGCCGGTCTTGGTGACCCGGCGCGGGTCGCTGTCGAGCACGAGGCCGAGGGCGTCGAGCCGTTCATTGGTGGCGGCGATCTCGGCCAGCACCGCCTCGGGGTTGCGGCCCTGCCGGGCGATGGCCTCGGCCAGTGTCATGGTGCCGGATCGGATCGCCAACAGATCGGCCAGCGCGTCCTTCTGTGGATCCACCGCCTCGAACCTGGGCGGGGACCACTCGACCGGCACCACCGGGTGCGGGATCTTGCCCGCGGCCCATGCGGCCTCGGTAAACCACCGCCACAGCGGCGCGCAGCACATGGGAATGAAGAGCTGCCATTGCACCGCATCGATCATGCGCCGGAACTCCACCAGCCCCGCCCGGATCGAGGAATAGTTCACCTGGCTCAGATCACCCGTCAGCAACTCGTAGGGCACGCGGAAGCCCGCCGCGATGGTGTGCAGGCTTGCGCGCTTGTATTCGGCGTACCCGCCCGTGGCCGCGGGCTGGTTGAAGCGGATGTCCTTGCCGCCGCGGGCATAGGCAATCAGGCCGGGCTCGAACTGCTCGACCCGGTTGCCGTCGGCATCCACCACCACCGGCGCAATGCCCTGCTGGGCCTCGTCGTCGCCGAACACGATTGCCGTCACGCAGGCCTCGGTCTTCTTGCGCACGATCTCGGCCACCTCGTAATCATCGAGATCGCGCAAGGACCGGATCACCGGCGCCCCCCAGGGCACGCCGCGCGCCTGCGTGCGCTGTTTTTCATAGACATGGGCGATGTCAGCGGCCGGAACGGGCCTGCTTTGCAGGCTGCCCGCAAGCCCCGCCGCGCCATTGCCGGGGTGTTCGGCAAACAGCCAGTCGGCACGCCGCCGGCCGAGCGCGTCGAACGCGATCCCCTGGATGATGCGCTCCTTGCCTTGCGTGCCGGCCTTGGTGCTGTCCAGAAAGTCCGCCTCCAGCACCTGCAATTGTAGCGGCACGCTCAGCCCATCACGCGCCCGGCGCGGGCGGCGGCGCACCAGGACCTCGCCTGCCTCGATCATCTCGCGGCAGATCAGGGTCTGCAGCCCGTAGAAGTCGAGCTGTCCGTCGGCGTCGCATTCCCGGCTCCAGTCGTCGAACAGCTTATCGACGGTGCGATCCAGCGCCTTGTCCCCGCTGGCCGCGCGCGGCATGATCCCGGCGCCGATGATGTTGTTGGCCAGCACCGACACCGCCTTGGCCGCATGCGGGTTGTTGCGCACGAGATCGCGCATCCGGTCGCGCAGCAGGGCGCCTGCCGTGGCAATCTCGTGATCGGCCGAGCTGCCCGGCGTGCGCCAGCCATCGGTGCGCCGACCACGCGCCGCCCCATCATAGCCGCGTGCCAGCATCTCGAAGGCCTGACGCGCCATGACCCGCCGGGCGGCCGTTCGCGGTGCGATCCCGGCAAGGGCGCGGTCGAACCAGCCAGGCTTCATCCGCGCGCACCCCGCCTGAAGCCGGCAAAGCCCGCCACCGGCAGGGGCTTGCTGGCGGCTGCCATCTCGCGCTCGATCGTGCGGATGCGGCTCAGCAGGTCTTCTGCGCTTCCGTACTCCACCGATCTCCCCTCGTAACTCACTCGTGTGGTGCCGCTTTCATAGGCGCGCCGCAGGGCGGCGAGTTCCGCATCGGTCCAGTCAGCCATGTTCAGAGCCATCCCTTTCTGCGCCCGAGCCAGTCGGACGGGCGTGTCGTTTGTGGCGGTCTCTCGGGGCGTCCGATCCTTCCGGCAGGCGCTGCCTCACCCACCGGTACACCGAGCTGATCTTCGAGATCGGCCCAGCTGGCCTCACCCCAGCGATCGGCCCCGGCAATCCAGGCGGCAGCGCGGGCATAGATGCGGCAGTCCAGCGCCTCGTTGCGCTCGCGGATCTTCTGCCACTCGAGCTTCGCAAAACCGCGGCGGTTTCTGACGGTCACCAGCTGCTCGGCCACCAGCTGCCTTATCCATTCGCTGTCGGCCCAATGCGGCAGGTGAATGCTGCCCGGCGCAAATGTTGCGCCTTCCTCCAGTTCTTCGGGTGTTGGGCGCGGCAGGCGCAGAAAGCGATAGGTCTCGGCCTTGAAGGTCGAGACCGCCACCGTCCACAGCCGCGCGCCCCGGCGCAGGCGCTTGCCGCCTGCCGTTGCATCCACATAGGTCGGCCCAGAAACAGGCGCGGCGCGGTTGAACCCTTCGGCGCCCTTCACAGGGGCGACCTGCGCAAAGCCATTCGCCCGCGCCCAGGCATAGACGGCCGCCGTCTCGTAGCCCGTATCGATCGCCAGCCGCGCAAGCCCCAGCTCCGCGCCCCCCTCATGCCGCCAGTTGCGGCCCAGCAGATCAGTGAGCCGCTGCCAGCAGGCAGGATCGCCGGGCCCGCCTTCGATCACCATGTGATCGATCAGCCAGCTTTCCAGCCCCCGGCCCCAGGCCCAGACATCGACCTCGATCCGGTCCTTCTGCACGTCGGCGCCTGCGGTCAGGAACAACCCGCCCGTGGGCACCGTGCCGGCGGGCCAGCTCTCGCGCCGCTCGGCAATCCGCTGCCAGTCAGGGGCATCCCCGGTCTCGACCCATGTCTCGCCCAGCACCGTGTTGCGAAACACCCGCTCGGCTTCGTCCGAGCCTTTCGCCGCCTCCTTGTCGCGCGCGATGTCGGCCCAGCTTTTCCAGCCCGGCGGCGAATAGAGCGCCGAGAGGTGAAACCCCACCGTGCGGGGATCACGCGCCACAGCCGTTGCCCGCCATTCGCCCGCGGCCAGCATCGCGGCCTTGTGGTGTTCCTCGATCGGTGTTTCACAGGCCTCACAGTGATAGGTGGCGGTTTCCGGTTTGCCCTGTTCCCAGCGCAGGCGTTCGAATTTCAGCCACTGCATCTCCCCGCAATGGGGGCATGGCACGAAGAAGCGGCGCTGGTCGCTGGCATCAAATTCCCGTTCGATCCGGCTCACGCCGCGAATGGTCGGGGTCGAGACCAGGAAGACCTTGCGCCGATGTGCAAATGTCAGCGAGCGCGCTTCTGCCAGACCGACCGGATCGCCTTCCTCATCCGCCGAGGCCGGGTAGGCATCGATCTCGTCCAGAAACACATACCGCGCCGGCATCGAGCGCAGGCCCACCGCCGAGTTGGCACCCGTCAGCACCAGCACCCCGCCGGGGAAATCCTTCGAGAGCTGCGTGTTGCCGCTGTCGCGTGCGCGGGCAGGCCTCACCCGTTCCTTCAGCGCCGGGCTTTCCTCGATCAGCGGGTCGATCCGCTGGCGCGAGTTGCGTTTGGCCAGCTCCACCGTCGGCTGGACCGCCAGCATCGGCCCCGGCGCGTGGTGCATCACGAAGCCGATCCAGTTGTTGCCGGCCTCCGTCGCCCCCACCTGCGCGGCCTTCTGGAACACGATGCGTTGTGCCGGGTCACCGGGCGAGAGCGCATCCATGATGGCGCGCATATACGGCGTGCGCTCGGTGCGGTAGCGCCCCGGCTCGGCGGATGCGCGCGATGACAGCCAGCGGTGGCGGTCGGCCCACTCCGAGACCGTCAGCCACGGGTCGGGCGTCAGCCCGCGGCCCCAGGCGGTCAGGAGCTTGTCGGCGCCATCGAAACCCGGGATCTGTTCGCCTACCGCTTCGCTGCTTGAGGCGGTGAGTTCACCCCAGCCTGACCTTGACCTCGCTGAGTTCTTCGAGATGGGCGCGGACATGGGTCTCCAGAACCTGTTGCATCACCGCCGTCTCGACGCACACCTCATGGCCTGCCGCTTTGCTGCATGCGGCCGAAAGTTCCGCCGCCATCAGCGCCGCCACCCGCGCGGGCCAGGTGACCCAGGCATCGCGTTCCTCGCGCGCCAGCCGGAACACCAGCGCTGTCGCGCGTTCGCGATCGATCAGCTCGCCCTTGAGCCTTGCCAGCCGGATCCGCCGCTCCTGCGCCTTCAGCACTTCGTTGGCGGTCTTGGCCTGCAGAAAGGTCGTGCCGCCCCCGCTGGCGGGCGTCTCCATGCCCTGTTCTCGCAGGGTTTCGCCCACGGCCGAAACTGCCGCTTCCGGAACGGGCTTCATGCCCGCCTTTGCTGACGCGCGCCGGGGGCGGCTTTTCGAGGGGTCGGTTGCCTCGGCCCTTCTTGCGTCGCTGGCCGCGGCGTCGATGGAGCCGTCGGCAAACAGCACCAGCCGCCCCGCCGCCTTCGCCTTCTGGATCGCGCCGCGCGACAGGCCAACATGGGCCGCATACTGGCGTTCGCTCATCCCCTGCATTGATGATCAATCCTCGGCAATAATCGCCATGAAATTGCGCTGCTTTTACTGGAGTGCTGCGCGCGCCCGAGCAAAGCTGAGAGCATCAAGTTGATGCTGCATGGAGAACAACATGATCCACATCGAGCTTTCCGACACCCAAGCCGTCATCCTTTCAACCGCCTGCGCCCGCGAGGACGCCCTCGTGTTCCCGACACCTTCCCACCTCAAGGGCGGGCCCGTCGGCAATTGCCTGAAAAGCCTGCTCAAGCGCGGCCTCGTCGAGGAAATCAGGGCAAGCGACCTCAACACTGTCTGGCGGCATGACGAAGAACGCGGGCCCATCACCCTGCGCGCCACAAAGCTGGCCCATCAGGTGCTTGGCATCGCGGACGAGCCTGAGGACGCCGCGCCCGCTGAGCCCGCGCCCGTTCAGCGACCCCGGCGTAGCAAACAGGAGATCCTGATCGAGATGCTCCGCACCGAAGGCGGTGCCACAATTCCCGAGATCGTTGCGGCGACCGGCTGGCAACCGCACAGCGTGCGTGGGGCGATATCGGGGGTGTTGAAGAAGCGGCTTGGCCTCAAGGTTGTCTCCGGGAAAGAGAGTGAAAGAGGGAGGGTTTACCGGATTGCGTCGTGACGCCCCGGCTGGCGGGCCGCCCCAACGTTTCGCGGCGGCCGCTCCATTTACACTTTTTTCGCTTGTTTCATTTATTTCACTTGTAACAGGGACACCCAATTGCTACCTGAACCTTGGGAACACGCGAAACGGAGGATCAACCATGGACAACACTGCCGAAGTGATTGACCTGACGCGCCGTCTTCCGACGCAGGAGGAAATCGCAAGCGCCGCAGAAGCCGCGACTGCGTTGGCGAATGCGCGCACCGAAGAAGGGGCGTTGGTCATCCACGGAGACGGCGGCGAACCCGTTCGGCTCGCACCGGCAATCGCCGAGCTGATGATCGACTTGCTGGGCCATGTGGCCCGCGGTGACATGGTCACGATCATTCCGACCGGCGCCATGCTCACCACCCAACAGGCCGCCGACATCCTGAACGTGTCGCGCCCCTATCTCAGCAAGCTGCTGAAAGAAGGCGAAATCCCGTTCATCCCGGTCGGCTCGCATCGGCGCGTCATGCATGCGGATCTGATGGCCTACAAGGCGCGCCGTGACGCCGCGCGCAATGCTGCGCTCGACGAGCTTGCCCGGCTTGGACAGGAGTTCGATGCCTCTTGATGCACGTCGCCGACCGCTTTGTTGTCCTCCTCGGCGCAAACGTCCTGTTTCCCTTCAGGAAGCGGGACGTTCTCTTGCGCTTCTACCATGCCGGCCTGTTCCGGGCGCGATGGTCCGAGCAGATCCTTGACGAATGGTCGCGCAATCTTCTGGCGCTGAAGCCCCAGCTCGAAGAGAGCATTCGCGCCCAATTGCAAGCCATGCAGGCGCATTTCCCCGAAGCGCTGGTCACAGGGTACGAGCCTCTGGTCGCATCTCTCGATCTGCCCGATGCAGATGACCGGCATGTTCTCGCTGCCGCCATAAAATGTGGCGCCCAGCACATCGTGACCGACAACCTTGCCGACTTTCCGATCGAAGTGCTGGAGCAATACGACATCGAAGCAATAGATGCCGACGAATTTCTCTCGCGGACTTTCGACCTCTACCCGTCCGAGGCGCTCGCTGTCCTGCGGGAATTGCGCGCGCATTACAGGAATCCCCCTTATACGGCGCCTGAATTCATCCTCGACCTCACGGCAAAGGGGCTTCCGAAGCTTGCGGCGCGTGCCCGCCAGCATCAGGCGTTTCTTTAGACCGGATCGACCGCATCCTGATCGCCTCGAACAACCGCCGCAGGGCGAACGACCTTGCGATGCTGACCCCAGAGAAAATGGCGCCCATCTTCAGGTTCTGCACCAGCGTCGTGTGCAGCCCGAAGACCGGAAAGATCAGGATCTGTGTCACCACCGCGATGCCATAGCCCACGACCACGTTGGTGACGGCCTCGACCAGCGACATTGTACGGCTCTGTTTCATGCCGCCGCTTCCTGATCGGCAGGATTCTCACGCAACCGCTCTTCCGTCACCTCCGCAAACGTCCGCCCGTCACCGTCGAGGATTGCGGCGCGGCCCGTCTCGGCCTGCCAGCGCTCCACGGCGACATCCACGTAAGCGGGGCTGATCTCCATGGCGTAGACGCGCCGCCCATTGGCTTCGCCCGCCATGATCTGCGAACCGGAGCCCGAGAACGGCTCGTAGCACAGCCCGCCGCGATCGACATGCTGGCGCATCGGGATTCCGAAGGCATCAAGCGGCTTGGGCGTGGGGTGGTCGGGGCGTTCGTCCTTGGCGAAGCTGGGCATTTCCCAGGTCGAGGGCAGCGTTTCCTCGGCCACCTTGGGCGGGCGTCTGCCCTTGATCCAGCCCATGAAGCAGGGCTCGTGCTTCCACAGGTAATGCGAGCGGGTCAGGACGCCACGGTCCTTCACCCAGATGATCTGCTGGTGCACGAAGGCACCGGCGCGTTCCCAGCAGGCCTCGAGCATCGCCTGGCGGCGGGAAGCGTGCCAGCAATACCAGGCGGCGTCCTCGGTGATTGCTTCGGCCACGGCCGCGGCGATGAAGCCGTCATAGAGCTCGGCGCCCTGTCTGCTGTCGTCCCAGGTCACGCCGTAGGACTGCGACCAGTCCTTGTTGCGGGTCGGGTGGTTGGAACCATCGTAATCGACCAGATAGGGCGGGTCGGTGGCAAACAGCGCCGCGCGTTCGCCATTCATCAGCCGGCGCACATCCGCTGCATCGGTGGCATCGCCGCAGAGCAAGCGGTGATCGCCCAGCCGCCACAGATCGCCCGGGCGCGAGGCCGGGTTGCGCGGCGGCTCGGGAATTGTCACGGTCGGACTGCTGTGC
>Ga0256839_1001802_pt1 | contig 25199 bp, 21 predicted proteins | sample 354166metaG_FD_185968 | JGI IMG/M metagenome (GOLD analysis project Ga0256839, IMG submission 185968) | Hydrothermal vent microbial communities from Mid Atlantic Ridge, Atlantic Ocean - 354-166 | ecosystem: Environmental > Aquatic > Marine > Hydrothermal vents | place: Atlantic Ocean: Mid... | reverse complement strand
AATGTGGTAGCGGGGACAGGATTTGAACCTATGACCTTCGGGTTATGAGCCCGACGAGCTACCAAGCTGCTCCACCCCGCGACAATGTAATATTAAAAAACATCTGTTTAATGCGTTTCAATGGGGCGTATTATAGCGAGTAAAAATATTAAAGCAAGTCTTGTACCTGTTTTTTATTTTTAATTTTATTTCTCCCCTATCTTTTATCTAGAGACCCTTTGCACGAGAGGAGCCGCGAGAGAGAAAAGAGAGATGAAATTTGGCTGATTTAGGTGGATCTCGCAGGGAATAAGCCCAGGCTACCCTCTCTGGAGCCAAGCTCAATTCACCTTGTCCGTGCATCCTTTCGTTCATCTAATATGAATAATCACCGCTGAAAACAAACCAATAATCCCGCCAAATACACCACCCCAAACCACTAACCAACCAAGGTGTTCTTGAATCATCTGTTGCACCATTTCTTTTACCAGTTGTGGCGTGAGTTCTTCCAATCGTGCGTCAATAATTTCAGCCACTTTGGCACGAATGTCAGCCATCATTTCGGGTTGGTCGATTTCACTTTGTAGCAGTTGGTGAAATTCTTCTTTTTCGGTGATTTCAATCATGGAGGCTTTCATGCTTTCCATAAAGGGTTCTTTCAGTGGCGTAAGCGCCTCTGCGCCGCCAAACATGCCGAGCATACTGCCAAAAGAGGAGTTCATAATGACTTCAACCAATTTTTCAAACGAGGGGGACAGGTCTACTTTTTGAATCACTGGCCCTAGGGATAGTTTAGATGAAGCGTTACCACCTGAAACAAATCGGTCAATGTTTTCTTGGGTAAAAAACTGTTCCATCATGAGGGTTTTGATGGCCTCTTTAAAGGCTTCAAACCGATTTGGAATCACACCTGATCCGACCAAACCGGGGACTTTTTCAAACAGCATATGCACGGCAAGCCAATTGGTGAGTGCACCCGATAGTGCAAACAACCCAATCATCATAATAAAATCGTTTTGTAATCCCCAGCCTAACGCAAGGATGGTCGTGGCAACGAGGTTAGTTAAAATACTTTTATTCATACTTAAGCACTCTTAATGTTTTTCAGGATTATTAAGTTCATTTTTAAACTTTTCAATAGAAAGAGACCTTTGCACGAGAAGGATACACGGATAAAAAAGGCTAAAATATGCCTAATTTTTGTTGAAAATCTTGCGAATACCTAGGTATTCCCTGCGATTTCCGCCTCAATTAGCCAAATTTTATCTCTTTTTTCTCTCGCGTCCCTCTCGTGCAAAGGTCTCAGAAAGAGGAAACGTTTTAATCGAGTTTTTCCGCACGATTTTCAGCCACTACAAACGCCACCGTATGGTGTTTTTCGTCACTGACGCTAATCGCCCAATCGGTAATGCCCAATTCATCGGCTTTTTGTTGGGTCGCCCCTTCTAACAATAAAATGGGTTGCCCGCTGGCTTTGTGGCCGATGGTCATCTCTTTAAAGCAGACGCCTTGTGCCATGCCGGTTCCTAATGCTTTGGAAACGGCTTCTTTCAGCGCCCAGCGTTTGGCTAAAAACCGTTCAGGATAGTGTTGTTGTTGCAGTTCAAGCTGTTCACTGTTAGACAGCGCACGCTTAACAAACGCTTGCCCTTGGCGTTGATACACCTTGGCAATGCGCTCTACATCAACAATATCGGTTCCGACACCTACAATCACGACTCTAGCCCAAATACGCTTGTTGACGCGCTTCAATCATCAGGCGTTTCATTTCACGAGTCGCTTCTTGTAAGCCTGAAAAAATGGCTTGGGCGATAATGGCATGACCGATATTAAGCTCTTCAATCTCCTTAATGGCCACAATGGCTTGTACGTTGTGGTAGTGCAAACCGTGCCCAGCGTTAACAATTAACCCTAAACGCGTGGCGTATTCCGCCGCATGGCGAATGCGTTCGAGTTCGGCTTCAATCTCGGCGGGTTTGGTGAGTTCTGCATAGGTGCCCGTGTGCAGTTCAATCACGGGCGCACCCACCTCTTTTGCGGATTCTATTTGTCGTTCGTCTGGATCAATAAACAGCGATACACGACACTCCGCTTGCGCTAATCGACGGCATACTTCGGTTAAGTAAGGCATTTGCCCTGCGACATCTAAGCCCCCTTCGGTGGTGAGCTCTTCACGTTTTTCTGGCACTAAGCACACATCTTCTGGCTTATAGGCACAGGCGATTTGCACCATCTCTTCGGTGGCAGCCATCTCCAAATTTACTTTGGTTTGGCGCACCGCCATAATGCGCGCCACGTCTTCGTCTTGAATGTGACGACGATCTTCACGTAAGTGCAGTGTAATACTGTCTGCCCCAGCCATTTCAGCATCTAACGCGGCTTTGATGGGATCAGGATAACGCGTACCACGTGCTTGTCTTAAGGTGGCAACGTGGTCAATGTTTAGCCCGAGATAGATAGGGTTCATACGGTTCTTTCCTTCTGTTCTTTTGTTAATTTAAAGGGGGGGAGAAAAATTTACGGTTTAAAATGCTTTAAATAACTCGCGTGTCACAATCGGTTTTTCGCCTAAATATTGGGTTAATACGGTGCGTAACAGTCGTTTTAAATCGGGTAACGATTGTTGGCAGTAACGCTGTTCGGCCAGTGCCAACAGGCTACTTCCTTGAATGAGCACGCCTGTTTTTAAGCCGTCTTGCTCAATATTTATCGCCCCTGTTTCTGGGTAAAAATAGTAGTTGGCGCGGGGATTAATTAACTGTTGTTCAAGATCCACATTACAGACAATGCCTTGCCCCAATTCATTGAGCAACTGATACTCAAATTGTCGTAAAGACCACGCCTGTTCATCTCGATTTTGTGCTACCAATAGCTGGTATAACGTTTGTTGATACGCTTCAAATAACGTCCCCACTCCCACTTGTGAAAACAGCAAACGGTACAAAAGCTCGTTAAGATACAGTCCGCAAATACTGGCTTCACCCGTCAGTGGAAAGTATAGGCTTGCCCGTTCAAATTGGTAAATGGAGACGAGGTCTGAGGTTTTATTGGCGCGTTCTCGCCATTGAAGCGTAAGCAGTTGAAAGGGTTGCAGTAACGCCGATTTTTGCGAGGCGGTTTTTCTCCCCCCCCTTACGCCACGAATAATGCCATTAAACTTGCCGTAGTCGGGTGAAAAAAAGGTGACTAGTGCACTGGTTTCTCGATACGCTCGACTGTGCAAAACAAAAGCCGACTGTTCAACGTCCATGTGCCAAACGCACCTTAACGGCTGTAGTTGTCGTCATACCCTAGGCTGGCTAAGGCACGCGCATCGTCAGACCAATTTGCTTTCACCTTGACCCATAGCTCTAAGTGCACTCGACCGTCTAGTAAGCCAATGAGGTCTTTACGCGCTTGGATCCCCATCTCTTTAATGAGTGTGCCTTTTTTGCCAATCACAATCTGCTTTTGCCCTTTACGCTCGACTAAAATAAGGGCGTTAATAAACCAACGCCCCTCCTCTTTATCAAATTTAAACTGTTCAATCTCAACTGTGGCACCGTAAGGGACTTCTTCGCCTAGGGTTCGCATCAGTTTTTCACGAATAATTTCGGCGGTTAAAAAGCGTTGTGAACGGTCGGTGATGTACGCTTCAGGATATATTTTTTCTTGGCGTGGAAGGTACTTAAGCACCTCTTTTTTAATTAAGTCTAAGCCACTTTTTTTGTAGGCTGAGATGGGAATAAGCGTATCCATCTGAACATTTTCGCCCACAATTTGCAAAAACGGAAACAGATCTTCTTTGTTTTTGTAGTTATCGATTTTATTCATCAACACCACCACTGGAGTCTCTATGCCTTCGAGCTTTTTGGCAACGGCTTCGTCTTCTTTCGTCCAACGCCCAGCTTCGACCACAAAAAGAATCACATCTACATCGGCAAACGCACTGTTGGCGGTACGGTTCATGTAATCGTTAATGGATTTCTCCCCCCCTAGGTGCATTCCGGGGGTGTCAACGTAAATGATTTGATGTTCATCGGTGGTGTAAATGCCATGAATTCGGTGGCGAGTGGTTTGCGGTTTGTGTGAGGTAATGCTGAGCTTTTGCCCCAGCAATTCGTTCATAATGGTCGATTTACCGACATTAGGACGACCAATTACGGCGGCGAACCCCGTTTGATAATCGGTTTCTGGCTCAGAACTGGAATCACTTCCGCCTGCTAAAATCGCCTCTAAATCTAATTTCTTACTCATTCGGATTCCTTTATACTTCGCCAAGGGCTTTGAGTGCCGATTCTGCGGCTTTTTGCTCTGCTTTTCGGCGATTACTGGCGGAGGCTTCAAATTTGGTATTTAGTTTTTCAACAAAACAGGAGATGGTGAATTCTTGTGCATGTGCTGCGCCATTCACCGTAATAATACTGTACTCTGGCAAGGGTTGGTTACGCGATTGCAACCACTCTTGCAGACGAGTTTTAGGGTCTTTGCCAATTGTTTTAGGGTCAAGCACTTCTAGCCGTTTATTGTATAAACGCAAAACTAAGGCACGACACGCATCCAAACCACCATCTTCATAAACGGAGGCGATAATCGCTTCTACTGCATCGGCAATAATGGAATCACGGCGAAACCCGCCACTTTTTAATTCGCCAGGACCAAGCACTAAATAGTCGCTTAGGTGATACTCGCGACCAATCAGTGCCAAGGTATCCCCTTTGACCAAATGCGCTCGCACACGACTCATATCGCCTTCAGCTAGATTGGAAAACTGATGAAACAGGACATCTGCAATCATAAAGTTAACCAAACTATCGCCTAAAAACTCTAACCGCTCGTTATTTCTTGCCCCCATACTGCGATGGGTTAACGCATGTTGCAGCAGGCGAATATCCTGATAGGAGTACCCTAGTTTTTTAGACAGCTGGTCTAACTTTGCAAGGCGTTCAACGGAAAGTTTTGCAGGTTTTTTACCAGCCATTTACTCGATACCCTTACCAATACGATTAAACTGAAGTCCGTTATCCCAACTCATCCAAATACCAAACGCACGACCTTTTAGGTTTTTCTCAGGCACAAAGCCCCAAAAACGACTGTCGTTACTGTGATCACGATTATCACCCATTACAAAATAGTGTCCTTCGGGTACTTTAATGGATGGCATGTCTAAACTTTTCTTATCCATATCCAGTAATATTTGGTGCCAACGATCTTCTGAAAAAGACTCTTTAATCAATGACGCGCCGGTCATTACGGAACCCGAATCGGTGCCTCGGTACTTACCAATAAGTTCAGTCTTAACGCGCTCACCATTAATAAACAGCGTACGATCAAGGTAGGTGATTTCGTCACCAGGAATTCCGACCACGCGTTTAATGTAATCCACGGTTGGATCGTCAGGGTATTTAAAGACGACAACATCTCCGCGCTCTGGCGTACCAATGGGAATAACGGTGGTTTGAATCACTGGCAATTTTACGCCATATGCAAACTTATTGACCACAATAAAATCACCAATTTGCAAGGTAGGATACATCGACCCTGATGGGATTTTAAACGGTTCAATAATAAAGGAACGTAGCACCAATACAATTAAAAAGATGGGAAACAGAGAACGAGCGTACTCAACAATAATGGGCTCTTTGACCGCAACCACGGCTTTGAGTCGCTTTGGGCGCCAAATAATTCGATCGATATAGGCGATCACGCCACTTACGGCGGTAACAATCACTAAAATTAGTTCAAAACTCATTAGGACTCTCCCGTATCAAGAATCGCTAAAAACGCTTCTTGTGGAAGCTCGACATTACCCACCGACTTCATGCGCTTTTTACCCTCTTTCTGTTTTTGTAACAATTTTTTCTTACGAGACACATCCCCACCATAACATTTTGCCGTAACATTTTTACGCAACGCTTTCACATTGGTACGACCAATTATTTTGGCACCAATCGCGGCTTGAATGGCGACATCAAACATTTGACGTGGAATGACATCTTTTAATTTCTCGACAATCACTTTACCACGTTGTGCGGCAAAGTTACGATGCACAATCACACCCAAGGCATCGACCTTCTCACCGTTGATTAAAAAATCCATACGCACCAAGTTATCCGCTTGAAAACGTCTGAACTCATAATCCATTGAGGCATAGCCACGACTGCATGATTTTAAGCGATCAAAGAAATCCAATACCACTTCATTCAATGGCAACTCGTACTGAATGGTCACTTGACCACCCGAGTACTGCATGTCTTTTTGCACGCCACGTTTTTCAATACACAGCTTCATGACTGAGCCAACATACTCATTAGGTACTAAAATATTGGCGTGAATAATCGGTTCACGAATCTCTTCCACTAAGCTCATATCAGGCAGTTCAGAAGGGTTATCAATTTTCAAAAGATCCCCCTTCTTGGTCAGCACCTCATAAATAACGGTTGGAGCGGTAACAATTAAGTCAATATTGTATTCGCGCTCAAGACGTTCTTGAACGATCTCCATGTGCAACATCCCCAAAAAGCCACAACGGAATCCAAACCCTAAGGCTTCGGAACTTTCTGGTTCAAAGTGTAAGGCAGCATCGTTTAAACGTAGTTTACGTAGCGATTCACGTAAATCTTCATACTGCTCCGAAGAGACGGGAAACAGCCCCGCAAAAACACGTGGCTGTGCCGCACTAAACCCAGGTAACGCCTCAACATCTTCTCGAGAGGCATCCACTAAGGTATCCCCAACTGGCGCACCGTCTATGTCTTTAATACCTGAAATTACATAACCGACTTCACCCGCTTGTAAACAGGCTGTGGGTGTCCGCTTAGGGGTAAAAATTCCAACATCATCGACCCCATACTCCTCTTGCGTTGACATCACTTTCATCTTAGTTTTTTTCGCAATACGCCCGTCCATCACCCTAACCAAGGAGACCACGCCCAAATAGTTATCAAACCATGAGTCAATAATTAACGCTTTTAAGGGAGCTTCTGGATCGCCTTGAGGCGACGGAATTTTTGTCACAATCTCCTCTAAGGTCTCTTCAATCCCAATACCCGCTTTGGCACTGGCTCGAACCGCATCTACCGCTTCAACTCCAATGATCTCTTCGATCTCTTCAATTACACGATCCGGTTCAGCCGCAGGCAGATCAATTTTATTCAGCACCACCAACACTTCAAGCCCTTGCTCAATGGCGGTATAACAGTTGGCAACCGTTTGTGCTTCTACGCCTTGCGAAGCATCGACCACTAATAACGCCCCTTCACACGCAGCAAGCGAACGCGAAACCTCATACGAAAAATCGACATGCCCTGGGGTATCAATGAAGTTTAATTGATAGGTATTGCCATCTTTCGCTTTATAGTTCAAAGTGACACTTTGCGCTTTAATGGTAATACCTCGCTCTTTTTCAATATCCATCGTATCGAGTACTTGCGATTCCATTTCACGATCGGACAGACCACCACACAGATGAATAAAGCGATCGGCAATGGTCGATTTCCCATGATCGATATGGGCGATAATTGAAAAATTACGAATAAATTTTAAGTTGTCTGACATTGATACTCCAAATATTTCCTCCCCCCTATCTTTAACACCCTTGCTCTAAACTAAATAAAGATTAAGGGGGGGAGAAAAATACAATCTATAAAAAAAGGGGGCTATCGCCCCCTTACACTTATGCGTTTATACAAAATTAACCACATAAGTTCTGGTTTAAATTTAATGTCGCATATTTTACGCTAATTTCATTCATTTCGCATGGATTTGAATCGCTTCTGTAAATCCTTTGTCAATCCGTCAAAACCAACGGTAAAAAGAGCGAGCGTCCATCTCGAATAACCCGTACCGGAAGTGAACGGTTTTTGGGCAATGATTTAAGTAACTTATTCAATGCATTAGCATTTTTAACCGGTTTAAAATCAATGGTCACTAAAACATCCCCTCGTTTTAACCCCGCACGCTCTGCTGGATCGCCAAAAACTTGAACAATACCCACTCCAAATGGAATTTTTAAGTTGCGTAATGTCGCCTCATCCAGCTCTCGAACTTCAGCACCCAAGATGTTATTTCCAAAGCCTGACCGCTTAGAGGATGGTTCGCCATTTTCTTCAGACTCTAGCGCCGCCAAGACCACTTCAAAATCTTTTATTTTGCCTTGGCGCAACACTTTAACCTCTACCGTTTTATCAATCGGGGTAATCCCAACAATCGGTGGTAAATCGGTCGACTTTTGAATGACTTTACCATCAAATTCTAAAATAATATCGCCCGCTTGAAGCCCTGCTTTTTCCGCGGGCGTATCTGGATACGTTTGTCCAACCAGCGCGCCCTTTGGCGAGTCCAAACCAAATGATTTTGATAGATCACTGGTAACTTCTTGCACCAACACACCTAAATAACCACGCACAAATTCACCATTGGACTTTAACTGTTCAACCACATTCATGGCGATGTCGATTGGAATTGAAAATGATAACCCCATTGCCCCACCACTGCTGCTGTAAATCTGTGAATTAATACCAACCACTTCGCCCGCTAAATTAAAAAGTGGCCCGCCCGAATTTCCGGGATTAATTGCAACATCCGTTTGAATAAACGGCACGTAAGTATCATTTGGCAACGCTCTTCCCAACGCGGAGATAATACCGTGTGTGACGGTATAGTCCAAACCAAAAGGTTCCCCTATCGCCAACACCCACTGCCCCACTTTTAGATTTTTTCGTGAACCAATTTTTGCCACCGGCAACCCTGTCGCGTTCACTTTTAACAATGCCACATCGGTTCGTTTATCAGAACCGATGACCTCTGCTTTTAACTCTTTGCGATCATGCATGGTGACAATGATTTCATCCGCACCGTCAATGACATGATGATTGGTTAAAATATAACCATCGCTTTCAATAATAAAACCTGAGCCAAGCGAGTGAGGTCGTTTTTGAGGCTTACTGCCTGGCTGCCCCTTAAACTCGTCCAGTTGTGAGCGTGGAATACCAAAAAAGTAACGCAACATCTCATCGGGCAAGCCTTTAAATTGCGGATGCCCTTGATGTCTGGAGCTGATCGCCTTGGTGGTGCTGATATTTACTACAACGGGGTGGTTCTCCTCCACCAAGGTAACAAAGTCAGGCAAACCAAATGAGGCCGCCAAACTGGCGGGCGGTCTGGCAGCGCTCTCTGCCCATGTCATAATAGGCTGTATCATAACTAAAGCGCCAATCAAATAGGTCGCCAATAACGTATGTTTTTTCATGGTAACGTATCCTTTTTTTACCCTTTTAATTTTGATTAAATAAAGATTTGGCTGTTCGAATTCAAGCCTGTTTTATTAATAAAGTGTAATTTCTGGCAAAACAGGTTGATAACGCTTATAGCTAAAAAACCAACCCAAGCCCACACCCATAAAGCCACCCATCATGGTAAACATATCTAGAACTGTCCCTGTAAAATTAAAAGCGCTTGCACCAAACCACTGAAATAATAAGGCGACAATAAATAACCCCAGTAACGGAATGCCATAGGCCATAAACGCTTGCTTAACCAATTGAGACTGATCTAATTTAAGCAAAACTCGGTCTCCTACACCCGCTCCTACTCGGTTATTCACTTTAATCAACCCTCTTGCCCCTCCTTTAAAAAAAACCGCCAATGCGGAAGTACCACAATTAGAGGCCGAAGCACAACCATTACAACCTGTTTTAGCATCCACTTGAACATAGGCAAACACCCCCTCAACAGAGACAACACTTCCCTGCTCGGTTAATATTTTTTGCTCTGGTGTTTCAATATCATGCATTGTTATCTCTTATTTTTTAATGGCTTGAATTTAATTTAAATTATAATACGTTAAAAACCAAAGTCTCAACACTTCAATCATGACATCAATATGACCGACTCACTCCGACCAAAGGATGGTATGTGACGCATTCCAAATCAAGCCAAAGTTTAACCACCGATGTACTCGTGATTGGAACCGGTATCGCAGGTCTAACGGCCGCCTTAAAGCTGGCACAGTCTCACTCAGTTATTTTATTGGCAAAATCCCAAATTACCGAAAGTAGCACCAATTATGCACAAGGTGGCATTGCGGGTGTTATGGATCCATTGGATAATATTGAAGCACACATTGAAGATACGCTGGATGCGGGCGCAGGCTTATGCGATCTGAAAGCGGTTACCGTCGTCGCCTCTCATGCTAAGGAGGCGATTCAAGAACTGATTGAGCTTGGTGTCCCGTTTAGTAAATACCAACAAAAAAATGACAACAATCACTTTCCCTTTCACCTAACCCAAGAGGGTGGGCACAGCCATCGCCGTATAATTCATGCCGCTGACCACACTGGATTTTCAGTATTAAATACCTTAATTAATGCGGTAAAACAGACCGATAACATCACACTACTGCCCGAACATATTTCGATTGACCTTATTTTAAACCGCAAAAAAAACCGCTGTTTAGGGGCGTATGTTCTCAATAAAACTGAGCAAAAAATTTATGATATTGCCGCACACTTCACTATCTTAGCTACAGGCGGTGCCAGTAAAGCCTACCTTTACACCAGCAACCCTGATACCTCAACAGGCGATGGCATCGCGATGGCATGGCGTGCTGGATGTGCCGTCGGTAACATGGAGTTTAATCAGTTTCACCCCACCTGTTTATATCATCCAAAAGATCGCTCCTTTCTTATATCAGAAGCATTACGTGGTGAAGGGGCTATATTAAAGTTGCCAAATGGTACCTCCTTTATGGCGCAATATGATGCCCGTGCCGACTTAGCCCCACGAGACATTGTCGCCAGAGCGATAGACCAAGAGATGAAGAAACATGGAATAGACTGTGTTTACTTAGACATTTCACACAAACCGACATCCTTTATTAAAGAGCACTTTCCAACCATTTATGAACGTTGTTTAAAGGTTGGAATAGACATCACCAAAGAAGCGATCCCAGTGGTTCCTGCCGCACACTATACCTGTGGTGGCGTGGTAACCAATTTAGAAGGACAAACTTCATTAAATGGATTGTATGCCATTGGTGAAACCGCCTATACTGGATTTCATGGCGCAAATCGTCTCGCCAGCAACTCCTTAACCGAAGGGTTAGTGTTTGCCAAAATGGCACACCAAAGCATTGAAAAAGCGTTTAATCAACGCTCTGATTCAGAAGAGTACGACACCATTCGATCTTGGGACAGTTCTAGAACCACCGAACCCAGTGAAAAGATACTCGTCACCCACGATTGGGATGAAATACGTCGTGTCATGTGGGATTACGTAGGCATTGTACGAACCAATGACCGTTTAAAACGCGCACGGAAACGCTTAAGAAATTTACACAAAGAGATTAATGAATATTACCGCAAGCATCCGCTCACCAGCGATCTGTTGGAATTGCGTAATTTGTTAATGGTGTCTGAACTGATGATTATGAGCGCCCAACGACGCAAAGAGAGTCGTGGGTTGCACTTTAATTTGGATTATCCGCACACACATAAAAAAGCGAAACCGACTATTTTACGCCCTAAGTAAGCGCAAAACACATTGTCATAAAAAATGCTATTTAACCATTTCCTGTTGGCACACTTAAACTCTCTGAATCATCCCCGCCTATAATGACCTCAATCAACCCATCAGCAACCAACTTATCAATATCAATTAAAATCACCATTTGACCATGTGACTGACGCTCAACTGAGTTTTCTAAGGCTTGTTGCTCTCCACGCCCCAATCCCATTTGATCCTCTATGGTGCCCAACCCCACTACAAACTGGTTTTGTAATGATGATGAAATATCTGGTGCAGGTTGTAACTTAGACATATCAAAAGTGTGTACATCTGAGACTGCATCCACCACCAAGCCTGCAATTCGCTCGCCTAAGCTGGTAATGACATGAACAACAATGACCACCGTGGTATCGTCATAACTCACTTTTAAATTAAACTTTTCACGCAAATCAATAATGGGAACCACGGTACCACGCAAATCCACTACGCCTTTCACAAAACTCGGTACACTTGGTAAAGGACTTGGCTCTTGCCAACCTCGAATCTCTTGCACTCGAAGAATTTCAACAGCATACTCTTCCGTTCCAATCTCAAAGGTTAAAAACTCTTTTTTTGATTCCGACACTTTCGATCTCCCGTTAACCTATTCGTTTGACACCATACTACTATATGAGACCTTTGCACGAAAGGTAGGTGAAAGAAAAAATGTTTTTTGTAATTTCAATTACCTACTGTATTATCTCTTGCAAAGAAAAATGAAAGGTAAATAGAATGTACACCACCAAACCCAATCACTCTGATTTAGACCCACAATGGCTTGAGTTTTTAACCTCACAAAATGCACAGTTTGACAAAAATAGTCAAATTGAAACATTTGGTCAAGCAGAACTTGAACGTTTTTTAATTAAAAATGGCCCTGTATTAACTAGCTTGACTCACCAAGGGCTTATTAAAGTATCAGGCAGTGATGCGGCTAGCTTCTTACAAGGCCAGCTTACCACCGATATCCATCAAGTCTCCGAACAACAGGCACAACTCTCCGCTTATTGCGACCCGAAGGGGCAAGTGTTAGCGGTATTTTTAGTCTTTAAATATCAAGAGAATCTGTACTTAAGCTTTCACCAATCACTTAAAAACGCCATTTTTAAACGATTAAGCATGTTTGTTATGCGATCGGATGTACAACTGACCGATGTTTCGGGTCAACTCATCCATATTGGGTTTGCTGGTGAGTTTGGTGATTTAGACATTCAAAGACGGTTGAGTACCAAAATAAAAAATGAGTATGAAACCGGCTGTATTCAAATGGAAGGCATGGAGAACGTTTGTGTCGTGAAAGTACCTGGTCCCTATCATAAGTATGATCTGTTTGGCCCTGCCGACCAAATGAAAAAGGTATGGGAGAGCTTAAGAAGCAATGCCGATGTCACCAACACTTACGATTGGAATTTACTCAACATTGCCGCAGGTATTCCAGAGGTTACCGAACAGACCAGCGCACAGTTTTTAGCACAGTTTTTAAACTTAGATAAACTGGGGGCGATCGATTTCAAAAAAGGCTGTTTTCCTGGGCAAGAGATGATTGCGCGTGTCCACTACCGTGGTAAAGTCACCAAACGGATGTTTCGCATACGCTGTGAAGCACTGCTTGACTTAAAGGCTGGAAAAATACTCTTTTTAACCGACAAGGAAGGAAAAAGCCATAAATTAACGGTGATTACCGCAAACCCAAATATTTTTGAAGGGACACTCTGCTTGGCCGTCGGCACACTAAAAACCTTAGAGGCAATTGAAGGTGACCTAGCCACTGAGTCTGGCGATCCAGCTTTCATTGAACCATTACCCTACTCGATTCTCGATCATCAATAGTACTTTACTAAAAACTAAAAAAGCCCCAAAATTGGGGCTTTTTCATAAACCTAGAAAATAAGCATTAACCCTCTATTTCAAGGTTACAACATACTCTGAAACGGCTTTAATTTCCGCATCACTTAACCCTTTCGCAATCGGCGTCATCATGCCTGACATTGGTCCAATTTGCTCCCCTGCTTTATAACGATTTAACTTATCAATTACCGCTGAAGAAGCTTGAGCATTTAAGTTTGGTCCAACCCCCCCTTCTGCTTTAACTCCATGACACCCAGAACAAGAAGCATATACTTTTGCACCATCTACAGCAGGTGCTGTCTCTTTAGCAACCACGACTTGCTTAACCGCTTCTGTTTTTTCAGCAATTGCGGTTTTTGCATCCGAAACCACCGTTGCGGCTTTATCCGTTGTTTCAACAACAGCTTCTTTCACATCCGAAGTGACTGCAACGGCTTTATCGGTTGTTTCCGTCACGGCTGTTTTCGCATCGGTTGCCACCACTCTGGCCGCTGCCGCAGTTTCTTCTACCGCATTTTTTGCCTCATCCACCACCGCAGTCGCTGCCGCTGTTGTTTTTTCTAATAAGCTTGCCGATTCCGTCTGGTCTGTCGCCCCATCACTGCCCTCATTTGAACAACCCGTACCTAGTAAAACCGCTGAGCTCAATAAAACACACCCTAAAATATAAGGGGCTTTCTCTTTCAATAAAACTGCCATTTGTTGATCCTTTGTTTTGAGACCTTTGCACGAAAGGATGCACGGATAAAAAAGGCTAAAATACGCCTGATTTTTGTTGAAAACCTTGCGAAGACCTAGGTATTCCCTGCAATTTCCGCCTCAATCAGCCATATTTCATCTCTTTTTTCTCTCGCACCCCTCTCGTGCAAAGGTCTCGTTTTAAATTAAAATTAAAAATTTCGGGCGCTATTCTATCCTAAATTTTACTTACCAGAGCGATTAATTTCTTTTATCCGCTTCTCTAACCGTTTAATGGATACCGGTTTAAGTGTTTTCATCGGCTGTGCAAACAGTGATAGCCGCAACTCTTCAAGCCACCATCTTAACTCGATTAAACCAGACGTTTGTTGATAAGCGGCATCTTGCGATAAGCGTTGGTACTCGGTTAAAAGCGGTTGAATTTGACGCACCGCTAATTGATCTTTACTGGGGTCTTGATCTATTTTTTCCAACCGTATTTCAATCCCTTTTAAATAGCGTACGATCTGTTTAAACCAAATTTCCGGGGTATCACGCACGAAATCTTTTTCGATTAAGCCACTCAACTGAGCCTTAATATCGGCAATGGAACCTAACCAACGCGGATTCAGTTGCCCTTTTACGCGTTTTGAAATGTGTTGGTGTTGTACCAAAATATCATTCACCTGACTCGCAACCACTTGTGCCTGCTCGATCCACCGTGATCGTACCTGCTCTAACGCGGCTTCAAATTCCGCCTGTGTTCGAATGGCTTCTGGCTTCGGAACCAACTGCATCAACGCTCGATCAACCACCTGTTCAGTTAAGTCCTGACAAGTGCCATACGGTGCGTAACACAAGCAGGCTTTTTGCAGGGGTAGCTTTTTTTGGAGGTACTTCAATTTATCAACCAGCATCCGTTGCAGTAAAATCAAGACAGCTTCGCCATGCGCCCTAAGGGCATCTGCTTGATCGCTCATCAAAGTGAGTACAATTTTACCTCCTTTTTGTTGTAACGCAGGGTACGCTTCCATCTCTGTTTTTTGGTGTTTAATCTTCTGAGATTCGGCTAAATCGCCAAAATTCCATGTATCAACCTCTCGGTCTGCGCGTTGCGCTTTTGCTTGGTGCTGTTGAATTTTAGCATCCACTAAATGCTGGTAACGTGCTTTTAAATCTGTTAAATCGCTCCCTTCTGCCAGCGTATGGCCTTTTTCATCTTGTAACACAAAAAATGGAATTAAATGATCCGGCAACTCAACGTCCACAAAGTGCTGACTGGAAACCTTATCACTCCCACGGCGGTTCAATGCCCAAACCAACTGATGTAGATACGATTCAGGCTTGTCTAAAGACATCTCCTGCAACACTAACGTAACGTATTGCGGTACCGGCACAAACTGTTTTCTTAATGACTTGGGCAGCGACTTGATGTAAAAGGCGGTTTTCTCTTTTAATAACCCTGGGGTTAACCACTCAAAGGTCTCTGGCTTTACCAAATTTAAACTCGAGAGTGGCAGATGATAAATCAAGCCGTCACGTGACTTCCCTGGTTCAAAATGGTAATCCACATCAAAAGAGAGTTGATTGGTCAGCTGGACTTGATCGGGAAAGTCTTGCAACAGTGAGGCATTTGCCTGCTGCTTCATCAGATCGTTTTCCGTTAAATAAAGCCCTTCAATAAGTTCTGGACTCTCTTTTTCGGCACGCTTTGCCCATTTTTCAAAGGCGGGTTTGCTGTAAATGTTTTGAGGAATGCGTTCATCATAAAATTGATAAATCTGCTCATCGTCCACCAAAAAATCGGGGCGACGTAATTTATGCTCCAGCTTCTCAATCTTTTGTACTAACGCTTGGTTATGGACAAAAAAGCCCACTTTCGAAAACAGTTGCCCCTCTACCAAACCATAACGCAGAAAAATCTTACGCGACTCTTTTGGATTAATAGGGCCATAATTGCAATGTCGTCGGCTCACAATCGGCAAACCATACAAGGTCACCGACTCATAAGCGCCCACTTGCCCGCGCTTTTTTTGCCAGTGCGGGTCGCTGTAACTGCGTTTAATTAAATGCTTTGCCAACCCCTCTACCCAGCGAATATCAATAACCGCATTATTACGTGCATAGAGCTTTGTGGTTTCCACCAATTCACCCGCTAACATCCATTTTGGCTTGCGTTTAAACAGGCTGGAGCTGGGATGAATAAACAGTTTGGTATTGCGTGCGCCTAAAAACGACTTATCGTCATCCCGCATCGCCACATTACCCAGTAATCCTGCCAATAACGATTTATGTACCGCAACACTGTGCACATCACTTAACCGTTCTAAAACCTCATCGGTGGCAATCCCTTGCTTATTGATGCCACGCTTCTCTTCCAACAGATGCAGTTTGCCCACACGCATCCCAATGCGCTTTAAGCTCAGCTCAAGCTGTACTGTTAGCTCATGCCACTCACGCATTCTCATATACGATAGAAAGTTGGTTTTGCACAGTTTTCTAAGTTTGTTTTGGGTTAAATGTCGGCGTTGATGTTCATAAAAATGCCATAGATTTAAAAAGAACAGAAAGTCCGAACGCTCATCTTCAAAAGCTTTATGTACCGTTCTAGCAGCTTGCATGGTTGATTGATTGATCTCTCTCGGGTCTTGAATGCTTAAAGCCGCCGCAATGACAATCACCTCTGCCAATACACCGTTTTTTTCCGCTTCAATTACCATCTTCGCAACGCTTGGATCAATCGGCAGTTTGGCAATTTGACGACCTTCTGGGGTTAAGCGTCGTTGCGCATCCAAAGCGCCTAGCTCATGCAGTTGACGGAATCCGTCATTAATGGCGCGATCTGCGGGCATCTCAATAAAAGGAAAGCGCTGAACATCGCCCAACTTTAACTGCGCCATGGTTAAAATCACCGAAGAGAGTGCCGTGCGATGAATTTCAGGATCGGTAAATTCAGGACGCGCGCGAAAACTCTCCTCATCGTATAAACGAATGCAAATACCATCACTCACACGACCACAACGCCCTTTACGCTGATTGGCAGAGGCTTGCGAGATTTTTTCGATCGGCAATCGTTGCACTTTACTGCGCACGCTGTATCGACTGATTCGCACCAATCCAGGGTCGACCACATATTTAATACCCGGAACAGTTAAGGAGGTTTCCGCCACATTGGTACTCAAAATAATGCGGCGTTTTTGCGACGTTTGAAATATTTTTTGTTGATCCGCCATCGAAAGGCGTGCGTACAGCGGAATAATTTCCGTGTTTTTTAGGTTGCGTTTACGCAACACCTCCGCAGTCTCTTTAATATCACGTTCACCTACCTGAAACACCAGCACATCCCCAAAAGGATCTTCGAGTGATAACTCATCAATGGCATCGGCAATACCGGTGGTCATATCCTGCTCAATGACATTACCGGCATCATCTTCATAAGAGGCCAACGGGCGATAGCGTAATTCAACTGGAAAGGTTCTGCCTGAGACTTCGACCACGGGTGGGCGCTTGCCATGTAGCGTAAAGTGATCGGCAAAGCGTTGCGTATCAATGGTGGCCGAAGTAATAATAACCTTTAAATCCGAACGCTTTAAGAGAAGCTGCTTGAGTATTCCTAATAGAAAATCGATATTGATGCTACGCTCATGGGCTTCATCAATAATGATGGTATCGTACTGGGTTAAAAAACGGTCATTTTGCACCTCTGCCAACAAAATACCATCGGTCATGACTTTAATTAAACTGTGCGCTTTCACCAAATCTAAAAAACGAACTTGATAACCTACCACCTCACCCAACGGGCTACCAAGCTCTTCCGCAATTCGCTCTGAAACACTTTTAGCCGCCAGCCTTCTCGGTTGGGTACAGCCAATTTTTCCCCGAACCCCTTGCCCCGCCTCTAAACAGATTTTTGGAATTTGCGTGGTTTTACCCGATCCCGTCTCCCCAGCAATCACCACCACTTGATTGTCTCGAATGAGCTCAACCAATTCGGCTCTCTTTGCTGCAACAGGCAGTGCCATATCGTATTGAATGTTCGGCACCCTTAATTGGCGAGATTTCGCCTCATTTAACGAACGTTGTGCACTTTCTGCCCACTTTTTCCAACTCGCATCCTCTGCCGTTAATTGACTAAAATCAAGCTTATTCAAGGCGCGTTGTAAACCAAAACGATCTTTTGCCATACAAGCATCAAGCAAAGGAAATAAGTCATTTTTTTGGGTTGGAAACAAAACAGAATTCATAGTTGACGAGATAACTTTATATAAGGATAATAATTCACAACTTTACATATTTGTACTTATAAGCACATAGATACATTTTATGGAGCGTAGGCAATTTGAGTACATTATAACAAACAAAGCACAAGGCTCTTAACTATGAAAATCCGTCAACTATTCGATTATGATACTTGGACCTATACCTATTTAATTTGGGATGAAGCCACCAAAGAAGCGGCGGTTATCGATACCGTGCTTGAACAGGTTGAACGTGATCTACAACACATCACCGAACTTGGGCTAACCGTAAAATATCTGCTCGAAACTCATGTGCATGCTGACCATATTACTGGGGCAGGACCGTTACGAAAAAAAACCAGTGCTCAAATTGTTATCCACAAAAACTCAGGTTCAGAATGTGCGGATATTTTGACCTCTGAAGGAGATGTTTTAAAGCTGGGCGAGCAAGAAATTCGCGTGCTTCACACGCCAGGTCATACCGATAACGACAGTACCTACCTCATTGAAGGCGCCGCATTCACTGGCGATGCCCTGCTTATTCGAGATTGTGGTCGTACCGATTTTCAACTCGGAAGCAATGAAGCACTCTACCACTCCATTACCCAAAAATTGTTTACGCTACCAGAGAGCACCATCGTTTTCCCTGGGCACGACTACCGTGGGCTCAGTCAGTCAACCATTGCAGAAGAGAGAGCATTTAATACTCGCATAGGGAATGACAAGTCATTAGAGGAATTTTCTCAAATCATGGACAACCTAAACTTACCAAACCCCAAACGTATTCACATTGCGGTACCTGGTAATTTAAAATGTGGTGACTTAGAAAGTTAATAAAACAAAGAAGGGGGCGATAATACTTTGAGACCTTTCATACCGAGTAAGGTCTCAAAATAGATTAATGAACTTCTAACACTTCTACTTTGTAATCTAATGTTTGATTTGCTAATGGGTGATTACCATCTAAGTAAACTCGGTCTTCCGTCACTTCAATGATTCGAAAAACAATGGTCTCTCCCTCTGGGTCTTCTGTTTCAACCGTAACCCCAACCTCAACTTCAACATTGTCTTCAAAGTTTTCAGGCCCTGCAAAGACAATCAAGTCTTCATTGGTTACGCCATAGGCTTTTTCTGGCGGAATGCTTACCTTGGCTTCAAACCCAGGCTCTTCGCCTTCCATAAAGGCTTCAAGCCCCTCAATAATTTCGCCTTCCCCTTGAATATAAATCACCGGCTCACTACCAAATGTTGAATCGACGACCTTGCCGCTCTCATCTCGTAACTCATAATGAAACGTCACTCGACTGCCCTTCTTAATTCTCATTTCTTTATCCTTTAATAAATACAAAATAATATTTTTTACATTAAAATAGCGACCTACAATTCTACAGAAAAGAGAATAGAAATGCGTCAGATTATCCTAGATACCGAAACCACTGGCTTTGACCCGCACAATGGCGATCGAATCATTGAAATTGGTGCGGTAGAACTGATAAAGCGGCGGCTAACCAAAAACAACTATCATCAATACATTTTTCCTGAGCGTTCCGTACCTAAAGATGCGGTTGATGTCCATGGTATTACCGATGACTTTCTAAAAGGGAAACCCCTTTTTAGCCAAATCGTAGATGACTTTATGTCGTACGTTTCGGGGGCGGAACTCATTATTCATAATGCCCCCTTTGATGTGGGATTCATTAACCATGAACTCTCGCTACTCCCTAAAAACAAGTGGGGAAAAATTGAAGATCACTGCCAAATTACTGACTCGCTTAAAATGGCACGAAAAGCCTATCCCGGTCAAAGAAATTCGTTGGATGCCCTTTGTAAACGGCTTTACATCGATAACTCCAACCGAACCCTTCATGGCGCCCTACTCGATTCTGAAATATTGGCCGATGTTTATTTAACCATGACGGGCGGGCAAACGGCTCTCACACTTAGCACACAAACAGAAGCACAAAAGGCAGAACAGACCGTCACACAAACGTTTACTCCTCAAAGCCGCTCCCCTTTGAAAGTACTGCGTGCAAATGACATTGAACAACAGGCACATCAACAAAAACTCACGGCACTCTCCGAGATTTCTGGCAAAACACTAAATTGGTAATGCCTGCTACCCACCCTTAGAACGTTGATTACGTGCTACCGAAACGGGGCGCTTATTTGGCATCAAACGCCATCGTGGCATGTGCCACTTTGCACCCACTAAGGTTGGGCTATCTACGCGCTTTTTAGCGACCAAACAATAGACATTACCAAACTGTAATCCCAGTTTTGACAACCGTTTTTCAACCCACTCCAATAAAGCAACTCGGCGTGTTTTTTGCTCTCTTTGTGCAAAACAGGTGACCGTGCTGTAGCGTTGTAACTGAATATCGTACCCTAACACCTCCAACCACATTTTAATTTGGCTTAAGTGTTCAAGCTGCGCTTCTCGAAACAGTGGGGCTTTTTTAAACCATCGAAATCGCATCACTAAACAGCCATATGGATTAAACCCTGTCACAACAATATGCCCTTCAGGGCGCAGCATTGCGTCCACTTGGCGTAATAGATAATAAGGATCGGCTGCCACCTCTAGGGTATGTGGTAAAACCACCACATCGGCACTGTCTTTTGCGATCGGTAGATAATCTAAATCGGCTTTTATAAAATGGCAGTGTGGATCAAATTCTTTCCCCCCCTCTGTTAATTCCGATGCTACCAACACTTTATATTGGATACGACTCTCTGACATCACACTTTCCAGCGTGGGTGCACCGAGCTGTACACAATAATAACCAAATAAATTTTTAATGGCGTCGTCTAACAGCATCTTTTCTTGCTCAAAAACGGCACGTCCATTTTGGGTAAGCGCCCACTGGCTTAACGCTTGTTGAAATCCTTGATTCATTTAAAATACTCCACTTACAAGAGGTTTGAGTATAAAATACTCCAAATTATAACAATTGCGCTGTTTTTACACTATGACAATCACCGGAATTCCTGCGCTCGTTGGCAGCTACGATAACTATATTTGGGTACTCTACCAAAACCAAGAAGCGTGGGTTGTTGACCCTGGTGAGTCACAACAAGTTATTGCGTTTTTAAAACAACAGAACTTAACGTTGCAGGGCATACTCGTCACCCACCATCATTTTGACCATGTAGATGGTATTCCTGCGTTAAAACAGGCTTATCCAAAGGCAACGGTATACGGCCCTCAAAAAACCGACAATGCCTCCATTCAAGTACGTTTAAAAGGGGGGGAAACCGTACCTATTTTTAACGATTTTATCTTAACCGTACTGGATACCCCTGGTCACACGCCTGACCATATTAGCTACTACAACGAGCAAGCTCTATTTTGTGCCGACACCCTTTTTAGCGCAGGCTGCGGACGTTTATTGGGCGGAACGGTTGAAGCATTCAGTCAAAGCTTACTGACATTAAGAGAACTGCCTGATGAGACCCCTTTTTATTGTGCACATGAATACACGGAAGATAATTTAAAGTTTGCCATTCAAGTTGAACCTGACAACCTTGAACTTCAGCAACGTTTCGCAAATTTAAACGTCAACTACCCCACAATCAAAACCACCGCACTTGGCACGTTAAAAATAGAAAAAGAGACCAACCCCTTTTTACGATTTGATCGCCCTAGTATTAAAGAACAACTCTTAAAACGAGGCGCCCAAGATACACCAGCCAGCTTATTTAAAACCCTACGAGATTGGAAAGACCAGTACGACCGTCAAAACTAAACGATTATGAAAAAAATACCTTTACGCTCAAAAAAATACGCTTACCTTAGCCCAAAAAACATTCGATGGCTTGTTGCTCTAATGGCTGGGGGTGGTTCACTTTTACTCTCAGGTTGCGTCTCTCTGCCTTTGATTTCGTATGAGCTGCCTAAAGAAAAAATTTACACTGAAAACAGACAAAGCTCTTTTAAACCTACTCTAATTACGCCACCCTCTAGTCCGTTTTATACTTCACATCGAGCGAAAAATACAGTACCCGATGTGACTTCTGAAGCACAACATAAATCTGATATCAACCGTACTTTTCACCCCATTATCTGGCAAGAGATGCAACATCAATTTCATCTCTCTATTGAACACCTAGGAAAGTACAATGCACACATTGACTATTTTCAGAAAAGGCCTAAATACTTAACGACGGTTAGCCAGCGTGCAAAGCCCTACCTGCATTACATTCTTAGCCAAGTTCAACTTAGGGACATGCCTTACGAAATTGCTCTGCTTCCCGTCATTGAAAGTGGCTTTAAGCCCACGGCTCGTTCCAAGAAAGAGGCAGGAGGATTATGGCAGTTCATTCCAAGTACGGGACACATCTACGGGCTTGAACAAACTTGGTGGTATGACGGTCGCCAAGATGTGATTAAAAGCACCCAAGCAGCGCTCGACTATTTACAATCGCTCTATCAGATAAATAATAACGACTGGCTACTAGCATTAGCCTCTTATAATGCAGGGCCAGGCAGAATCCGACAAGCGATTCGTACCTACCAAAAAAAGCAGTCACACCCCAAAGCACACCCTACTTTTTGGGACATACAGCGCTACCTACCTAAAGAGACTCAAAATTATGTGCCACAACTTTTGGCCGTCGCTCACGTTATCAATCACTCCGACAATTTTGACACCAAACTAGAGCCAATTGAAAACGCCCCCTTTTTTGCGGCTGTTTCACTGCCAAAACAGATTCATTTAACAAAAGCGATTCAATTAGCACAGATACCTGAAAGTACCTTTAAACAACTTAATGCAGGTTATTTATCACAAATCACCCCCCCTAATGGGGAGTACCACATCCTGCTACCGATCGATAAGGTTGATGCGTTTCAAAAACTCATTGTCTCAAACCAAACATTGTTTAATATTCAGTGGCAAAAACACACCATTAAGCAGGGAGAGAGCTTGAGTATCATCGCACAACGCTATAAAACCTCTCAACGAGAGATTAAAAAACTTAACAACCTTAAAAGTAACCGTATTCGTGCTGGCAAAACCCTATTAATCCCGATTCCTAATGCGCCACAAGCAAATAATAAAAGCCAGCTCGCTACAAACAGTCAAAAAGCAATCCAAGAAAATACAGCAATTACGACGAAAAGAACCCATAAGGTTCGTTCTGGCGATTCACTTTGGCGTATCGCCCGTGCTTACAATACCGATGTCAAAAGCTTAAGTCGCTGGAATAATCTCTCCCCTTCAACGCCCCTTAAACTTGGCATGGTTTTAACCGTTGGGCAAACACAATCGCCCTCTAGCGCCCCTGCCTATGCACACTACAAAATACAAGCGGGAGACAGTCTTTGGAAAATTGCTCGAAAAAATAGCATCTCAACCAATGTACTTGCCAAGTATAATAACTTATCTCTTAAGGCCTACTTAAAACCAGGACAACTCTTAAAAATTCCAATTTAGGGCGTTAAAAACGAAATGATAAAACCTTTAAAGCACCCTACCCAATGTGTTCCCCGCTTGTTTAAGCCATTTATTCGCATCATAGGGGGAGGGGTTTTATTCATCTCCCTTCTCATTACTAGCACCTTTTCTGTTCTCGCCCAAAATAAGCCACTCACCACATCACAACAAGATTTTTTAAACGCCTACCAAGCCATCCTACAAGGGGATCGCAAAGCGATTGCCCACTACAAACGTGAATTAAAAGACTACCCCCTCTACCCTTACGTGCTATATCACGACTACCGACGTAATTTAAAAGACACTCCTAAACAGCTCATTAAACAATTTATTGCCAATGAACAAAATGGCTATTTAAGCTATAAACTTTACAAGAAATGGCTCATCCATCTCGCTAAAATAGGTTATTGGACGACCTATTTAGAGGAGTATACGCCTCAAAAAAGCCTGACCCTTCAGTGCTACTATGTTCAAGCACTCGCCAATCGAAAACAACTTACAACCGCCTTAAAATATGCCAAGCCTATTTGGGAGAACAGCACAGGACTAAGTGCTGCTTGCCGTCCATTAGATAAACTTCTCAGAGAGAACAAGCAACTGACTGGCACCATGGTTTGGAATCGTATTAGCTTGGCGATGAACAAACGTAAAACGTCTCTGGCAAAACAGTTAGGTAAAGACCTCTCTAAAAAAGACCGAAAAATGCTGCAATTCTGGCTTAAAGTCTACCGTCAACCACAGTTAGTTGCGAAACCATTGCCCAGTTTTTTATCCCCCCCTATTCGTAAAAAAATCTTTACCCAAGGCGTACGCTCTTTAGCCTCAAAAAACCCGACACTTGCCAAACAGTCTCTCGAAAAATTCTACCAACAATATGGATTAAACCGTGATCAATACTTGGCGTTAAATCAAAAAGTTGCACTGAGAACCGCTTACCGTTATGCACCACAAGCCAAAGACTTTTTAAATGAAGTCAATACCAACGGGCATAAAACCGAAGAGACACTACGTTGGCAAGCACAGATTGCGCTTAAAAACTCTAACTGGCTCGACCTGCTTGAGACCATTGAGCTTATGCCCGCAAAAGACCAAGAAAAAAATCAGTGGGTCTATTGGAAAGCCCGTGCGCTGGAAGCCACCAAACAAATCAAGCCGGCCGAAGCACTTTATCGCAAGCTCGCTAAAAAACGAAACTACTATGCCTTTTTAGCGGCCGATCGTCTAAAGCTACCCTATCAATTTAATCCAAACCCCGTTAAAAAAGTCGACACCGGTACACTGATTAAAAAGTATCCCGAACTACAGCGTATTCAAGAGCTGCTGGCGATTGACTGGCCACTGAGTACCAAACGAGAGTGGTATCAACTACTCAATAAAGTTGATAAAGATGAGCTGCATGTAGTCGGCGTATTGGCAAACCAGTGGGAGCAACACGCTCAAGCGATTCGCTCGATGGCTAAGGCCAAAGAGTGGAATGCCCTACACTTACGGTTTCCAA
>Ga0256839_1001801_pt1 | contig 25200 bp, 24 predicted proteins | sample 354166metaG_FD_185968 | JGI IMG/M metagenome (GOLD analysis project Ga0256839, IMG submission 185968) | Hydrothermal vent microbial communities from Mid Atlantic Ridge, Atlantic Ocean - 354-166 | ecosystem: Environmental > Aquatic > Marine > Hydrothermal vents | place: Atlantic Ocean: Mid... | reverse complement strand
TGTGGGACACGTCGAACAGGCCGGCTGTGCGACGAACGGCCAGGTGCTCGTCGAGGATGCCGCTGTATTGGACGGGCATCTCAAAGCCACCAAAGCCCATCATGCGGGCACCCAGTGCTACATGGCGGTCATAAAGCGGTGTGCGTTTCTGGGTGGTTTCGGCCATGGCACAATCAATGGCTTAGGGTTTCAGGAATGGTTTTCATGGTCGGGACGGAAGGCTTCGATGCCGGCCTGTCGGAGCACCTGACAGGCGCGTTCGGCATCGATAGCGGTAGCGAAACCCAGGCGGAAAGTGCCGCCAGTGCCTTCTCGCACTTTCAGTAGTTCGATGTCCTGGATGTTCAGGTCTGCCTCGTAGAGGGCACGGGTGATCCGATAGAGGGCGCCCGGCCGATCTTCGATGCGCACGTAGATATCGGCCAGCGGATGCAGAAATCCTTTGGTATCGCGGGGAATGCGGGCGCGCGTCTGACGGGCCAGCTCGAAGGCGGCTTCGAGCGCCTGCGCGTCTTCTTCGATGAGGCGGTTGCGCAGGCGTTGCAGGTTGGCCGCAAAGTGGCCCAGTGTGTCGAGCAGGGGGCCTTCGTTGGCAAAGAGCACATCGCGCCACAGGTCGAACGGCGACGAGGCGATGCGCGTCATATCGCGAAAGCCACCGGCTGCCAACTGGAAAAAGGTTGCATCGCCCTTGCTCCGTTCGGCCGCTGTGTTGACCAGGAGCACGGCCAGTAGCTGCGGCAGGTGACTGACGGCGGCTGCGATGGCATCATGGCGTTCAGCATCAAGCAAAAGCACCCGGGCCCCCAGTAGCTGGATCAGCTCCAGCAGATCGCTGTGCTCCTGTTGAAGGGTTGTAGCGGAATAGCTGGAAGGAGGACACAGCACATAGGTGGCATTCTCAAACAGAAACGGATCGGCATTGGCCAGGCCGCGTTGTTCGGAACCGGCCATGGGATGACCTCCGATAAAGAAAACGGTTTCGGGCAGCATCTCACGGGCGTGGGCCATGATCGGGCGTTTGACGCCGCAGACGTCGGTTACTCGCGTGCCCGGTTTCAGGTGAGGGCCGATCTCTTCCAGCAGGTATAGAATGCCGGGCAGGGGAGTCGCCAGCACAACCAGGTCGGCTTCGGCAACGGCCTCAGCAATGTCTTCGGTCGTGGCATCCACGATGCCGAGGGTGCGGGCTTGTGCAAGCACGTCACGGCGGTCGAAAGCCGTCAGGTGCAGCGTCGGCCGTGCCCGCTTCCAGGCCATTGCCAGTGACCCCCCGATAAGGCCGAGTCCGCAGATCGTAATCCGCTCAATCATGATTTAGAAAAACATCAGTTTCATGCAGAAGACAGAGCCGCCGGATTTTAGAAACTCGCTGGTGTCCAACTCGATTGGTTCGAAGCCGGCTGCGCGGAGCCGGGCAACGGTTTCGGTGCAACCCTGCTGGATCAACACATGACGACCGTCGGGGCAGTGAGCATTGCAGGCCAGAAGTTTGCGGGCTTCGTGTTCAGGTACTGCTATCAGGTTGGGAATCAGCCGCTGCAGCAGGGCACGTCCTTCGTCATCGAAAGCAGCCGGTACGTAAAGGGCGGTACCGGCGTCGAGCAGGCTCAGACAGGTATCCAGATGATAGAAGTCCGGGTCGATCAGGCGAAGGGCGACAACGTGGATCTTCAGCGTCTGAGCAAGCCATGCATAGATGGCCCGATCGGTACGGAAGCCGTAGCCGCCCCAGAGCAGGGCATGGCCTGGATGCCAGAGCGCGTCGCCCATGCCTTCAAAGCTGCCCGATACGCTCTCGGGGATAGAAACGAGGACATAGTCCTGTCGCTCGAAAAAGTGGGCCATGTGGGGAACTTCGGCACGTCGCTGGGGAGCATGCATGCGGCTGAGCACAACGCCACGCTGGCCATTTGCCCCTCGAAAAGGAAGCGTCTGGTTGGCACAGAAGACCATGTCGGGTAGCCCGGGCACGCCTTTCAACACGTGCACCTCAAAGCCCAGCTGCTGGTAGGTGTCGCGCAGCGCTTCCCATTGACGAGAGGCCAGCGCCCGATCCACCTTACCAACATGCCCTTCCATGTGGGGATTGATCACATACACTACGTCAAAGTAGTCGGGCGACACCATGAGCACCTGCCGTGGAGGAGGCATCGGAGGCGTCGTTTCAACGGTAAAGTCAAGCTGGTCGGCTTCCCAGTAAACCATTGGTTCCATTCCGTTCAAGCAGTTCTTTTAGCGGAGGCCTTTTGCCTGAAAGTTACAGCCTGAATCCGACAGGGGGTAGCCTGTACGCTTGCGGCACGTAGATGGTACGCCGCAAAGAAAAAAAATTTTGTCCGGGTATCGATGCTTGAGCGCGTGCTGCCGATGCGGCCTGGTCCCGAGCTGCTCGCCCGGACGCACCAGGCGCTGCATGGAGGGGGCCAGTGTTCGGAATGAGCCATAGGCGGGTTACACGCGCAAACACGGAGCGGATAGTATCGAACGAGGCGGCCGGGATCATGGTCCCCATGGAAGGGCTTCCGCGTGCAACGAACCAGCCAACAGCAGGGGAAATGCAGTGACCACGGGCTTTATTTTTTGTCGGTCAATGCTGCCAAACCAGGTAGTTCTTTCCCTTCGAGAAACTCCAGCATGGCACCACCGCCGGTCGAGACATGGCTGACCCGATCGGCGTAGCCCGCCTGGGTAATGGCCGCCACCGAATCGCCTCCGCCCACCACGGTCAGGGCTCCGTGATCGGTCGCCTCGGCCAGTGCCTCGGCAATGGCGAAGGTCCCTCTGGCAAAGCTGGGCATTTCAAAGACACCCATGGGACCGTTCCAGACCACTGTGCGAGCCTGAAGGATTTCTGCACGATACCGCTCGACGGTCTTTGGCCCGATGTCCAGGCCCATGAGACCGTCGGGAATATCTCCTTCGACCACCTGGGAGGGTGCTTCGTTGGAGAACGCAGGGGCAACCACGTGATCGACGGGCAACAGGATTTTGCCGTCAGCTTCTTCATAGAGCTGGCGTGCTTCTTCCACGCGGTCTTCTTCCACGCGTGAAGCGCCTACGCTGTGGCCCAGCGCTTTTAAAAACGTGTAGCTCATGGCACCGCCGATGAGCAGCCGGTCGACACGCGGCAGCAGGTTTCGAATCACACCAATTTTGTCAGAGACCTTGGCGCCACCCAGGATGGCCACGAATGGATGGTCGGGGTTATCGAGCAGACGGCTCAGGTACGTTATCTCTCGCTTCATAAGGTAGCCCATAGCTGCCTGCCTGACATAATGGGCTACGCCTTCGGTGGAGGCGTGTGCGCGGTGCGCCGAGCCAAAGGCATCGTTGACGTACACGTCGGCCAGTTCGGCCAACTGACGTGCCAGCTCCGGATCGTTTTTGGTTTCGCCCGGGTGGAAGCGCGTATTCTCCAGCAGCAGCACGCCTCCTTCAGGCATGCTGTGGATCGCCTGGCGGACGAGCTCGCCTACGATATTGCTCACAAAGCGAACGCGCACGCCCAGCAACTCTTCCAGGCGGCGGGCTACCGGTGCCAGGCTGTATTTGGGGTCAGGCTGACCTTTAGGACGGCCCAGATGGCTCATCAGAATGACTTTGGCACCAGCCTGCATCAGGGCGCGGATAGTGGGCAGGGCCTCCCGGATGCGCGTGTCGTCGGCAACGATCAGATTGCCCTGCTCATTTTCCTTCAGCGGGACGTTGAAATCGACGCGGACCAGCACGCGCTTGCCCTTAAGGTCCAGATCGTCGATCGTCAGTTTACGGAGCGTTGACATGGCCAGCAGGGGTTTGATTCGGGGATGCACGAAAAAGGGAGAACGGAAGGACGACCGGACGGTCCTCCCGTTCTCCCCAAAGCCGTTTCGCCCAGGAGGCTCATCCGGCCGTTTCGGCAACAGCCATCAACTTGCCGACCAGATCTACAGTACGGCAGGCATATCCCCACTCGTTGTCATACCAGCCCACCACTTTGACCAGGTTGCCTTCAATAACCATGGTCGAGAGACTGTCGAAGATGCAGGAATGGGGGTTGTGGATAATATCCGATGAAACAATCGGATCTTCAACATACTGCAGAATGCCTTTCAGCTCATGCTCGGCTGCTTTACGGAAGGCTTCGTTGACCTCTTCGACAGTTACTTCCCGTGCCAGCTCGGCCGTGAAGTCGGTGATGGAGCCGTCGGGCACAGGCACGCGCAGCGCAAAGCCATCGAGCTTGCCTTTCAGGTGGGGCAGCACCAGGCCAACCGCCTTGGCGGCGCCGGTGGTGGTCGGGATGATCGAAAGCGCTGCTGCACGGGCACGACGCAGGTCGCTGTGCGGGGCATCCTGAAGCCGCTGGTCGGCCGTATAGGCGTGCACAGTTATCATAAAGCCCCGCCGCACGCCGAACGTGTCGTCGAGCACCTTGACCATGGGAGCCAGGCAATTCGTCGTGCAGCTTGCATTCGAAACGATCTGCTCTTTGCCCGTCAGCGTATGATCGTTCACACCGATTACAATGGTTGCATCGACCTCGCCTTTGGCCGGCGCCGAAATGATAACCTTTTTAGCGCCGGCTTCCAGGTGTTGCGCTGCTTTTTCGCGAGAGCGGAAAACCCCTGTCGATTCGATTACCACATCGCAGTCCAGCTCGCCCCAGGGCAGATTTCTGGGATCCCGTTCGCTGAAGACGCGAAACCGCTCCCCATTGATCACCAGCTCGTCGCCTTCTACGCGGACCTCACCCGGGAAGGGGCCATGGATGGAGTCGTACTTGAACAGATGCGCCAGTGTAGCCGCATCGGTGATGTCGTTGACGCCCACCACGTCGATCTGGTCCGTCAGTTTTCGTTCCAGGATGGAGCGCAGGACCAGCCGTCCGATACGACCAAAACCATTAATGCCCAGCTTGATCGCCATCGTTCCGTTCTCCATTGGTTGTACAGGTTACGGGGATGCCTCTTGCTAAGGATAAGCGCAAAGTGGCCCTCGGAGGCGAAGGCTTGACGGAATTTAACGAAAATCTGAGCAAAATACGTGTAACAAAGCAGGGAAACGTTCGCTCAGGCCAGCGTTGAAGCAGCGTCCGTTGTTTATCTGTCCGACGACAGCTATTTTAGCACATTACAAAAATCAAGTTCGGAGGATCGACATGGCTGTTGCTTCGCGTACGGCGAGTTCGAAGCGTAAGGGGCTGCGTGAGGATACAGTGGTCACGCTTTATGCACGCTGGCTGGATTTTTACTACCGCCATCGCAAGCAGCTCTATGTGGGACTGGCGATTGTTGTCGTGGCTGTGCTGGGGGGCATTGGTTACGCGTACTACCAGCGACAGCAGGAGCAGCGTGCTCAGCAGCTTCTGGGTGAGGTGCTTCCTCTGTACGAACAGGGCAAATACCGGGAGGCGCTGGATGGTGCCGATGGGCACTCCGGGCTGCTGGAGCTGGCCCGCGCCTACGGCAGCACGAACGCGGGCAACCTGGCCCGTTTCTACGCGGCCGATGCTCTGTATCGTCTGGGCGAGTATGACCAGGCGCTGGAATTATGGGAGGCTTTCGACAGCGATGATCCCATGCTGGCGGCAGCCGCCCTGGCCGGACAGGCGGCCGTCTATGAAAATAAAGGAGAGTACGCACGCGCTGCTGAACTGTATCGCCGGGCGGCCGACCGCTACGACAATCCGGTCGTAACCCCGCATTACCTGCTGCGTGCCGGACATAACTACGAGGCCGCCGGCAATCTGGAGGCGGCCCGACGTATGTATGAGGCGCTACGGGAACGCTATCCGGACGCTGCACAGGTTACCGAGGCCGAGATCGCCCTGGCCCGTATTGCCGCGCGGGCTTCGCAGCCATCCTGAGCCGATCTGCGTGTCGCTATGGCGGCCACTATTCTGGTTGTGGATGACGAACGCAGCATCCGGCGTACGCTCCGCGAGATCCTGGAATATGAGGGCTATACCGTTGAGGAAGCCGTCGACGGCGAGGAGGCGCTGAAAAAGCTGCGTGAAGGACGCTACGATCTGGTGCTGCTCGACATCAAGATGCCACGCCGCGACGGCATGGAAGTGCTGCGCACGCTGGCAGCCGAACAACCTGAGCTGCCTGTCGTGATGATCTCAGGGCATGGCACCATTGAAACGGCGGTCGAGGCTACACGCCTGGGCGCCTTCGACTTTATTGAGAAGCCCCCGGATCTGAACCGCCTACTGCTGACCGTTCGGAATGCGCTGGAACGCGGGCAGCTCCAGACCGAAAATCGGCGCATCCGGCAGGTATTGACCGAGCGCTGGGAAGGCGAGCTGACGCCCATCTTGGGGGAGAGTCCGGTCATCAAACAGGTTATTGAGACAATCCACCGGGTAGCGCCGACCGAGGCGCGCGTGCTCATCACGGGCGAGCCCGGTACGGGCAAGGAGCTGGTAGCGCGCTGGTTGCATCATCTTTCCGGTCGAAAGGAAGGGCCCATGGTAGAGGTGAACTGCGCGGCCATTCCGAGCGAATTGATTGAAAGCGAGCTGTTCGGGCACGAAAAAGGGGCCTTTACCGGAGCGACCCGCTTGCGCATAGGTAAGTTTGAGCAGGCCCATGGCGGTACGCTGTTCCTTGACGAAATCGGTGATATGAGCCTGGCAGCGCAGGCCAAGGTGCTCCGAGCCCTTCAAGAAAATCGGATTCAGCGGGTAGGGGGTGAACGATCCATCAGGGTCGACGTACGGGTGGTGGCCGCCACAAACAAAGATCTCTGGCAACTGGTTGAGGAAGGGAGGTTTCGCGAAGACCTGTACCATCGGCTGAGCGTCATTCTCATCCACGTACCTCCCCTACGGGAGCGGCGCGATGATATCCCGATCATTGCCCGGTATGCGCTGGAGCGGTTGGCGCGCCGTAACGGTATGCCGCCGAAGGAGTTTGAACCGGCTGCGTTAGAGCAACTCAAGCGCTATGAGTGGCGAGGCAATGTGCGCGAACTGTACAATGTCGTGGAGCGGCTGCTGATTTTGAGTGACGGGCCGACGATCACGGCGCGCGACGTGCAGCGCTACGTACATCCAGGGAGTAGTTCAGGGTCGGGATCGCTCCAGGAACTGATCGAGCGCTATCCGACATTTGCAGCGTTTCGGGACGCGGCCGAAAAGTTGTTTCTGGAACACAAACTGCGCGAATTCGGCTGGAACATCAGTAAGACGGCCGAGGCCATCGGCATTCAGCGTTCGCATCTGTATAACAAGCTGGCCAAGTATGGCATTCAGCGCGAAGCGTGAAGGTCCATGCCCCTGCTCGAAGTCATCGACCTGTGGAAGAGCTATCCAACCGGTGCCCGTGAGCGCTTGCAGGTGTTGCAGGGGCTGGAACTGACCGTAGAAGCCGGTGAGGTCGTGGCCATTGTAGGGGAAAGTGGCACGGGTAAAAGCACGCTGCTGCACCTGCTGGGGGCGCTGGATCGACCAGATCGGGGCGAGGTGCGCTACCAAGGACGCAACATCTTTGAACTGGACGACGAAGCCTTGGCTGCTTTCCGCAACCAGACTATCGGATTTGTCTTTCAGTTTCACCATCTGCTACCAGAGTTTACTGCGCTGGAAAATGTAGCCATGCCGGCGCTTATCCAGGGGCGAACGCTCCGCGAAGTCCGCTCCCGTGCGTTGGAGTTGCTGGCACTGCTGGGCATGGCCGATCGGGCCCATCATCGGCCGTCGATGCTTTCCGGAGGGGAACAGCAGCGCGTCGCGGTAGCGCGGGCGCTCATGAACCGTCCGGCCGTCGTGCTGGCCGATGAACCCACCGGCAACCTCGACGTGCGCACTGCCGAAACCCTCCACCATGAAATCCTGCGCCTGAGTCGGGAAGTCGGGCAGACATTTGTCATCGCCACGCACAATCTGGCGCTGGCAGCCCTGGCCGACCGGGTACTGCGCCTCGAACAGGGACGCCTGATCCCCGAGTCGATCCCTTCCTGAACGTCTGGGCCTACCTGGCGTAAAAACGGACCGAGACGTTGACGATTGCTTGTGAAAGCATCATGGCCGAATCGGTGGTACTGGATCCGGAGGTCGGGTATATCGACGTTCCCATCGATCCCTCGCTGGACCTGATTGCAGAAATCAACCGGCTCCGGAAAGAGAAAAATGCAATCATCCTGGCGCACTACTATCAGGAGCCGATCATCCAGGACCTGGCCGATTATATTGGTGATTCGCTGGGGCTTTCGCGTAAGGCGGCCGAAACCGACGCCGACCTGATCGTCTTTGCCGGCGTGCATTTCATGGCCGAAACCGCCAAGATTCTCAATCCCGATAAGAAAGTGGTGATTCCAGATTTGAACGCTGGCTGTTCGCTCGCCGATAGTTGCCCGGCCGACGCGTTCGCTGCTTTCAAGGCGCAGTATCCGGATCACATTGTCGTGTCCTACATCAACTGCTCGGCGGCTGTCAAAGCACTCAGCGACATTATCTGCACCTCGTCGAATGCTGAGCACATCATCCGCCAGATTCCCCCCGAGCAACCCATCATTTTTGCGCCGGATCGTAACCTGGGGCGCTATCTGATTCGTAAGACCGGTCGTGAGATGGTGCTCTGGGAAGGCGTCTGTATCGTGCATGAGACCTTCAGTGAAAAAAAGATCTTGCAACTGAAGGCGCGCTATCCAGACGCGCTGGTGCTGGCCCATCCAGAATGTGAGGAAGCCGTGCTGCAGCATGCCGATTTTATCGGCTCGACCTCGGCCATCCGTCGCTTTGCCCGCGAAAGTACACACACGACTTTCATTGTGGCGACCGAGGAGGGCATTCTGCACCAGATGCGCAAGGATTGCCCGGAGAAGACATTTATCCCGGCACCGCCCGACAACGGCTGCAACTGCAGTCAGTGCCCGCACATGCGTCTGAACACGCTGGAAAAGCTGTACCTGGCGCTGCGCTACGAACAGCCTGAAATCACTATGGACGAGGAGCTCCGGCAGCGGGCGTTGCGTCCAATTCTGCGCATGTTGGAGATGAGCCGGGACATCCGGTAGCTACAGAGTCCAGCGAAAGCCTACCATGGGCTCAAAACGGCGTTGTACCAGGTAGCGTCGGGTACCATCAGGAGCCGAACGCAGACGTTCGAACGTATAGCGTGCGTGAATCAGCAGCCAGAGCAGACGGCCCAGACGGTAACGCACCTCAAACAGAAGCCAGCTCTGATCACCCATTTTCTGTAAGAGGGAGAAGAAGTCGCTCAGACCAGCACGGCTGATCCCCGTCTGAAGCTGGAGTTCACGCGTGCGCAGAAACAGTCTCAGGTGGAACGTGCTGAGGCGCTGGGTACCATAATGACGACGGAAAAAGTACCAGAGCTCGAAGCTGTAAGGAAAGAGCAGGTGAATTTCCATAAAAAACGCGTTGCCACCTCGCGCCTCGTCGAGCGCAATGCCGGCGTAGCGGTTGACGCTTGGAGGGGCGTCGGACGCCAGAATACGGGCCTGCAGGTTGTACACCGGATAGAAAGGACCGACAAAGCCAGGCAGAAACGCTTCGCCATCGTAATCCAGACCCAGGCGAAGCTGAAAGGTCATCAGATCGATGAAGTTGGGGCTCTGGAAGGCGGTGCCCAGGCGTAGCCCGCTGCCGTAACGGCGGTAGTGAGCCAGGCTGACGAACGGCATCAAGGCGAAGGAGTGGGCCTGCAGCGTGTTGAAAGTCAGATCCACATTGAACGCCTCGAAGCGGGCAGGCGAACGAAAGGCCGGATCGCGCACGTAGCTAAAGCCCAGCGTGAAGGATTGGGTGCGGGAATCGGTAGCCCAGAAGAAAGGACGCAGGCCAATACGCAGGCCGGCCACCTGATCGGTCAACAGATCGGCTGTAAAAAATTCCAGATCGAAGAAGCGGTCGGACCAGCCCAGTTCCAGACCGATGGTGCGATCGTCCCAGGCCGTTGTGGTGTTGAAAAAATCCACCACGTGTCCGGTGCCCAGCCGCGTGCGGGTCAGTGGTCCCAGGCGCAAGTGCATGGGGCGATAGCGTGGCGGCTCATAGCGAAGAAAATCGATCAGCCGCAGCGCATCGTAGGGGCTGTCGAAGTCCGGTCGGTAGGTGCCGTACAGACCGGTGCGCAGCGCGGCATCAAGACGGCCCGTGATGGAGTGGGTAACGAAGGTAAGTACCCAGCGCGTGCCCAGTCGCCAATGGGCGCCGATCAGCGAGGTGCCGCCCCACCCTTCCAACTGCTGGACGCGACGCCACCAGACGTGTTGCACCTGCTCGGCCGGATCGTCGGCCGAACCAAAACGAAATGGCTGCCAGAGCGTCTGCGCCTGAAGTGGCCCAATGCTCAGGAGTAACCACCCAGCAGTGATCCAGTAGAGACGGAACTGCATGGCTGACACACCTATTTGAGGCTGCTTTATACAAGCTCATTGCAAGGAATCCCGATCAAACTGTTCCCGGAGTGGAAACCCGTACGGTTAGCTGTTCATTAGGTGTTTTTCGGTGCGGGGAAGAGAGGAACCTCTGCTGTCATGCTGATTGAACGCTTACCCCTTTTTCCGCTGGAGATCGTGCTGTATCCTGGCGAACAACTCCCATTGCACATTTTTGAGCCTCGGTATCGCATCTTGATTTCCCGCTGTATCGAAGCCGATCAGCCATTTGGCATCGTGCTGGCCGAGGCGGGCAAGCTGGCGCAGGTAGGATCGCTGGCACGTGTTACCCGGGTGTTGACCCGCTATAGTGACGGCCGTATGGACATTCTGGTGACCGGGGAGGACCGTTTTCGGATCGCACAGCTCTATTCGGGGCAGCCGTATCTGACAGCCGATGTTGAGCGGATCATTGAACCCTGGGAGACCCCGGAACAGGCCCTGCGCGAACGCCTGATCACCCAGCATATGCGCCTGCTGGAGCTGGTCGGCCGCACCGTGCGCCCGTCACTCTATCAGAACGTACGCTATCTTTCCTACGTCATTGCTCCCAATGCCGGGCTCACGCTCCAGCAGCAACAAGAAGTGCTGGAGCTGCTGACAGAAAACGAGCGCATAGCGTATCTTGTGGCGCATCTGGAACGACTGCTGCCGCAGGTGGAGCAAATGGAAATGGTGCGACGGCGGGTGCAGTCGAACGGTCATTTTCCAGAAGGTAGAACCTCTGATCCATCGAAGTAGCGGAGTAGTACAATGCCACGCATTGGATGCTATACGCTCTATACGGTAGAGACCGGTCGTTTCCGCTTAGACGGGGGCGCGATGTTCGGCATCATTCCCAAACCCTTGTGGGAGCGCTATGCCCCGGCTGACGAACGCAATCGTATTCTGTTGAACATGCGTTGCCTGTTGCTGGAAGGCAACGGTCGCCTGATAATGATTGACAACGGCATCGGGGATAAACTGGATGCCAAGTTTCGCGACATCTATGCCGTCGATCATGACTACGCCGAGCTGCATCGTTCGCTGCATCAACTGGGCTTTTCAGCCGCCGACATCACCGACGTTATCCTGACGCACCTGCACTTCGATCACTGCGGCGGCAGCACGCGCCGCTTGGGGGATCGGTTGGAAGTGGCCTTTCCCAATGCCACCTTCCATGTGCAACGGCGTCACTGGGAGTGGGCGCGTAATCCCAATCTGCGCGAGCGGGCGTCGTTTTTGCCGGAAAATCTGGAGCCGTTGGAAGCTTCCGGGCAGCTCCGATTACTGGAAGGACCGGGGGAAGTGCTTCCGGGCATTACGGTGGAGGTGGTCAATGGACATACCGAAGCGCAGCAGATTGTGCGTATCGAAGGGCCGGAGGGAACGCTCGTCTTCGTGGCCGATCTGATTCCGACAACAGCACATATGCGGCCTGTCTGGAACATGGGCTACGACGTTCGGCCGCTGGTGACTATCGAGGAGAAATTGGCTTTTCTGGATCGGGCCGAAGCAAACGGCTGGCATCTGTTCTTTGAGCACGACCCGGAAGTGGCGGTCGTCAGTCTCAAGCGTACGGAGCGAGAAGTTGCAGCAGTACATCCACGTCCGCTGACCGAAATCTTCTGAATCATGCAGGCAGCAGACGCATCCGAGACAATCCTACTGGTCACCGAAACCACGGTGCCTTCCTCGATCACCCGCCTCCTTGCCAGTGCAGGCTGGAGGATGCAGCGGTGTTTGCCGGAGGAGATGGCCCGGCAATTGGCGCATGCGCATGTGCGCGGAGTAATCGTACGGGTGCATCCGGACCGGGAAGCAACCTGTCTGCAGACGCTCGGAGCAGCACCAGCGCGTCCGGTGCTGCTGCTTACCGAAGCAGCAGCGGTACGTCAGGCGGTGCAGTTGGCACAGGCAGGGTGGCTGACAGCGGCTGCCCCGGACCAGACCGAGCAAGTGCAGGCCTGGGCGCAGCGCTTGACTGAGGCCGGGGCCACCTCGACGGCTGCACAGCTCCGTCATGTGCGGCAGGCGCTTTCTCGGCTCAACCACGACCTGAAAAATCCGCTGGCGATTATCTCAGGCAATGCGCAGTTTTTGCAGGAGCTGCTTCGCATGCGGGGCGGCGATCCGGAACTGGAGGGACCGGTGACCGACATCGAAGAGGCCTGTCGCCAGATCTATACATTGCTTCAACGGCTGGTAGCGTTGAGAGACTCGCTGCCCACCTGATAGGCGCATTGGCTATGCATCGGTTCAGAGGGCGCCTACCCTTGATCGGTTTTTCATAAACTGTAACCGGTTCCGGTGAGGAACCCCCCTGCCGAGGGTCCGTAGAACGGCCCCAACAACGATGTTCTTACCAGCTCATCCAGAAGGGTGGAGGGACCAGGCCCTGTGAAGCCCTGGCAACCGTCCCGTTAATCGTCGGGAGACGATTCGGGAAAAGGTGCCAATTCCTGCCTCGCACGACCGCGAGGGGAGATGAGCTGTTCAAGGCGATGCCATGAACAGTGGACCTCTTCCGCGGATGGGCGTGCGGGAGAGGTTTTTTTATAACCACCTGGCATGCCGTCCGTCGTGCATGGGCCTGTGGCCCATCCGGCCTTCAGGGTGAGTTGGTTTGCGCCGGAAGTCTCACCAACCAACCGTCCACAGGCCCATGCGTCAGCCGTCCAACTTTCGCTTTGAGACCCTTCAGGTGCACGGTGGTCAGGAACCCGATCCCGCAACCGGTGCCCGTGCCGTGCCTATCTATGCCTCGACCTCCTTTGTCTTCAAAGATGCCGATCATGCCGCCCGCCTGTTTGCCCTGGAGGAGTTCGGCAATATCTACTCTCGGATCATGAATCCCACCAACGATGTGTTTGAGCGTCGGGTGGCGGCTTTGGAAGGTGGAGTGGCAGCGCTGGCGACCTCCAGCGGACAGGCCGCTCAGTTTCTGGCACTGACCACGCTGGCCGAAGCGGGAGACAACATCGTATCGACCAGCTATCTCTACGGCGGCACCTACAACCAGTTTAAAGTTGCTTTTCCACGGATCGGTATTCAGGTGCGATTTGCACAAGGTGATGATCCGGATTCTATCGAGCGCCTGATCGACGAGCGCACCAAGGCTGTCTACGTTGAGACGATCGGCAATCCGCGCTTCAACATTCCGGACTTCGAGCGGCTGGCCGAGATTGCCCATCGTCACGGTGTACCGCTGGTGGTGGACAACACGTTTGGGGCCTGCGGCTACCTGTGCCGCCCCATCGAATACGGCGCCGACATCGTCGTGCACTCGGCTACAAAGTGGATCGGTGGGCATGGCACTACGATCGGGGGCGTGATTGTCGATGCGGGAACGTTTCCGTGGAATAACGGCCGCTTTCCGAGCTTCACCAAGCCCTCGCCCGGTTATCATGGCCTGAACTTCTGGGAGACGTTTGGCCCCAATGGTGTGCTGGGGATCAACGTGGCCTTTATTATCCGAGCGCGTGTCGAAGGCATGCGCGACTTTGGGCCCTGCCAGCATCCCTTTGGCGCGTTTCTGTTGTTGCAGGGGCTCGAGACGCTGTCGCTCCGGGTGCAGCGGAGCTGCGACAACGCCCTGGAACTGGCCCGTTGGCTTCGTGAGCAGCCGCAGGTAGCCTGGGTAAGCTATCCGGGGCTGGAAGACCATCCCTACCACGAACGGGCCAAAAAGTATCTGCGGAACGGTTTCGGGGCCGTGCTGGCCTTTGGCCTTAAAGGGGGGTATGAAGCCGGACATGCCTTTGTCAGCAACGTACGGCTGGCCAGCTTGCTGGCAAACGTGGGGGATGCCAAAACGCTGGTGATCCATCCGGCTTCTACCACGCACCAGCAGCTAACCGTCGAAGAGCAACGGGCTGCTGGCGTGACGCCCGACATGGTGCGCGTCTCGGTGGGCATCGAACACATTGAAGACATCAAGGAAGACTTCGCGCAGGCGCTGGCCCGTATTCCGGAAAAAGCGGCAGCCTGAACCTGAACCCCCCCGCCTCGGAACGGCCATGACGCAAACGTTCGTGCTACCTGAATTCGAGTTGGAAAGCGGCCAGGTGCTGCGCCAGGTGCAGGTGGCCTACCGGACCTGGGGGCGCCTGAATGCGGAAGGCACCAACGCGCTGGTGGTCTGTCATGCGTTGACCGGAAGCGCGGACGTTGACCAGTGGTGGAGCGATCTACTGGGGCCCGGACGCGCGTTTGACACGGAGCGTTTTTTTGTCGTGTGTGCCAACGTACTGGGATCTCCTTATGGCACAACGTCTCCGTTGACGATTAACCCGGACACCGGGCGTCCTTACGGACCGGAGTTCCCGCTGGTCACCATCCGAGACACGGTCAACCTGCATCGCAAGCTGCTGGAGCATCTGGGCGTACGACAGGTGGCCGTCGCCGTGGGAGGCTCCATGGGGGGCATGCAGGTGCTGGAGTGGGCTTTTCAGGGCGATTTTGTACGGGCGATCGTTCCGATTGCCGTGGGAGGACGTCATTCAGCCTGGTGTATCGGCTGGAGCGAAGCCCAGCGCCAGGCCATCTACGCCGATCCGCGCTGGCGTGGCGGTTACTATGATCCGAACGACCCGCCTGTGCATGGCCTGGCTACGGCTCGGATGATCGCCATGATCTCGTACCGCTCTTATCAATCCTTTGCAGCGCGCTTTGGCCGTCGCCGTATGCTTCGGGCAGGGCAAACGCTTTTTGCGGTGGAGAGCTATCTGCACTACCAGGGCGAAAAGCTGGTGCGCCGGTTTGATGCAAATTGCTACGTGCGACTTACGCAGAAGATGGACGCGCACGATGTGTCGCGTGGGCGGGGACCATATCCGGAGGTGCTGGCCGAGGTGCGCCAACCTGCCCTGGTTGTCGGGATCGACTCCGATGTACTCTATCCGCTGGCCGAGCAGGAAGAACTGGCAACGCATCTGCCCAATGCTTCACTCTACGTGCTACACTCGCCCCATGGACACGATGCGTTCCTGATTGAAACGCAAACCCTTAACGAAGTGCTACGCGAATGGATCTCCGCAAACGTTCCGGTACAGGCGACGCCCAGTCCCTGGCCTTCCAGCCCGACCACCGCCTGAAAGTACTCAAGTTTGGCGGAACATCGGTCGGGACGGCCGAACTGGTTGCACGTGTGGCTGAGTTGATCGCTCAGGCGTCGGCCACACATCAGGTCGTGGTCGTGGTATCGGCAGCCTCCGGCGTCACCAACGAGCTGGTTGCCGCCTGGGAGGCGCTGCAGCAGGGGACGCTGGACGTGGCCACCTTACTGGCCCAGCTACGCCGGCGTCATCGGTTGCTGGCGCAGGTGCTGAGGGAGCATCCGGCCTCGCGGCGCGGTTACCTGGTCACCCTGGAAGGAACGCTGGCGCGGCTGGCCCGTGTGCTGGAGATAGCCCGGTATGATGCGGATCCGGCCTGGCGCGATGAGGTGCTGGCCACCGGTGAGCGACTGATGGCGCCGCTGCTGGCGGCCCTGCTCAGAGCACGCGGACTGAAGGCGTTCGCGCAGGATGCTACCGCGCTGATCTGCACCGACGCGCAATATGGGGAGGCCAACGTCCGGCTGGAAGCTACGCGCGAACGTCTGCACCGCTGGTTTGCCAGCATCGGCCGACAGGTCGTCCCCGTCGTTACTGGCTTCATCGGGGCCACGCCCGATGGACGTACCACCACGCTGGGGCGCGGCGGAAGCGACTACTCGGCCGCCCTGCTGGCGGCGTTGCTCGGAGCCGAGGTGCTGGAGCGCTGGACGGACGTGGACGGACTCTATACGAAAGATCCACGTAAATATCCCAACGCCTGTCGCTACCAGACGCTGGTGCTCGAAGAAGCCTGGGCCTGGAACCATGCTGGCAGGTTGGGCATGCATCGCAAAGCACTCGATCCGCTGGTGGCCGCCGGCATCCCGGTGCATATCCGTTCGACCATGACGCCCGAACGGCCAGGCACCTGGCTGCTGCCAGCCGATACCCCGCAGACCCTGGTCGGATGAAAGTTTGGTCCTGTTCAACCCAAAAACCGAAATGCATCCATGGCACCCCCTAAGTTTCGTGTAGGTATTCTCGGCGCTACCGGCGCCGTTGGTCAGAAGTTTGTCGAACTGCTGGCCGATCATCCCTGGTTTGAAATCAGCGTGCTGGCTGCTTCAGAACGTTCCGCAGGCAAACGCTATCGCGAGGCCGTCAACTGGATTGGCAGCCGGCCCATTCCTCCACAGGTGGCCGAGCAGGAAGTAGTGCCGATTACAACGGACCTTGACTGCGACTTTGTGTTTTCCGGGCTCAGCGCCAGCGTGGCCGGCGAGATTGAGGGTCAACTGGCCGAAGCTGGCTATCCGGTCATCTCAAACGCCCGCAACTACCGGATGCGGGAGGACGTGCCGTTATTGATTCCGGAAATCAATCCCGAGCACACGGCCCTGATTGAACGACAACCCTGGCGAACAAAGGGTGGCTTCATTGTCACGAACCCGAACTGCTCGACGGTGGGCCTTGTATGCGCGCTCTACCCGCTGGTTAAGACGTTCGGGGTCGAGCAGGTGCAGGTCACCACGTTGCAGGCCCTCTCGGGTGCCGGCTATCCAGGCGTGCCCTCTCTGGATGCAACGGCCAACGTGATTCCTTTTATTGGCGGTGAGGAAGAAAAGATGGCTACCGAACCGCGCAAGATCTTGGGCCGGTTGGTGGAAGGGCGTATCGAACCGGCTCCCCTTCAGATCAGTGCTCAATGCAACCGGGTACCGGTACTCGAAGGGCATCTGGAGTGCATCTCAGTCAAGCTGACGCAGCCAGCCTCGGCCGACGAAGTGCGTGACGTGCTGCATACCTTCCAGAGCCCGATCGCTGAGCTGGGCCTGCCAACAGCGCCCGCCCAGTTCCTGCACGTGTTCGACGAACCCCACTTCCCCCAGCCGCGGCGCCATGCCGAGCTGGGACGCGGCATGACCGTCTCGATCGGGCGCATTCGTCCCTGTGAGATATTCGACGTGAAGTTTGTGGCATTGGTGCATAACACGATTCGCGGGGCAGCCGGTGGGGCAGTACTCAACGCCGAGCTGCTGGTGCATCAGGGCTACTTGAAACCGCGCCGCACGCCCGCCGTTGTCGAGGCCTGAGAGCCCCGGACAACGATCCGATATGGCGCAGGTAACGATCCGACCGGCATGCCGGGATGATGCCGAAGCCCTGGAGACGCTCTGGTGGAAGCTGCTTGAAGAACAGGCTGCCCTGGACCCTATATTCGCGCCTGCTGAAGATGCTCGCCGTCGCTGGCGGAACGATTTTGTGCTGTGGGTGCGCGATCGGATGCACCGGCTCCTGGTCGCAGAGCATGCCGGCGAGCTGATCGGCTTTATCTCGGCCCACCAGTGGAGTCCGCCCCCGATCTACCGACAGGAACTGGAAGTCTATATCGATGAGCTGTACGTGCGACCGGACTATCGCCGTCAGGGCATCGGAGCGCAACTGGTGGCCGCCGTACGCGCCTGGGCTCAGGAAATCGGGGCTGTACGGCTGCGGCTGGGTGTGCTGGCGGCCAACCGCGAAGGGATGGCTTTCTGGGAGCGTCAACAGGCCCGTCCCTTTTCAATCACCCTGACCATTCCTTTGACGGATTTTCAAGGCTGACATCTGGAAACCTGAAGGCCCCCTTCAGCGATAAAAGGGCTTGCCAGCGGGTTGACAGGTCGCGCAGAAAGTCGTATCATGAAACCCGCTGGCAACGAGCGGAAGTAGCTCAGTTGGTAGAGCGTCTGCTTGCCATGCAGAAGGTCGCGGGTTCGAGTCCCGTCTTCCGCTCTACCCGCCTGTTCTCCTGAACAGGCGGGTTTTTTTGTAGATCAGCGTGTGGCCGTTAGCGGCTGTGGGTGGCGGCGCCAACGGATTCGATCACCTTCGAGGAGGCCATAGGTATCAGTAAAACCGGCAGGCACTTCGACCACAAAACGGGCGGGGTACTGCGAGGAGATTGTTTCAGATGAATAAGGGCGTGTGTACTTGGCGATCGAGACGATCTGCGAATCGCGGTTGACGAAAATAATGTCGAGCGACAGCGGCGTGTTGGCCATCCAGAAGCCCTGTATCTCCTCTTGCTCGAAGATGAACAGCATCCCACTGCGTTCGGGTAGATGCGTGCGTTCCATGAGCCCGCGCTGACGGGCTGAGTCGGTTTCAGCTATCTCGATCGCAATGACTACCAGGGTATCCCCATCCCGCACGAAGGCCAGCTGTCCGTCCTCCCGGAAAGGAATTGATCGTTCTGGAGGAGCAGGGGGCGAGGAAGTACGCCGACAGCTCATCAGTAACAGCAACATACTCAAACACAGACTCAGAGCGACCGTCAGACGCATGGATGGTAGCGGGTTAGGGCGGATGGAACATCCTGACTGTCTCCAAAAAATACGCTTTTCGCGATAGGGTTGCGTAAAAAAAAGCCCTCCGGTACCGGAGGGCCTGTCGAGTGGAGTCGGTGTTGGCTATGGTGCTGGAATGAAGGCTTTCAGGCGGGTCCCGTCGAGCTGAAGGACGCCGTCTTCCGAGAGAATGCGGGCGGAGCCGGCATCCGGTCCAAAGGCCAGCGTGAGCTTGCCATTGGGTCCGTCGATTTTGATCACGATCGCTTCCACAGTAGGCGTGCCGCCTTCGTCCAGCGTCTGGTCTTCGACCACGCGGAAGAAGAACTCGGTAATGCCGGGGCCGCGCACTACATCGTCGTAGGTGGTTTCGGCGCCCAGAACGCGAAAGCCTGTATCGCCCAGCTCAACGTCGATGGCGCCGACGGCTTTCACCTTGGTGCCCTGGGCTTCGATCGTGACCTTTGTGCCGAGTGCCAGAGGGTTGCCCAGATGATCGGTGAGTTGAAGCAGATAGGATTGATCCAGGGTAGCCACCGGCGTCTGTGGCAAGCAGTTTCCTTGATCGTCGAGCATGCACAGCACGGCTACTGGAGGCCCGGAAAAGATGATGGGAAGACTACGGGTGACCGGCTGCTGGTTACGGTCAGCGGTCGTGGCCGTAATGATGGCAATGCCATCAGGGGGCAGGGGGTTGGCAGAGTAAAGCGTGACGCTACCCTGACCATTTTCGTCAGTCATGACTGAGCCCGTGATGACGCCGTGGGTGGTGGTAAAGTAGACGGCCGTGCCGGGCTTTACCGGATTGCCGTACTGGTCGCCCACGATCACGCTGATTTCGTTCTCCAGGCCATAGGCTACCCAGCCTGGGAAGTTGTATTGCGTTGGGGCCAGCGTGAAGAAGTCAGGGTCGGGCAGACCGCCGTGGATGGCCAGGCTTACCGGTTGAGAACGGATCGTGCGGCCAGCTACGGTGGCTTCGGCCACAACCTGTACGACGCCGGCTTTCGTGCCGCTGGCCACATGCACGCGTACGCGGCCGCTGTTGTCAGTCAGGGCTTCGGTGGGAAACAGATACTCGCCCCCGCCTGGTTGCACACCGAAACGGAAACGTACGCGCACTGCATGCTCAAGCACAACGGGACGGCCCATCGAATCCGCTACCTGAAAGACCAGTTCAGCGGTCTCCTTCGAACCGCTTTCGCGCACGCCAATGGCCTGGTCCGACTGTGAAAGCAACAGGATATTGGCGGCTTCACCGGAGACGGGCTCCTCGGTGGCTGTGCGCGTCAGCCGGAGTACGGGTACCTCAATCGAACGATCGGGGACCGCCAGCACCGGCAGCGAAGCGGAGCTATAACCGGTCTTGGTAGCGCTGACCGTCAGCTCCATGGTACTGTCGAGGGTTACTTCAAACCGGTAACGGCCCACCGAGTCGGTTTCGGTGATGAGTCCCTGCGGCTGTAGCTGGACCAGAGCACCGACGATGGGATCGTTTGTTTCTGCATCAAGCACCTGGCCGGTTAGTGTGACGATACCGGCGGTTTCCTCCAGGGTTGTCTGGTCGCAACCGACCCAGAGTATCAGGGCGATCGACAACAGGCAAAAAATGCGTTGCATGGGTTGCTCCGTAATCCCGTTGTTTGGTTGCTATTTGCAAAGACGGGCCTGGCCTGGATGATTCTCTGCGGGTATCGGCGAAGTATGTCAGAGCTTTAGCTGCTGGACGCGAATGCGGTGCCGCTCAGAGCAGACGGGTGACGATGGCGTCGCAGACGTGCCGCCCCTGGCGACTCAAGCGAAGCTTTCCGTTGCGGATGGGTTCGATCAGGCCTTCGGCTTCCAGTTCGGCCAGTTCATCCAACCGTTCGCCGAGCAGGTCTACCCCGTAGCGTTCGGCATAATAGTCCAGGTCCAGTCCTTCGGCCGTGCGCAGCCGCAGGAACAGGTACTCCTGTGCCAACTGGTCGTAAGAAAGGCCTTCGCGAAACTCCAGCGGCAAGTGGTGCTGAGCCAGCAGTGCTTCGTAGCGTCGGATATTGCGGACGTTCGCCCAGCGGTAGGCCCCCGGTTCGGGCAACTGTCCCCACCAGAACGAATGCGCCGAAGGGCCGAAGCCCAGGTAGTTGCCGTGTCGCCAGTAGGTGTGATTATGGTGAGATTGATAGCCTGGACGGGCGAAGTTCGAGATTTCATAGTGTTCATAGCCGCGCGTTTCCAGGTACTCCATGGCAAAGTCGTAGCAGGCTCGGTAGGTCTCCTCGTCGGCCGGTTGTACCAGACCGCGTTCAACCTGCTTGGAGAGCACTGTGCGAGGCTCGATCGTCAGACTGTAAGTCGAAACGTGCGGGATGTCGCGGTCGGCAACTTTTTGCAGGTTGGCCATCCAGTATTCGAGCGGCTGTTCGGGCAGGCCAAAGATCAGATCGACGTTGAGGTTTTCAAAACCGGCACGGCGGGCGTTTTCGAGGACAGCTTCAGCCTGCTCGGCCGTATGCGCCCGGTTCATGAACCGCAGATCGGCCTCGTAAAACGATTGCACGCCGATAGACAGGCGGTTGATGCCGAGGCTATGCAGACCGCGCAGGTAATCAGGCGAAGCGTCTTCCGGATTGACTTCAAACGTTATTTCCTGAAGCGCTGACAGGTCGAAATGTCGATCCAGTTCGTTCAACACCTGCGCGACTTCTTCCAACGACAGACGCGACGGCGTGCCCCCGCCAAAGTAGATGGTCTCAATGGGTTCGAGGCGACCGTAGAGCTGACCATAATACGCAATCTCGGTGCAGAGCGACTGTACGAAGGTGGCATAGAGCCGTTGTCCCGTAACGAAATAAAAATCGCAGTAGATGCAGCGCTGTTTGCAGAAAGGAATATGAAGGTAGAGTCCGGCCATTGTCCAGAGCTTGCATGAACGACGGTTTTGTGTGAACTTAAACGCCGGAGGGCGCACCCTATTCCAGCCGTGAGCATCTATGCTTGATTTTGTTCGCTTTCAGCAGCAGTTACGTGGTTTTGCGGCCTATCAACAGCAACGACGCGATTGGCTGCAGGAGAAACTGCAGGCTGCGCTGGATGCCTGGCAGCAGGTGGACGATGTAAGGCAATTGCTGGCAGAGGTTGATCGCGTCCGGCCAAGCTGGCTGGTTGCTCGACCGCTGGGCAAGCGGTTGCAGGAGCGCGTGGTCGTGCCTGAGCGGCCTGCGCAGGTGACCGTGGTGGCCGCCGATGGCTCGCAAATTTTTCCGGACCGTCACGTAGAGCCTCCGTGCTTTTTGTTGAATGTGGGGCGGGTGGCCTTTCAACTGGGCACTTACGAACCGGTTCGGCTGGAATCGATCCCGCGTTTTTACTTCCGTCAGGAGGATGTGCAGGATTTACTGGATGAGCGGATGGAGACGGTCTCGGCCGAGATTGTCTCGGCATTGCGGGACGCCTTCGAACTTGAGATGCTGCTGGAACTGGCCCGGGACGTACGGCGGGACGATCGGCCGCTGGTGGCTCTGCTTGATGGTACGCTGATTCGCTGGATGATTCGTCGATTGCATCAGCGCGAACTTGAAGAGGAGCTCGTTCGCCGTTATGTGTATCTGCTGGAGCAGTTCCAGGAAGCCGGGATTCCGGTCGCTTCGTACATCAGCATGCCTGGTGGAGCCGAGGTAGTGAACCTGCTCCGAGTGGCACGGGGGGAATGCTCGCCTGATCCTCCTGCGCTCTTACTGGATGGATTGACCGACCGGCTACTGTTTGGCCATCTCCTTCGCCCGGGCGAGCGTTCAGGACTGTTTCTCTCAGGGTCGCACATTCAGCAGGCTTATACCAGACATCGGATCGTGTATACCTATGTAGCCGTACCGGGTCCGTACGGCATGGCCGAGATTGCCCGGGTCGAGTTTCCCGCCTGGGTGGCCGAAAATTCAGACTGGGTCGATCTGGTGCATGGCGTGCTGCTCAAGGAATGCGAGAAGGGGGGAGGCTATCCCATGGTACTCACCGAAGCGCATGAGCAAGCAGTGATTCGCGCCTCCGAGCGCGAAGTTTTCTACGAGCTCATTAGCCGGCAGCTCAGGCAGCAGAGGCTGCCAGTCACACAGTCGCGCAAGCAGGCCAGTAAGCGCCGGCCTGTCCTCTAAAGGAAATCAACGGCTGGACTATGAAAGCTATAGGCGAAGTTATTGAATCGAGCACACGTCAGTTTGTGGCCGAAGTGCATCGGAATCAATCGCCGCCCGCTTTCGGTAGCTGGGTGCAGGTAAAACAGCCGGGGGGGTGGACGATCTATGGCGTGGTCAGCCATGTCGAGATAGGCAGCGTAGAGCCTGGCCGGCGGCCGGCTGCGCTGGGGCTTTCGCGCGATGCGCTGCGCCGTGAAATGCCTCAGGTGCTGGAGCTGATCCGTACAACATTTCGGGCGCAGGTACTGGCCTACGAAGAAGCTAACGGGCGTATCCACCAGACGTTGCCCCCTTATCCGGCCGACATCCATGCGTTCGTCGAAGCCTGCCCACCCGAGATTGTCCGGCGTCTGGGACCCCCCTACGACTTTCTGCGCACGCTTGTACAGAACCCCGACGCGGCGGTCCCCGTCGACGATCTGCTGGTCGCTGTGCTCCGACAGATTCACAACGGCCATGGCGAAGTGGAACGCGAGCAGGCGCTCATCGAAGCTGGCCGCGTGTTGAGTCGCCTGTTACGCGACGATCACGAGCGGTTGCAGGCCATCCTGCGCCGTGTAGTGTAACTCAGAAAATCACCCCGATGCGGAAGGGCAGCACTACGTCCACAGTGCGCTCCCCGACGATCAGCGTGGGATTGAGCTCATAGAAAACCTGCGTTTCGCGCAGCAATTGCACCCAGCCGAAGCCAAAATGTACGGTAGGACCACGCTCGCCACGGTAGCGATTCGAAAGCGGGGCATAGGCTCCGAAGCCGCCAAGGACGTAGAACGCCTGGCGACCCCGAGGCGGAAACGTCACGATGGCTGAAAGCTGCGGATCGAACACATAGCTGGCTTCATCCCGACCCCGAAAGATAAATCCGGTAAAGCCCAGATCCACAGCCAGGGAAAGATCGGCACTGACCGGGGCAGCGGCACGAGCACGTATGCCCAGTCCCACCCCTTCGGCCTTGGCCAGTAGGGCATTGAAACCCAGACCAACCCGGGTCTGGCGCTGCGCCATTACAGGACCTGTCGACAGGAGCAACAGCAGGAAGACCAGAAGGCTTTGCGCATGCTTCATTGTAGCTTTCACTTTCTTATGGATCGAACGGTAGAGAGGCACGACTGGTCAACAGACATAGAGGGAATTTAGAAATTCCTCGGCATAGAAAAAGTAGGGGACTGTAAGGTCTTGTTGAAACCGGCGTAACCCGCCAGCGAAAACGTACGTATCTTCAAGACCATCTGGATTACGCAAAAGGAACCATGGATTTCTGGGAATTTGCATTCGTGTTCTCCGTGACGTTTGTGCTGCCGCTTGCTGTGTTACACCTGGTGCTCAGCTATCGGCGCGAGAAACTCAAGCTGCGGCAGGGACCGTCGTTGGGGGCACGTGAGCTGCAGCAATTGATCCAACAGGCTGTCGAGGAAGCACAGCGGCCGCTACTGGCGCGCATCGAAGCGCTGGAGCGCCAGCTCAAGGCGCTTCCCGGTGGCCATGAGTCGGCTGCCCACGAAGGGCGGTCGTCCCCGCCTTCTCCAGGTGATTCCTGATCTGCAGGAACCGGATAGGATCTGTAAGGCTCGGTTCGCTGGGCAATAGCGGGATTCGCTATGCTGGTATGGTGTCGTCCGGCGGAGACGCCTACCTGCTTTTAAACAGGAGCTGGTGGAGCTTGTTGAGGTGCGGTGTGGTGGGCGCACCCCACTGGGAGCTCGGCTGGATCCACTGGAATGCCGGCTACTGCCCCCTTACGCACCGCAGACTTCCCGATGGGAAGGCGACCAGCCGGGTGCGATGCCCCAAAGCTCGCAGGACTCTTCAAGTAGCCCTGCTGAAACGGAACGTAGAGGACTGTTGGCTTGCGTCGACGGTAGTCGAAAGGCAAGAAAAAGGCCGTCGGACACTGGCCCGACGGCCTTTAGCGTCTGGTTTGCTCGGACTCAACCGGCCGCTTCTGCTTCGGCCACTTCCTTTTCTTTGCGGGCTTCCGCCCGTAGATGCGCCTGGGCGGCCGCCAGCCGGGCAATCGGCACACGGAAGGGTGAGCACGAGACGTAGTCGAGCCCGACTTCGTAGCAGAAGGCCACCGAAGCAGGATCTCCGCCGTGTTCTCCGCAGATGCCCACCTTCAGGGAAGGCCGCGCGGCCCGGCCACGTTCGGTGCCCATCCGTACCAGTTGCCCGACGCCTTCCGGGTCGAGCGTCTGGAACGGATCATCCTTCAGGATCTTGTGCTCGATGTAATAGGGCAGGAACTTGCCGGCATCATCGCGGCTGTAGCCGAAGGTAAGCTGCGTC
>Ga0256839_1001800_pt1 | contig 25220 bp, 24 predicted proteins | sample 354166metaG_FD_185968 | JGI IMG/M metagenome (GOLD analysis project Ga0256839, IMG submission 185968) | Hydrothermal vent microbial communities from Mid Atlantic Ridge, Atlantic Ocean - 354-166 | ecosystem: Environmental > Aquatic > Marine > Hydrothermal vents | place: Atlantic Ocean: Mid... | reverse complement strand
CGTCCCTTCACTTCGGCTAAGGGCATTTTCTACGGCCTGTATTTTAAATGATGTTGTGAAATTTTTTCTCATTTCTAGCTTCCTCTAACTGAAAATTAGAGGCGACAACTATCCTGACACAGGGGGGACTCAACAGGAAGACCAAGACGAACTGATTGAAGTCGCAAAAACCCTTTGCCTGCTCCATGCCGATCCCTTTGTGCTCCTGACCCTGACCCGGCGAAGGTTATCCCCTCCAACCGAACAGATGCTGGCCCAGCGCAACGCTATCTTCCTGGCGCTTGAAGAAGAGATGCTGTTCGACGAGCAGGGTGGCCTTCAGGTACGCCGAACTCCCGACGAGCTGTTTGCTCCGCTTCACGAGGAAGTTCCAGAGCCTGGTTCTGGTGGCATGGTTCATTTCTCGACACCAGAGGGAACAAGATGGTCTGACATCAAGATCCAGTTCAGGAATGGACACACGGTTACGATTTGGGCCGGTGGCCAAAGCGGGAGGTACACCTATTATCAAATGGGCATGTACAGCAAGAAGAATGGAGACCAAACAAAGCAGTGGACGCTACTCCTGGACTTCGCAGAAAATCGTGGGGAGATCGACAAAAACAGCCGCAAAGAAACACCGTACCATTTGTTGAAAAAGCGAAAGCAGGAACTGTCGAAATGCCTACGGGAATTTTTCCGTCTCAAAGAAGACCCTATTGAATGGATCAAGGACGAAAAATGCTACCGGTGTCATTTTACCATTCTGCCAGAGGGAGTGGATGATTTTACGTTCATTCGTGAGGAAGGGCTCTATGAATAAAGTGTCACCATGCCCAGAGCAGGTAGCCATGTATCTCGAGAAATGGGATTCTCTTGAGAACTATGTGTTGCAGGAAAGAAGTCTGAGAAAACTGTTTACCCAAACATATCCGCTTAATGTGGAGATGGACGATGTTTTGATTAAGGTCTGCTCGCTGAATGACTTTTACAGCACAAATATTTTTTTTCCATTCAACGTCGCCAAGCATATTGTTGAATTAGAGATCGATCAGCGGCTTTCGGATCGGGACTTCTCTCTTGTGAATGATATCGCCATCGTTAAGGTTAACGGTCATAAAACCATAAATTTTTACTCGTTTGCCACCAAATATTGCAGTCATCACATACCAGAAGACTATCCGATATATGACAGCTTTGTGGAAAAAATGCTCATGCACTTCAAGAGGAAGGATAAGTTTTTCAAGTTCAAGAAAGACGACCTCAAGCACTACCCAACTTATCGTGAGATCTTAATGCAGTTCAGCAATTTTTACGGGCTTGGAGCTTTTACCCTGAAGCAGGTCGACAAATATCTATGGCAGGCAGGCAAGGATTATTTTCCTAAACAATACTGAACTGGATGCCGGGAAATCCACATTAATCCCACTTCTCAAATCCTGCGAGGGACTTTTGGTTCGAAAATTCGGGTGCTTTTTCATACCACAGGACGTGTTTCCATAACTCCCAAACTGGCCGGTCGGCTCAAATCCTTAATATAACAGGGATTGCCCCACCGGACGAGCTTCGGACTTCGTCCAGAGAAAACAGAGAATCAGGGGGCAAACAGAGAATGAAATGCTGGAGAATGGTAGAAATGAGGCGAGTGGAGAGGGGGCGGTCGTCGATGTGAAAACTGCCCAAACCCTTTGAATACAAGGGGAAATAGAAAACCCGTCGTCCCGGAGAATGACCCCGGAGAGACGGGTTGTCTTTTTTCAAATGGTGGAGGCGGCGGGAATCGAACCCGCGTCCGCAAACTCTCCGCCGTTGGCTCTACATGCTTATCCCAGTCTTTGAGTTTAGCTGGTCGTTACCCGACGGGCAGGGAAGACGAACAACGATTCCGGTAAGTGTTTAGCAGATCGGCCCCGGACGAGCTTCAATGCGATCTTGTGAGATGTGACGCCTGATCGTCTCTGAGGTACCCCGAAGAGTATGAGACTCTGGACGCACAAGAACGGCTCCAGTCAGACGGCCTCTACTGGTGTTTAAGCAGCGAGCGCGTAGTTGTCGTCGTTGGCAACTATAGTTTGATAGACTTTTTTACGAGGATGTCTATATCCTCGGCATGCACCTCAGGTTTTGTAGCCCACGTCGAAGCCATGTCGCCCCCTGGGTATTGAATAAGACAGTCTATGTCCGTTCGGGTTCAGCAGCAAGGCTTTTTATTTTGAGCCTTGCTCTTTTCCAAAGCAGATTACACGGTTTTTGCCGCTGTTTTTAGCTTTGTAGAGTGCCTGGTCTGCCTGATCCACCAGCATTTCAGCAGACTCAAAAGAGCCAGCAACCTTTTCTCCACCCGTATAGATAGAGACCCCAATTGAAACCGTGACTTGCAGCACTTGTCCATCATCCAGTGTTACCGTCAGTTCAGCAATGGCGCTGCGGATACGTTCGGCTATCTCCAGCGTTACTGCTTCATTGCTGTCAATCAGCAGCACTGAGAACTCTTCTCCACCAAAGCGGGCAAATACGTCGGTTCCACGCAGCTGCTGTTTGGTTAGAAATGAGATATCCTTTAGCACCTGATCACCTGCCCGGTGGCCATAGGTGTCATTAACCCGCTTGAAGTTGTCAATATCCAGTAAGAGACAACCCAGCAGGGTCTCTTTGCGCTGGGCGCGCATGATCTCTTCGCCCAGGCGCTGGTCAAAGAAACGCCGGTTATTTATGCCTGTGAGGAAATCAGTCAGTCCAACACGTTTGAGCCGCTCATGGTTGGCTGCATTTTCCAGGCAGATGGCGACCACCGCAGAGAGGCGCTGTAGAAAATCTGTCGCTGAGCCTGCTACAAATCGTTCACTTTTCATGCACCCCAGATTAAGGCTGCCAATGAGTTCGTCATATCGAATCAATGGCATTAATGCCACGCTGGCGGGTTTTGCCTTTACTCCAGGAAAGAGGAACGCATGCTGGTCTGGTTGGTAGGCACCCAGCTGAGGCCCGGCGGTTACGCCATAAAAGGCATCCAGTTCGTCCTCTGCCGGGGCAAAGACCAATGCCGGATGGTCGGCGAGTATGACGCCTTCATCCTCCATGATATGTTGCAGCTCATAGGAGGGGTCTATCAGCGTTAAGGTGACGATATCCAGTTCAAACGCGGTGCGGTAGTCGTAGATGATGGTGTTGATCAGCTGTACCAGTGAGTTGAGCCGGATCAGCTGTAGCTCCTGTTCTTGAAAGCGGCGCATCTTCTGCTCGTTACTGCGCGCCTGGCTCAAGAATGCTTTAAGTTGGCGGCGCAGTTGCTGGTTCTCTGAGTAGAGATCATCGCCTATGGTCTGCCGCTCTATTTTATGCTGTTGAAGAGCCAATGCTTATCTCCTGACAACTGTGGTTGCTTCCATAGCGGCCGAAAGTTGTTTTTCCTGATAGAAAATAGGAATTTTAGATTACGCTGGCTTTTTTGCTACTTGATCCCGCAGATAAATGGGCAGCGCCAGTTCTGCCGCGACTGCCTCCCCAGCCGCATAGCCACGTACGGCCAGCCGCGCCACATCTTGTGCGCTACAGAGCAGATCACCCTCTATGGCGGTCAAACGCGCACCCATGCGTTGGATGAGTATCTCGTTGTAGGTTGCCCAGCCTCTGCCCACACCCTGCCAGCCTTCGCCTGCTGGCAGATCCACCCGCTCAGGCGTTGCTACCTGTTCAGACCCCACCCGGGTCACCAGGTCATTGTCCATAACCTCATAGGCAGCCCAGTAGAGCTCTCCCATTCTTGCATCAAAGGCAGGCAGGATGCGCCGGGCACCCTGCATTCGATAATGGCGTTGCGCCAGTGCCGCCAGGGTGGAGATGGGGACTACCGGCAACTGCGCGCCAAAGGCAGCGCCCTGAATCACGCCGGTGGCGATGCGGACGCCGGTAAAGGAACCAGGCCCTCGTCCAAAGGCCAGGGCATCCAGTTGGGAGAGTTTCAGCCCGGCCTCTGCCAGCAGCTGATCCATCATGGGGAGGATCTGCTCTGCATGCTGGCGGGGCGCTACTGCATAGTGCTCACGTATCTCACCATTGATGTAGAGTGCGGCTGAGCAGGCCTCGGTTGCGGTTTCAATTGCAAGCAGTTTCATCTATCGGCTTTTCCAAAGAATCGCTGCACCTCGGCAGGGTCGCGGGTTCGTGCCATGGCCGGCATGCTTTTGAGAAAAACGTGTCCGTAAGGTTTTGAAAGCAGGCGTGGATCACAGATAACCAATACCCCCCGGTCTGTTTTATCCCGGATCAGCCGTCCCGCCCCCTGTTTGAGTGCAATGGCAGCTTGAGGCACCTGGAATTCCATAAAGGGGTTGCCGCCCTGTTTTTTCAAGGCATCAATCCTGGCCTGGAGTACGGGATCACCCGGTGAGGCAAATGGGAGTTTGTCGATAATGACGCAGGAGAGCGCCTCTCCACGCACATCCACCCCTTCCCAAAAGCTGGCGGTGCCCAGCAGCACGGCATTGCCAAACTCGCGAAATCGTTCCAGCAGCTCACCTTTGGGCGCGCTCCCCTGGATCAGCATGGGATAGTCGATACGATCTTCCAGCGCCTCGGCGGCTATCCGCAGGGCGCGATGGCTGGTAAAGAGCATAAAGGCCCGCCCACCACTGGCCTGCAAGACAGGAACCGCAACCTCCAGCACTGCATCAATGTAACCCTGCTCTCGTGGATCTGGCATCCCCTTTGGTACGAACCAGAGGGCTTGACTGGGGTAGTCAAAGGGGCTCTCCCAGCGGGCTGTCTCGGCCTCCAGCAGCCCCAGCTGTTTTTGAAAATGGGTAAAGCTCTCTCCCACTGCCAGGGTGGCGGAGGTAAAGATCCAGGCCGCTGAGTGTTGCTCCATTCTCGATTGAAAGGCATCTGCGATCTCCAGCGGTGTACGGTTCAGGCGGAAGCTCTGGCGCTGGGTTTCAAACCACCGTATGTATTGATCGCCACTCTCGTCGCAGATCTGGCCAAGCTGTTGCTCCAGCTGTTCACAGCGGCTCAGGCAGCTGTCCAGCCCTTTGCCTCGTCCTTTAACCACCTCCAACAGCCCGGTTAAACCGGTGAGCTGCTCTCTGCTGTGGTTGAGTGCAGTGATGATACGCTCATCATAATTAACCTCTTTCCAGTTGCCGCGCCGGATATCCAGACCAAAGGCCAGCCGCAAATCCCGCACCGACTTGGAGAGTGATGCGGCCTGGTCTGCAATCTCCTGCATATCCCCCGCTTCCCGCTGGTATTCGGTCTCTGTGTCGCGCGCCAGATCGAGCAGTTGCCGCCCACTTACCGTGAGGCCAAAGAAGCTGCTGGCAATCTCTGGCAGCTGGTGCGCCTCATCCACCACAAAGCAGTCGGCGCTGGGCAGCAGCTCACCAAAACCGCCCTCCTTGAGTGAAAAGTCCGCACACAATAGATGATGGTTAATCACTACCAGGTCGGCCTCTTGAGCCTTGCGCCGCGCCTCCACCAGATGACAGCTGCTGTATGAGGGGCACTCCTGGCCCAGGCAGTTGTCGGTGGTGGAGGTTACGATGGGCCAGATCTGTGCTCCCTCGGGGATATGTACCAGCTCGGCCACATCCCCGCTGCGGGTCTTTCCGGCCCAGCGCTGCACCTGCGCCAGGTGATCGGCCACCTCACGCATGCGCGTCCGGTTATCCAGCGCAGCATTTTCCAGACGATGGGGGCAGAGGTAGTTTGAACGCCCCTTCAGCAGTGCCACTGTGCCGGGAATGGCCAGCGCGCCCCTGACTACCGGCAGGTCGCGGTGGAAAAGTTGATCCTGTAGATTGCGGGTGCCGGTGGAGATGATGACCTTGCGCCCCGAGAGCAGAGTGGGCACCAGATAGGCAAAGGTCTTTCCCGTGCCTGTGCCCGCTTCAGTAATCAGGACGCCACCTGTTGCCACTGTCTCAGCAACCCTCTCTGCCATCTCCGCCTGCTGGGAGCGATAGGAGAAGTTTTCGATGCGTTGTGCCAGCAGACCACCGGAGCCGAAGATATCGGCAATTTCACTCATGATATAGAGGGCTACTCTGCCTGATTGTCCCAGACCTCTGGCGCAAGGCCATCCTCCTGGGTCCAGGCCAGCCGACCGATGATTTTGAAGCGGGCCACAGAGAGCGCCCCACGTTTTGCACGACTGCTGCTGGATTTTTTCATGAATGCTTCGATCTCATCCCGCTCGGCTTCGTAGATTTCGTAGGGTTCATAATCCTCATCCATCAGTACCAGCACGACACTGTCCCAGGGCTGATCGAGTTTGACCTGCCCAATGCGCTGCCCGGATTTTGACTCATCAAAGATGGTGCGGCTTTTGATCTGGATGCGTTTGTTGTTCCGCTCGGGGTCTATCGCATCGTACCCCCCAACATGATCGGTTTTAGGGGTCAGGTTCAGCAGGCGGATGGCATCGTGCTCAGCAATCTCGCTGCTGATGCCGGGTAGCGGTTTGCCCATGGCACGGCGATACTCTGCCGCCAGCTGGCGTGCCTGCCCTATCAACTTGTCTACGGCATAGAGACCCACAACAAAGAACCCCGGGGAGTTAAGTTATCCGAATTGTACCTTGGGATTTTGGCAGGCACCACAGATCGTGCGTGGCAAAAACCGTTCCCCAGACAGCAAAAACCCCGCTATTGCGGGGTTTTTGCTGTGCTTTTAGCGATATCCGAACTATTGCGGAACCACGTTGGTTGCACTCAGTCCTTTAGCGCCACGTTCTACGTCAAATGTCACCTGCTGACCTTCAGCCAGTGATTTGAAGCCGCTGGCCTGGATTGCGGAGTGATGAACAAATACATCATCGCTGCCGTCAGAAGGAGCAATAAAGCCGAAACCTTTGCTGTCGTTGAACCATTTTACTGTGCCTGTAGCCATTCTGGATTACCTCGTAAATATATATGATTTAGTACAAACATGCAGATTGTTAAGAAATTACGGAAGGTTCTGCTGTATATACTGCAAGGTACTGCCGGAACCACTACTAAACAAAAGCTGCTAGGCCGTAACATATACAAATTACAGATAATAAGCTACTATTTTTTTGCTATTTCTTGCAAAAAAATAGTACTTTTTTGCTTATCATGACAATCTGGCTGCTAAATACACAGGTTTTGAGCCACAAGAGGGGTTCTCTGTGCCGCCTGTATGTTGCCAGGAGCGGGCAGAGCAGGCCTCCTTAATCGAGCCACGGGGTTATCTTTTCAAGATCAGCCCGCGACAAGCTGCCTGTTGCCTGCTTAAGTCGCAGGCCATTCAGAATATAATCATACCGGACAAACGAGTAGTCACGACGGGCTCGGTAGAGATTGCGCTGCTCTGTCAGTACATCCACCATGGTTCTTGTCCCCACTTCAAGCCCCGCCTCTGTTGCCTCTAGCGCACTCTTTGCGGAGACGGTGGTTGCCTTCAGCGCCTTTACACGACTGATGCTTGAAACAACGCCACGGTAGGCGTCCCTCACCTGCCGCTTGACGGCTCGACGCTCCCTATCCAGATTCTGTTGCGCCTTTTCAAAGTCAAAACGAGCCTGCCGGGTGCGCGAGGTTGTACCGCCACCCAGATAGAGCGGCACATTCAATTGCAGACCGATACTGCTGGTGTCGCTATCCGAGGCGCGCTCCGCATCACTTCGGCTGAGGGCATGTGAGCCCACAAGAGTCAGTGTGGGGTAGTGGCCGGCCCGTTGCAGCTCGATATTTTGCCGCGCTACTGCGGTGGCGCTGCGCAGTGCTACGAGTTTCGGGTTCTGCTGCAGTGCTGTGTCACTCCATTGGTCTATTGAATCAGGTTCGGGTCTACTCAATGGCAAATCTGCTGCCAGTATCGCCAATCTCTTTTCACTATCACCTATGATTTCGTGCAGGGCTTCCCAGGCATCATCCAGTTCATTTTCCGCCTGAATCTCATCCGCCCTGGCTTTATCGTAGGCCGCCTGCGCCTCATGCACTGAAGTGATCGCAATCAGCCCGACATCAAATCGCTGTTGCGCCTGCTCAAGCTGCCGAAGGATTGCCTTTTTCTCTGCATGCGCAAAGCCGAGGGTGTCCTGAGCTGAGAGCACATCAAAATAGGCCTGTGCAATGCGCATAATCAGGCTCTGCTGCTCTGTTTCATAATTGGCCGTGGCCTGGGCAATCTGGTTATCAGACTGCTGCAGTTGAATCCAGTAGTCTTTGCGATAGAGGGGCTGGTTCAGGTTCAATGAAAGCACCGTCTTATTGGAGATGCTCTTTCCGGCGCTATAGGTAGAATAGGTCGTGCTGCTCGAAGAGGGTTTGACATCACTATAGGTGCGAGTGACATCACCGCTCACCGAAAACGTAGGCCGCAACTGCGCCAATGCCTGCGGGCGGCTTTCGCGCACAGAATCACGCTCTGCACGAGCCACCTGTAACTGAGGGTCATTTTGCAGCCCCAGTTCATATATCTGAACCAGATCCAACGCATAAACAGGCAAAAAACCAGGCAGGACAAGGAGACCCAACAGGGTCAGGATCTTTTTCATGTATATCTCGATTCTCTTTAATGTATCTTGTGGCTTACCAATGATAAGTACAGGCAATGGCCTGATGATAGCAGATGCATTACTGGATAGGTTCACTCTATTCCAGAGGAGGCACCGTGCGGCAATAGACCACATGACCAACAGGGCTATTTTAGGGTAAACTGGCTCGTGAAATGGTGATGAGATCTCTTTGGCAGCTGTGTTGACTGCCTTGCCTGGCTCCCAATCTCTCCCCCCTGTCCTGCTGCATGCAGGCGGGAGCCAAGACTGATTTCTCTTACCTTTTGTGGATGCTCTGCTTTTTGCCTTAAGGATTGCATGTGAGTCACTCCCCTCATGTTACTGACTCACCTCTCTTTAAGCAGGAATAGCTTAAACGTAAGCTCTGGTTTTGCAAAAGGCAGAGCATCCTCACTTTTTTCTCGCTCCTCCTCTTTAACCCCAGCCCATTACGAAACCCCTTACATCTGAATTGAAATCTTTATAAGATAAGATATGCCTTTGATAAAACAGATACTGTTGCTGGCGCTCCTTCAGCTCTCTCTAGCCTCTGCAAATGCCGCACCCTCTCAACTGCTGGGCTATGGCGTAAAACCCTGCGAAGCCTATCTTGAGGCCTACGAAGGTTGGGAGGGCGGTCTGGAAGAGCAGATAGAACAGTACCTGCACTACCGTGATTGGCTGACCGGCTTTGTTTCAGGACTCAATCTGACAATGGGCGAGGATGTACTGCACGGCATTGAAGTGGCAGGAGCCATGCGCCGCATTCAGCTATATTGTGATGAGCACCCTACCAAAGACTTTTTCACAGCCTCAATCTCTTTGATTAAACTGCTCTCAAACCTGGAGCAGGGTAAAACAGAGTAGCCACTGGCTCTACAGCACCCACAACAATGAAAATCATCTCATTCAATACCAATGGTATCCGTGCCCGTCCCCACCAGCTTTTGGCACTTAAAGAGCGGTATGCCCCAGATATCATTGGCATCCAGGAGAGCAAGGTACAGGACTCAGAGTTTCCCAAAGCCGCTATTGAAGCCCTGGGCTACAACGCTGCCTATCATGGGCAAAAGGGACATTATGGTGTTGCCCTGCTATCCAGGCAGCAGCCAGTCTCCGTGCAACGGGGCTTTCCGACAGATGAAGAGGATGCGCAAAGACGACTGATCACAGCCACCTTCTCTACCCAGAAGCGCGAGGAGATTACCGTTATTAATGGTTATTTCCCCCAGGGAGAGAACCGCTCCCATGAGACAAAATATCCTGGCAAGCGCAAATTTTATGCCGATTTGTTGAGTTTTCTTACCGAAAATTTCACCCCTGATGACAAGCTGCTGCTCATGGGGGATCTGAATGTTGCTCCCTTGGACATTGATATTGGCATTGGCCCTGCCAATGCCAAGCGCTGGCTGAGGGAGGGTAAATGCTGTTTCCTGCCGGAAGAACGTGAGTGGCTACAGCGTATATCTGACTGGGGGCTACAAGATACCTTTCGTGAGTTGCATCCCCATGTTGAGGATCAGTTTAGCTGGTTTGACTACCGTAGCCGGGGGTTTGATCGTGACCCAAAGCGGGGGTTGCGTATTGACTTCATCCTTGCAACAAAGCCCTTGATGGCACTTTGTACCGGTGCAGGAATAGCCTACGATATTAGAAGTATGGAGAGACCCTCCGACCACTGCCCAATATGGGCAACCTTTATGGACTGACAATGGCTACTTATCAGAACAACGTCTTTCTTAATGAGTGGCATGATGGTGATGTGGCATTATTGCAAAGGGAGTTTGGATTGTCGGCAGATGAGCTGGCCAACACAACCATTCTGCTGGCAACCTACATACACAACGAGCTTGGTGGTGAGGCCTTTGTGCTGTTTCGTCAGAATGGAAAGCTCTATGAGGTCAATGCCAGCCATGACTCTATGGGAGGTATGGCCGGCCAATGGGAACCAGAAGAGACTTTTCCGCAAGCCCTGCGCTACCGCCTTGAGCAGGGGCGGCTGGGGCGCAGCACAGATGGCGCCAACCTGTTTGCCAATGAGCTCAGTTTTTTATTGACAGAGCTAGAGAGGGGGGTACCACTTTAGACAGCCCTTGCATATTCAATTTCCGCAGATGAAAAGGCCATGGCATATGCAGCTATTTTTTATGATTGGCCACCCAGACCGCCGCCTCCAACCGGGATTTTAGATGTAACTTCTTCAACAGGTGCTTCACATGCACCTTAACGGTTCCCTCCGTAATATCCAGTTCACGCGCAATCAGTTTATTGCTGTATCCTTTGGCAATGAGCTTTAATATCTGCTCCTCTCTTTGGGTCAACCCAACCTGTGATGGTTTTTTTAGTGCTGTATCATCGCGCAAGGCATGCGCCATCAGCTCAGTTAACTTGTTGCATATTACAAACTGACCACTTGCCGCTATTTGAAGTTGTTCCAGGATATCTTCCGGCTCCATATCCTTGAGCAGATAGCCATCTGCACCAGCACGCAGCGCCGCAACAACATTATCTTCATTATCAGAAACCGTCAGCATAATGACGCGAGAGTCAATATCTGTCGCCTTAATCACTTCGAGCACCTCAATCCCGCCCATGCCTTTCATATTCATATCAAGCAAAATCAGATCTGGGTTAAGCTCAATTGCCAGATCCAGCCCCTCTTGACCAGAGGCCGCCTCCCCCACCAAAACCAGCGAATCAACCAACGCAATCAGATCCGCAACCCCCTTTCTGAACAAGGGGTGATCATCAATTGTGATAACCGTGTATCTGTTCTCTTTATTCATTATATGGCTCGTTTATTGTGCGTGCTCTTTTCAACGTCCCTATCCACAACCACCTCTTGTGACATCATTTTTTTAAAATCCACGATATTTCTGGCATCCGTCGGGAATGCCAATGTTACCCGGGTTCCCCCCTCTTCACGCCGGCATATATCAATCTCCCCTCCGAGACTCTCTGCCCGCTCATTCATTATTGCCAAACCATGGTGGTTGCGGCGTTGCGCCAGCTCAGGCATCCCAATACCATCATCTTCAATGCTGATGGTGCCCCGGCAGCTGCTGCTGTCAAAAAGGAGTTTAACCTCTATATTTTCAGCTTTTGAGTGGCTCACTGCATTGGAGAGCGCCTCTCGCACCACCTGCAAAACATGAATCTCCTGATGCGCATTCAGCGGGCACCCCTCTAACTCATTTTTCAGAATTATATTGATATCACTTCGATTGCGCCAATCTTCAACGGTTGTCTCTAGTGCCTTAATCAGACCACTGCCCTCTATCTTGAGGCGGAAGGTCGTCAGCAGCTCTCGCAACTGGCGATAGGCTGAGCTGATACCATCCCGCATCTCTCCGATGATAAGTTGAACCTCCTGCTCTGTACCGGGTTTGGCAATGGTCATATCCAGGCGCGTTGCCTGTATCTTCAGATAAGAGAGCGATTGCGCCAGTGAATCATGCAATTCACGTGCAATAACACTGCGTTCCTCCAGCAGTGCCAACCTTCTGGACTCCGTGACACGCTGGGTAAGATTGAGCGCCATTCCGACATGGCGGGCAACGGTTTCCAACATCTGTGTCTGCCGCTCTTCCAACTCAGCCTCAGGCAGCACCTCCATAAACAGCACACCCACCTGCACATCTTGATCTTTAATGGGGGTAGAGATCAGCTGCACCTGATCACTGTTCGTGGTCGCCAGAAAGGTATGGGTGGCACCATCGGCGTAACAGTCCGTACAGTTAAGCTGGGTACAGACATCTGGAATATCATCTACCTCCTCTCTGGTCGATGCCAGCACATGCTGGCTGGTAAGCGCATTTTGCCCTAGGCAGATAGCACCCGGCCCAAATCCCAGTGGCTTTTCAATATCTCTCAATAGATCTTCATAGGTTGTATCGGATAGCGGAGCCTCACTTAAACGTTGAATGGTGTTGTACAAAAGCTCCAGCGATTGGTTACTGCGCTCCAGGTCTGCCGTCTTCTCTTTCACTCTCGCTTCCAGATTTGCATACATCTTGGAAAGATCTTCAGACATTACATTAAAAGCAGCCCCTAACTGCCCTAATTCATCACCGGCTGTGTACTGGGTTCTAACAGAAAAATCGCCCCGTCTTGCGCTATTGGCACAAACCAATAGCCGATCCAGTGGTTCCAACACCCTTGTGGTAACCAAATATATGGTAAACAGTACGGCACACAGCATTAAAGCAAGAGCAGTAATCATCACCAGTTTAAGGTTCATGATCTTTGCTTCCGACGCCTCTTCCAGTATGGTTACAAAGCTATCAATATCTACAACAAAATTATTGACCAGTGAGAGGTGCTTTTGTCTGATATTGCTGCGTTGACCCAGCATGCCACCTGTTTGCTGCGTTTGTGTGACCCCTATAGGGCTGCGCGATGCCGCATAGGCTAAAAATATGGGCTTGATTTCATTGTTCCACCTTTGGCTCAAACGCCTGTATTCAACCTGTTGAGCAAGTTCAAAGTTGGTCGAAAGCATCTCAATAAGCGAGGGGAGTGTGAGACGGTAGTCAAATTCAAGCAGCTCTGCCTCAATGGCTCGCGCTATTGAGACATTTTTAATACTGACATCCTGATCTAAATCAATTGCCGAGAGGATGCGATAGGACTGCATGCGCAAGGCACCAGCCTGGTTGATTGCACCGGCATCACCACGGACAGTTTCAGCGGTATAAACAGAGCTCAACATCCCAATCGATGCCAGGATCGTGATGACTGCCATTGCCACACCAAGGCGCCATGAGGTGGGTTTTTTAAATAGCCTAATCATTATAAGAGCACCATAAACCACTATCACCTGAATCCACACCTTCATGGCAGTGCATAGCACAAACTCTTGAGGATACGAATTTAGGTATCAATGAACCATTAATCACCATTTCAGTAGAGGTACTTGCAAAACTCTTGAGACAACCCTTGGCGGCGTTAAAAATCGGCTCAAAATGCTCATTTACTGCGTGTAAACTCCGCTTTTTAGCAAATTTTTGCCTTGCCAAGAGCAGTCTCAAGAGTTTTGCAAGTACCTCAGTATACAGCTTAGTAACTTGATTTATTCCCATATTTATGCCGATCCAGGCGCGACCCTGCTCCGCCTGCCTCTGCCTCCTGTTCCGCTACGCCCGGCAACATTTCTTCCTGACAAATAGCAGAATTTCAGCCATAATCCCTGCCCGTTTTTCTTCCAGGATCTGCCTTTCATGTGGTTCAAAAACCTGCGTCTGTATCGTCTTACCAAACCCTTTGATCTCTCACCAGAGGCGCTACATGAGCAGCTGTCAGAGAAAGCATCCCGTCCCTGCGCGGGGCTGGAGCCATCAACGTATGGCTGGACAGCACCGTTGGGGCGTCACAGTGAACTGCTCACTCATGCCGCGAATGGCTACATTATGATTTGCACCCGCAAAGAGGAGAAGGTACTGCCTGCCACCGTTGTGCAGGAGATTTTGGCTGAAAAAGTGGCCGTCATAGAAGATGAGCAGGCTCGCACCGTGCGCCGCAATGAACGGGAGGAGCTGCGCCAGGGGATATTGGTAGAGCTGCTGCCAAAGGCCTTTAGCAAATCCAGCCGCACCTATGCCTACATTGATGCCAAAGGGGGCTGGCTGGTTGTCGATGCCTCCAGCGCATCGAAGGCGGAAGAGCTGGTGTCACTGCTGCGCGAGACGCTGGGGACGCTGCCGGCTGTCCCGCCCACGGTACACAGTGCCCCGGCAAGTATCTTGACCCACTGGTTAAACGGTCTGGATCTGCCTGCGGGATATGCCATTGAGGATCAGTGTGAGCTGCGTGACCCCAGCGCAGAGGGGGCTGTCGTCCGCTGTACTAAGCAGGATCTGCTATCCGATGAGATTCAGACCCATCTAAAGGCAGGTAAGCAGGCCACAAAGCTGGCCATAGCGTGGCATGAGCGCCTTACTTGTCTGCTGTGTGATGACCTCTCGGTAAAGCGCCTGCGTTTTACCGATATTATACAAGAGCGTGCCGCAGATGAGGCCGCAGACGAAGCCAGCCGCTTTGATGCTGACTTTGCCCTGATGACCTTGGAGCTATCCCGCTTTATTCCCTCAATGATGGATGCTTTTGGCGGTGAAGAGAGGTCATCAGCGGATTAGCCTGGAAACGGGACGCATCCATCCCGCCGGTCACTTGTCAAAAAAGCCATCATCCTGCTCAAACCCGTCGTGCTGTCCAAAGCCACGCTCTTTCCGGTCAAAATCATCGGGTGGATTATCAAAAAAATCGCCCGGTGAATCCTGCATCCCGCCATCGCCCTCGGCCAGCTGGCGCAAAAAGGCCAGGATATCCTCCATATCATCATCCGATATGGTGGGGTGGCGGGGGCAGTCGCCTGCATTATAATGCCTGTCACGGGTTGGATCCCGATACACCGCACGGATATTGGCGGCCAGATCACTGTCTGACTTGGTCAATCTGTCCCACTCAACAGAGAAGTCCGGTGCCATCCCATCGTTGCCGCGACCATCCTCCCCATGACACATGGCACAACGTGTTGAAAAATAGACCTTACCTTTTGACACATTACCAAACACACTGCTGGTTCCGGCTATGGATATACCGCTCCAGGCTACAGCCAGCACAAGCACTATAGATAATATATATCTCATCCAACACCCTCTATTCAGTAGCAAAAAAGGCGCACCTTAGCTGCGCACATTTAGAAGCCGTAGTTTCGCCGTAGCTCGCCCTCGCGCCCCGTGCCGGCACCAGCATAGATTGGTGTCGTCACTCCTACCTGCATCGTAATAACCGGTGCGCCACCTGTTTTATAACCTGAGAAACGGGCACCCAATATGCCATCTCCATCCTGGTCACTCACGTGATCCACAAACGCCTCAATGGATGCCGCAAGTTTTTCCACACCGCCATCTTTCAGGCGGAGATATAGCTCATCCATCTCATTTTCAAGATAATACTCTGGTGGATGCACCTCGCCGGTTGCCGGCCCTTCACTTTGTAACAGCCCCGAATCCTTCAAAACCACCTCAATGTGGTTTTTCGCATGCTCATTCGCATCAATGACCGTAGACGTCATGGCATCCATTCTCCGCAGCCACTCCATCACCATCGCAAAAGAGACCCCCGTATAGGTTGAGACCTTAAGGCCCGCTGACAGGCGATATACCTGAGCCACTTCAGACCAGAACACCTTGTGCGCCATCTCAAACTGTTTTACCGCCATCTCCTGATAACGTCCATCATGGGTGATTTTTTCCGCTGCAAGCATGATGGACACATAGGAGAGCGCATTGGCAAACTCCCGCATCAACCCCCTGATATGCGCACCATTTTTCAACATATAACCACGGGGTATATCACTCTTTTCCCCCTGTGATTTTACGATGAAGGCCACCTGGGAAAGGATATAATTTCGCACCTGTTTCTGCAGGCCGGCCTCTTTTGGGAAGGTGGAGGCAAGTTTCTCCAATACGTTGATCACACGGCTGGCATCCGCAATTCTGATGCGATTGTTGGCTCCTTTACCTGGCTGGTAACTGCCCACAAAACTTCCTGTCACAGAATCAAAATGCTGTGTTGTAATCGTGCCAAAAACGACATCTATTGCGCGGCGTGTCAGCCTGCGCCAATCGCTTAATTTACGCCCCTCCAGCGCCCCGTCGCGCATCAAGGGCTCTATCAACACCTCATTGGCCAACAGCTCATGCAGGTAGAGCAACCCCTCCAGTAGAGCCGCCTGGGAGGAGAGGTTGCTCACATCCATCTCCACCTCCCAACCCTTTTGATCCACAGGCAGCTTAAGGTGGTCTGGTACATACGCCCCTTTATCAACAGGCCCCAATGCATCCTTTAACACCTTTTTTCCAGCCGGTGCACCCAATGCCTTGGGGATGGGTGCCAGCAACATCTTTACACCACGCTCACTCTCTCTGCCCTGTATCTTCTTTTCACCCGCTGCCGTTTGCAGGCTCTCTGATTCTGAGACCAGCCGTTTTTTCAGAAAAAGCTGCTGGGTCAGGATGTCCAGCTCCTGTAGTGCGGAAGCCAATATCATAGGGGCATACTCTTTGCCTGGCTGCGACCGATCAACCGTGATCATCAGCGCTTTTGCGCCCAATGAGAGCCCTATTGAGCCGGGTGTAACCACCTTTTCAAACAGATCACCCCGCCATTTCAGCGTGTTCAAATCATTAAAATCAGGTACCTGTTTATAGGCCGGGACACTGTTCAGGTAGATTATGCTGATCGGTTCTCCTTTGCCCGCCCAGCCTTTTAACGGTAGCCCCATGCCAGAGTCACGTATTATTGCCACCATCCCTTCACGCACCAGTGCCACAATGTCCTTCCAATAGGGGGCATCTTCTGCTGCTTGAATGCTCCATAGCAGAAGCTCTCTATAGGTCGGCATGGCATGCAGAGGTGAAAACCTGCGGTCAATCAGATTACGCCTGATGCTGTTAATATCATTGGCGATCAATGCATTCTCTAGCCGGGCTGTCAGCACCTCACGCTTCAGGTCGAAAGGCAGCTTTTTTTCACTCTCTGCCACTGCTGGAAATGCAAGCAACAGCAGCATGCAGAGCAAAAACAGTCGCTTTGGATAAGCTCTTTTCGTATCACAACTCTTCATCAGGATTTACACCACACTATAGGTTGCTAATCGTTCTCAGCTGCTTCGGCAGATAACAGCTGAAAGGTTGCCAATTCGCTTTTGAAGCTGTTAAATTCTGGAAAATTCTGGAACAGCCACCCCACCGCAACGGCTTTTTGGTCTTTGAACAGGCGCACTTTTACCGCTGGATTTGTCAACTCATTCGATGCGCTTTTGATGGTTTCAAAATCACTGATATAGGCCGGTAAAAAGATCTCTGCCCGCACCGTTAGACCAGGATCTGGCAGTTGAGTTTCCTCACCCAAAATGGCACGAATCTCTTTCGTTGTGCCATCTGCCAAAGAGAGTGACAGCTGTACGGCAGACCAGCTCCCTTTCACGCTGTCCGGTATGGCCACCGCGAGTTCTTTTCCTGAGCTTGGTGGATGCTCTGGTTCATCATCCGGGCGGGTACCTGCTGCAATTTCATCTTCAACCTCTAACGCCTCTAACATAGAGGCATGGCCTGGCGGCAGTGCAGCGCCAGCATCAGATGGGGCAGGGGTTTGCAGCCCTTCAATGGGGGGGTGACCCGCAGGCAATGTCTCATCACCTGTGATAACCCCTGGCGCTGTAACCGTAGCCAGATCATCCTTCTCTTCTTTGCTCTCTTCGGGCGCCTGCCCGCAGCCGCTCAAGATCGCCAGTACCAGGATAGCCGACACGACAGCCGCCGATGATCGATTGCTAAAACTCCACACAGCCATACTTATCTCCAGAATCTAATAATAAAAAAGCATCGAATGGTAACACGCCACAAAATGGCGCCCCACTATTTGTTCCACGGGAATCTGGCAGGCGTATCAAGCTGCCTTGGAGGTATTCACCACATCCTTCAGCAGCGCCATATGAACCCTGGCGCGATAGAGAACCTGATTGTCCTGGACGAGGCCAAAACAGTTATAGGCGGTCTGTGGAATATCCAGTTTGCCCAATCCTTTCTCTGGTGGCACGGCTTCGGGGTTTTGAACCAGCATGTGCAGGACATCATTGCTGCGCAGCGTCGAGAGGCGTCTGCGATCTATTGATATGGCATGTCGGGTATACACCATGGGCTTGCCAAGAAAATCGTGCCCCTCCTGTTTGACCTTTTCGAGCAGGGCACAAGAGAGCAAGGCGACAGGAAACATGCCGGGGAACTCAACCCGATCCTCCAGCTCATCAAAGTAGATATGCTGGTCGACCAAAGAACCCACCAGAAAGTTTTTGCCATTACTGGTATTCATGAATTTTCGTTTCAAAAAATAGCGTCCATCCATTATATGGCTGCGGTCACCGGCAGTGCGTAGATTACCAAGGGCTGAAAAATCGGCCTCCGGGCAGATCAGCGGCTCCTGTGATTCCCGCTGATACCCCATCACCACCAGTCGACGCCCCTTTCGGATAATGACACGATTACCGATCTGCCCCCTGCTTTCAATGCTGTTGGCGGTGGGTTTGATGGTGATCTCAAATGGCTCTTCGGGCTGCACCACATCGGCGAATGAGATCTGGAAATTAGAGAAGTGCAGGTTATGTTCTGCAAGCAGCTCCGTCTCATGATGCACTTCACGAAACTGCTTGATTTTCGATTCGATCAGCGCCTCCAGCTGAAACCCCAATGCAATAGGTGATCCAAAGGGGTTACCCTGGATGGCCTCCCATTTGTAGGGATCATGAAAGGCATTAAAGTCATCCGTGGCATTGCGCGCCGCATCAATATGAACCTGGGAAAAAAGCAGCTGTTCTTGTTGTGAATTCATCTGTGATAACTCCTATACTGCTAAGGATAGTTGGAATCCTTTTTCGACGCCATCCTTCTGAGTATATTTGTTAAAATGGGAGCTGTTTGTGAAGACCTGTAACCTGCCCACACCACTTATTGGCTTGCTCCTGCTGCTACTCTTTGGAGATGCAATGGCCGGTGCAGCCTGTGTGGTCGCCAAGGATAAAGGCAACTCCAAGGCGATTGAGTGGACGCACTCATCCGAGTCAGCTGAAGCAGCTCTGATCCAGGCAAAGGAGAAACTGCGCCAGCGAGGATACAAATATCTCTTCCCACAGGCCACAACGGTATTGGAGCACGCCTATGTAATCATCATCAAGAGTGATTACAAGAGCACACGGGGGTGGGACAGAACCAGCTATGGCTGTGGATTCAGTGAGAAGTCGTATGATGACGCATTGTGGGCAGCCATTCGCAATCTTCAATCCTACGCATGGGGATGGAAACCTGACCGGGAGGGCTATAAAATCAGTGACAAGAAAAAATACTGATTTTGGATTGTAACGATTCAGACTGTCGCCATTGAAGAGAGAGCAATTGAGTGTGACAAACCATAATGAGTAGATCTATAACAACAAAAACAGAGACCAGAGACGTTATGGCGAATAGATTTTTTTTGTACCCTATCTATATTTTGATCTTCAGCTCAACTCTCATGCTGCCCCCTGTTGTGTTGAGTGGCGAGGCAGAGCAACCTGCCCGCAAAAAAAACCACTGGATTGCTGGCTGGAAAGCAGCTGCACCCATGCAGGAAGCGCGCACAGGTGCCGCCATCTACCACTCCACTGAATATATTTACATGATCGGTGGTTTGGGGCTGGAGGATAAGCCTTTACCCGCAGGGGCAAAGCCGCGTCCGGCCTACCTTAAAACATCAGAATATGCACGCATCAACCCTGACGGTTCCCTCTCAAGCTGGCAGCCAGGCCCCAGCCTGAATATTGAGCGCGGCTATTTTTCTGTTGTACAGCATGGAAACTATCTGTATGCCGTGGGCGGTGGCCGTGGCCAAAATGGCAAAGAGCTGCTGGCAACGGTTGAACGGGCAGAGATAAGAGATGATGGCACGCTGGGCAGATGGACGGTAGAACAATCCATCATGAATATTCCCCGGCGCTGTGTAAAGCTGGCGGTGATTGGAGAGACCCTCTACGCCTTTGGTGGATATGGCGGTATTTTACTGGATACGATTGAGCAGGCAGAGATAAACCCGGATGGCACCGTGGGTGAGTGGCTGGTATCCAATGACCGCATGCTTGTGGCACGTTATGTTCATGGCCGGATAAAAATGGATAAGGGCATCTACAATATCGGCGGCCACAGCAAGGTCGGTGGCGCAGGGATTACCGATGTCAGCTGGAGCAAAACAGATGCAGAGGGCTTTTTTCTCCCGTGGAAAAAAACCTCACCCCTGCAGACGGGGCGCTATGCACTGGCAACCGCAACCCATGATGGCTATATCTATGCGATTGGTGGGCTCACCGGGGCGACCCACCTCAACACTGTGGAGCGCTCAAAGATCCTGAAAGAGGGCAGGCTCTCCAATTGGGAATACACCACCCCGATCCCCACCGTTACAGGTGGTGCCAGTGCAGCGGTTATCAATGGCAATATCTATCTGCTGGGTGGTGGCGATGGGCGAGCCTATCTGCGCGATGTCTTTTATGCCGGCTTCAATAACAGCGGCGACATCGGATATTGGGGAACCGCCGCAGAGGTGGCACAACACAAAGCAGTCAGCGATCTGCGTGAGCAGCATAAACCACCATTGCCACATGAGGGGGTTATTCTTCAGCACTTCAAGCAAAAGCTCTACAGCTATCTACAGGTGCGTGAAGATAATAACAATGTAATATGGCTGGCAGCCCCGGCAAAAGAGCTGAAAGTGGGGGATCGCATTGGCTACCCTAATGGCACGCTGATGAGAAATTTTTATAGCAAAGGGTTACAGCGCAGATTCCCCTTCGTGCTGTTTATCTCTGAAACAAGAAAGCTGGATCAGGCTCGCTGAAATATCACCAGATGATCCAACTCCAGCCGGATGCCAATCTTCTCGCCTATTTTGTGATCATGGTGGCTGGGAGCAAGGCAGAGCACATCTGTGCGACAGGATAGACGCAACGTGTACATATATTCAGCACCACGAAAGGCCTTTTGGATTACACAGCCAAAATTATCACTGTGGTCATCATGAATAATATCGTCCGGCCGAACCAAAAGGTCGACCTCTGTACCCGCAGGAAAAGATTGCGAAAAATCACCACAAACCTCACCCAGTTCAGTCTGTAGCCTGTCTGCCTCAAGCACTGTACCTTTAACCAGCACGCCCTGCCCGATAAAGTCCGCAACTGCTCTTGAGTTTGGGCAGTGGTAAAGATCGTAGGGGCTGTCCCACTGCAATAGATGGCCACGGCTGATGACGCCGATGCTGTCGGCCATGGCAAAGGCTTCATGCTGGTCATGGGTGACCAGCATGGCGGTGATGCCATCTTCACGCAATATTTCACCCACCTCTCTGGCCAGCTGTTCCCGTCGCTCGGCATCCTGGCTGCTGAAAGGCTCATCAAGCAGCAATAGATCAGGGCGGGGAGCCATGGCACGCGCCAGCGCGATACGCTGCTGCTGTCCACCGGAGAGTTGATGCGGATACTGCTTGGTCAGGTCTGGCAGCCCAACCAGCTCCAGCAGAGCCTGGGTGCGTTGGCGGATCTCCTCTTTGCTGCAACGGCGCATACCAAAGGCGATATTCTGACCCACGGTCAGATGCGGAAAAAGCGCCAGATCCTGAAACACCATGCCCACGTTTCGTTGCTCTGTCGGCAACATGGTATGTGGGCTGGCGATCTGCTTTCCGTGCAGCCGTATCTCGCCCGAGGCAGGTTGCTCAAAACCCGCAATAGCTCTGAGCAGCGTGGTTTTTCCGCAGCCGCTGTGCCCGAGCAGACAACCGATCTCACCTGGCTTCAGCTCCAGGCTGATATCACTTACGATGGTTTGACCACCCAGCTGGACGGAGACTTTATTAAGTTGTAGTGCTGTAGTCATCAGGATTGACCGGCTCGGGAGTGGGCAATGGTTCGACTGAGTAAAATTACAGGAATAATACTCACACACACAATAGCAATGGCAGCAGTTGATGCATCTGCCAGGCGCTCGTCAGAGGCCAGCTCAAAGGCGCGCACCGCCAGCGTATTGAAGTTGAATGGCCGCAGCACCAGGGTGGCGGGCAGCTCTTTCAATACATCAACGAAGACGATGATCAGCGCCGTCAGCAGGCTGCCTTTCATGATAGGCAGATGCACACGGCGCAGTATATCAAAACCGCCATACCCCATTGTTTTGGCAGACTCATCCAGCGAAGGCCTGATCTTAGCCAGACCGGACTCTATGGTATTGAGTGAAATGGTGAAGAACCTCACCATGTAGGCAAACAGCAGAATAAAAACGGTTCCACTGAATATAAGACCAGTGCTGATGTTGAAATGCTCCAGCATCCAGCCATCAATACTGTTATCCAGCGCACCAAACGGGATAAGCACACCAATGGCGATAACAGTACCAGGAATGGCATACCCCATAGCCGAGAGCCGCACCAGAAAACGGGAGAGCGGGGTAGCATGGTTGCGGTTGCCGTAACCCAATATCAGCGCCGGGATCAGCGTCAGCACAGCGGCAACACCGGCCAGCAGAAAACTGTTCAGCATTAATTCATAGAAACCGTCATCAACCATCTCACCAAAGGTCATGAGCGCCCATTGAGCCAGCTGCCCAACCGGCAGCAGGAAACCAAAAAAGAGCGGCAGCAGGCAGATGAATGCCGCCATCCAGCCCATCAGTGGGGATAGCCTGATATTGGGCAAGGTCTGGTAACGATTGGTGGCGTGGTAAAAACGTGCCTGCCGACGCGACCAGCGCTCCAACAGAATCAGAACAAAGACAAAGGTCATCAGCAGACCGGAGAGCTGGGCAGCCGCCACGCTATCGTCCAGCCCGAACCAGGTGCGAAAGATGCCGGTGGTGAAGGTGCTGATGCCAAAATATTGCACTGTACCGTAGTCTGCCAGCGTCTCCATCAGGGCGAGTGAAAGCCCGGTAACAATCGCCGGACGTGCCAGTGGCAGGGCGACAAAAAAGAAGCTGCGCCAGGGGCCGCATCCCAGGGTGCGGCTGGCCTCCAGCGCGCAGACCGATTGATCCAGAAATGCCGAGCGCGCCAGCAGGTAGACATAGGGGTAGAGCACCAGTGACAGCATACTGATAGCACCGCCCAGTGAACGGATCTCTGGAAACCAGTATTCACCGTAGCGCAGATTGAAACTCTCCCTGATCCACTCCTGCACCGGGCCGGCCACCTCAAACATTCCGGTATAGGTGAATGCAATGATGTAGGCCGGCATGGCCAGGGGCAACAGCAGTGACCAGATAAAGAGCGAACGGCCGGGAAAGCTGTACATGCTGGTAAGCCAGGCAGTACAGATACCGATGCTGCCCGCCCCCACAGCAACCCCCAGCATCAACAGCAACGAGTTGCTGACATAGTCGGCCAGAACCGTATCGACCAGGTGCTGCCAGGTGTCACCACTGGGGTAAAACAGAAAACCCAGAACCGTCAGGATAGGTGTTGCAATAATCAGCGCAACAAACGCCGCACTCAGCGTCCAGCCAGAGGGACGGCGGAAACTAAAGCGAGGTGGAGCCAAATGACCTGTGGTTGATTGCTGCATGGCGTTAGATTGTAAACGCACCAGGGCGCAGAGAGAACAGGTTCTCTCCGCGCCCTGGTGTGGTGCTATAGCGGGCTATTTCCAGCCAGCCCGGTCAAACACCTTTACCGCCTCAGCGTTATATTTGCCCAATTCACTCACATTGAGCGCATCCTGTTTAAAGGGGTAGCCCCAGGCCATCACAATATCACTGACGGGAATGCCCGCCTTGACGGGGTATTCATGATTCGCCTTGGCATACCACAACTGCGCCTCATCGCTAACCAAAAACTCCAACAGTTTGATCGCATTCTCTCTATGCTTCGCAGCTTTGACAATGCCAGCGCCACTGATGTTGATATGGGCACCGCGACCCTCCTGATTGGGAAAGAAGACAGCAACCTGCGAGGCGGCCTTTTTCTGGCGATCATCCTTTTTCAGCATCACCCCCATATAATAGGTGTTGATGATGGCAACATCACAGATGCCGACAGCCACCGCCTTGACCTGCGCACGATCATTGCCTTTTGGCGGCTGCGCCATATTGGCCACAACCCCCCTGGCCCACGCTTCAGCCTGTTCTGCCCCATTATGAAGGATCAGCGATGCCAAAAGTGATTGGTTATAGATATTACTGGATGAGCGGATACAGAGCCGCCCCTTCCACTTTGGATCTGCCAGATCCTCATAGGTCGAGAGCTCAGCTGCCTTGACCCGCTCTTTGCTATAGACGATAACCCGTGAGCGGGTGGAGAGCGCATACCAGCGGTCATCGGGATCACGCAGGTTTTGTGGCACAACCGCCTTCAGAGGGGCGCTGTCAACAGGCTGCAGCAGACCCGCAGCCGTGGCGGCATGCAGATTGCCCGCATCGACTGTCAACAACATATCAGCAGGCGTATTGCGCCCTTCACTCTGTAGCCGTTTCAGCAGGGTTTTTGCCTTGCCGGTAAGCAGATTCACCTTGATCCCGGTCTGTTGGGTAAACCTCTCCAGCAGTGGCTTGATAAGCGCCTCTTTGCGCGCAGAGTAGACATTGACCTCTTCAACTGCCAGCACAGGGGCAGACAACAGAGTCAGCATCAGCACCGGTATTCCCAGTTTTATCCAGTAATTCATAGAGCCGTTCCCAAAAAACAATCTTGATGGGCGACGATCATAAAACAACTGAATACGAATGTAAATGCGAATTGTTCTCATTTGACGGACGTGCGCAGTACAGCTCTATTGTCATAATTTGATGTCATGCGCCAGAAGACCGTCCGAGAATAGGTAAAATTGCGATTTAATCAAATATCAGCCTCTCATAATTCAATAAGTTAAAAACCCTCAATGTGCAAAAAGCCGGGTTCTCGGACGGTCTTCTGGTGGCACAGGATCATGTTAATTTGCATCCAAAAGTGCCCCAGTATTTGCACTGAATTTTGACCTGTCTATTCGAGCCGATTATGGCTCATTTCTTTGGTTTTCGTTTCCCTTTGTTAATGGCCAATTAAACTGACCCACCTACGGCCAATAATTTTGACCCACCCCAGGGTGTTATTTTGGCCAAAAGGCCATAACCTTCCTGCCAGGTTTTTCAGGCGGGAGCAGAATATTGGTAAG
>Ga0256839_1001799_pt1 | contig 25224 bp, 21 predicted proteins | sample 354166metaG_FD_185968 | JGI IMG/M metagenome (GOLD analysis project Ga0256839, IMG submission 185968) | Hydrothermal vent microbial communities from Mid Atlantic Ridge, Atlantic Ocean - 354-166 | ecosystem: Environmental > Aquatic > Marine > Hydrothermal vents | place: Atlantic Ocean: Mid... | reverse complement strand
GGCGCTTCACCTACGGCTCGCTCACCCTCCAGAACGGCGCCTACACCATCGCCAGTGGAGCCCTCCTCCAGCTCAATCCCAACACGCTCACGCTTCAGGGCCTGCTCGCCGCCACGCTCGACGGCCGCCTGGTCTTCAACGCAAACCAGGTGCGCACTCTCGCCGACACCAGCACCGCACCGGCCGGCCCCATCCTCAACTTCCAGGGCAACGGCCTCGAATGGCAGGGCGGCGTCTTCGAAGGCGACACCACGCTCACCAACCAGGGCCTGCTGCGGATTACCGGACAGGTCCGCCTGCGTGCGCATCTGGTCAACACCGGCACGCTGGCCGTCGAATCCACCTTCTACGGCCGCACCCCGGCATTGCTCGAAAACCGCGCCGGGGCCCGGATCGAATTCCGGGGCGACTTCCACCTGTATCGCGACGGCGGCAGCAGCTTTGGCCGCATGACGCTGCAAAACGACGGGTTGCTCATCAAGACGGCCGGCACGGGCAGCAGTACGATCGATGCCTGTGTGGGCGGCAGCGGTCAGATCCAGGGCAACTTCAACATCACGTGTAACCTCTAACCGTGCAGGAGCGCCATGGGCAATCTCTGGAAAACCATCGCGCTGCTGGGCCTGCTGGTCCCGGCTTTCGGGCCGCGGGCGCAGGCGCAGCTTGACACGCTGAGCCAGCGCTTGTTGCAGCTTGATCAGGCCTTGCGCGAGGCGGTGGCGCTGCGCGTGCTGGAAGTGGCGCGTTACCTGGTCAGTGTGGAAGACGAGGCGGCGCTGCCGCGGCAGTTTGCGTTGTTTCCGGCCTATCCGAACCCGTTTCGGCGGCAGGCGACGATTCGCTTCCAGGTGCCCGAGCAGGTGCGGGCGCGTCTGGAGGTCTACGACGTGCTGGGTCGTCGTGTCGGAGTATTGTTGGATGAGGAGCTTCGGCCGGGGGTCTATGAGGTGCGCTTCGAGGCGCAGGGCCTGGCCAGTGGTTTGTACTTCTATCGGCTGACGGCCGGTGACTTCGTCCAACAACGCAAAATGATCCTGATCAAATAAGCATCCCTCTGGTACCGTTAGCATCCGGATGGCCAGATAGCCACCGTTTTCGGAACCGCGGCTGCCAGAAGCGGGAAAAGGGCCGGTGTTTTTCAGGCTGCTTTCGTTTGGTGAGGATCCTATGTGTAAGCAAGTTGCTACTTTCTTTTTCTTTACAGGCTTTTCCCCACCCGCGGCTCCCTTCCGTTGAGCGAATCCCGTATTTTTGGCGCCGCTGCTATCTTGTGAACCAGTAAGCGTGGTGGGTATGTATGGTCTTTCCCGTTCCAGCGGTATCTTGCTCCATCCGACTTCACTTCCGGGACCTTTTGGCATTGGCGATCTGGGGCCATCTGCCTATCGGTTTGTTGACTTTCTGGTTGCCGCTGGACAACGTCTCTGGCAGATGCTTCCGCTGGTGCCGGTCGGCCTGGGTTTTTCTCCCTATGCCAGTCCATCAACGTTTGCTGGCAACCCGCTGCTGATCAGTCCGGAGCGGCTGGTCGAAGCAGGTCTGCTGAAAGCTGAGGACATTGCCCGGCCGCCTGACTTTCCTGAGGAGCGTGTGGACTACGACAGGGTGATTGTCTACAAGCAGCATCTGCTGGAAAAAGCCTACGCCACGTTTGAGGCACATCCGGATCGAGTAGATGAAACCGATTTCTGGCTTTTCTGCGAGAAGCAAGCCTTCTGGCTTGATGATTATGCGCTTTTTATGGCGCTCAAAGAAGCACATGGTGGTACGAGCTGGACTGAATGGCCGTCTGAGCTCGTTCGGCGCGATTCGGATGCGCTGCATCGAGCCCGTCAGGAGCTGGCCCGCTCCTTCCGCAAGCATCAGTTCTGGCAGTATCTCTTCCACAGGCAATGGATGGACCTGCGGGCTTATTGTCATGCGCACGGCATTCGGCTTATGGGCGATATCCCGATCTATGTGGCCCACGACAGCGCCGACGTATGGGCCAACCCCCACTTGTTTCATCTGGATGAACATGGCCATCCCACCGTGGTAGCCGGTGTGCCGCCCGATTACTTCAGCGAAACGGGCCAACGCTGGGGCAACCCGCTTTATCGATGGGAGGTCTCCCGCGAAACAGGCCATCAGTGGTGGATGCAGCGCTTTGCAGCGCTGCTGGAAAAGGTGGATCTGATTCGCCTGGATCACTTTCGGGGCTTTGCGGCCTACTGGGAAATTCCGGCCAGTGAACCGACGGCGGTCAACGGCCGCTGGGTACCCGGTCCCGGTGCTGAATTCTTTGAAACCATTCAGCAGAAGCTGGGACCACTTCCCCTTGTGGCCGAAAACCTCGGCGTTATTACGCCCGACGTAACGGAGCTCATGGAGCGTTTTGGCTTTCCTGGCATGGCCGTGCTCCAGTTCGCCTTCGACGATGACGCCACCTCTACCTTCCTGCCCCACAACTACACACGAAACCTGGTAGCCTACACCGGCACGCACGACAACGACACGATCGTGGGCTGGTGGCGGGGCAAAAACAAAACAACACTCCCTCCTGAAGTTGTCGCCCGGGCCAAGGCCTATGCCCGCGCCTATCTGGACCTGGACCGCAAACGCGAGCGCGAGATCCACTGGACCTGCATCCGAGCGCTCATGGCTTCAGTGGCCGAGCTGGTCGTGTTTCCCATGCAGGACGTACTGGGGCTGGGTAGTGAGGCCCGCATGAACATCCCAGGCACGACCGGCCCCCATAACTGGTCCTGGCGTCTGCGAGCAGACCAGCTTCGTCTGGACGTGGCCGAGCGTCTCCGTTCCCTCGTCGAAATCTACGGACGGCTGTTGCCTGACCCGTAAGCGTCAGTCGCGTCGCCAGTGTACTCGAATGACACGGTCACCGTCGGCATAGGCAAAGTTTAGTTCGCCCTGGTAGGCTCGGGCCAGAGCTTCACCGATACGCCGGGCCAGATGCACGCCGGTGGTCGTTACATAGCAGCGTCCGTTCTGCAGCTCAAGCTGCAGGATGCGCTCCAGCGGACGGACCTGCTTTTCCTGCGCTTCCAGGTTGTGAATCAAGTTCAGAATTTCATCCTGGTGTACACGCAAAAACATCCCTGCCAGCTCCACATAGCCGGCCGGATAGCGATCGGCCGCGCGCCGGCAGGCCGGACACCGCGTCTCATGCACCACCTCTTCCACCTGCTCCCATGTCCATCGGCCGCATACGAACACGGCCCCGCAATCAGGACAGCGCGTGGGTTCCGGCCATTTCTGATGCTCCCAGTAGGCATCCTGCCGACGCTGCTTTAGGATCCGATCCTTTCGGCCATGGCTGCTTCGAAACATAGGCCTTTCTGGTTGGAAGTGATCAGAAAAACGCCAACGACGATCCGGAGATCGTCCTACTGTTAAGATTAAAAGAAGTGATAGCGAAGTCAAGGGGCAGGCGCTTCTTCCAAAGCAGGTGCCGCAGCGAAGGCACCGACAGCCTCTACCTCCAGCGGTTCTCCTGTGCGGCGTGCCAGCGCGCCCAGCATCAGGTGAAAGGTTCCTACGACCCGGTCGGGTAGCCTCCGCTCCACCAGCACCAGTTGGCCCGCTTCGGTGACGAAGGTGTATGGCGGCCAGGCCAGGTAGCCTACCACAAACGCGTCGGACTCCGGACCGGACATCCACCGACGCACCGCCTCCAGCGTATCGGCTTCGGTGGGAGGAATCTCCAGCGAAAGGCCGCGCTCGGTGTCCGGCCGGCCCACCAGATCAATCACAATGGCCTCGGACGTATCGTGCCGAAAATATGCCATGCCTTCCAATGTGTCCGCAATCGCTCCCTGCAGCACCACCACAAAACGTCCGGGCATAACCCGGAAGCCTTCCACCGGAGACGTGACCGGCACACTACGCTGGCATCCTATCAACCAGCCCAGCAGCAGGCTCCATTTGAACAGCAGGCCCAGATGCATGTAACTTGTATCAGCACGGCGTCGCATGTTTTCCTTTTTCGATCGTTCGATGGATGCTCCGGTTGCGCTGGAATCGACGGTGATTGCGCACGGTCTACCCGCTCCCCACAATCTGAATGTCGCGCGGCGGTGTGAAGCGGCCATTCGTGCCGAAGGCGCGCGCCCCTGTACGATCGCTATCCTGCGCGGACAGGTGCGGCTGGGCCTTCAGCCCGATGAGCTACGCTATCTGGCCACTGCCTCAGACATCCGAAAAGTCAGCCTGCGCGACCTGCCCGTCGTGGTCGCCCGTCGTCTGGATGGTGCCACGACCGTGTCGGCCACGCTCCATCTGGCCTGGCGCGCTGGCATTGCGGTGATGGCCACCGGAGGTATCGGGGGCGTTCATCGCCGCGTCGACGGCTTGCCTTCCTTCGACGTCAGCGCCGACCTGGAAGCGCTGGCCCGCATTCCGGCCATTGTGGTCTGTTCGGGACCGAAGATCATCCTGGATCTGGATGCGACGCGCGAGCAGCTCGAAACGCGCGGCATCACGGTTGTAGGCTATCGGACCGACACGATGCCAGCCTTCTATTGTCCAACCAGCGGACTGCCCGTCGATGTCCGGTGCGACACGCCCGAAGAAGTCGTCGCCCTTTACCGGGCTCGGCTGCGTCTGGGACTGCCCGGCGCGCTGCTCGTGACGGTCCCGCCGCCCGACCGCGTCGCCCTTCCCCGGGAGGTCGTCCTCCCTGCCCTGGAACAGGCACTTCAAGACGCCGCCACCCGTCAGCTACGCGCCGAAGCGCTCACCCCGTTCCTGCTGGCCCGCCTGCGTGAGCGACTGGGCTCGCGCGTCTTACAGGCCAACCTCGCCCTGCTGGAGCAGAATGCCATCGTGGCCGCCCGGATTGCGCGCACCCTGGCTATGACGACTTTGCGCCCTTGAGTCCCTGCACGCTGCGCACCGAGAGCAAGTTCACGTCGTATGAACGCACGCGTCCGTTCTTTTCGCGATGCCGCTTCTGCGCCAGCCGGATCAGTTCGTCCATCAGCGCATCGAAGGACACGCCGGCCGGCTCCCACAGGTAAAAGGAAAACGAGCCGGGGATCGTGTTGATTTCGTTGAAATAAACCTGGCCGGTTTCCTCATCCAGCAAAAAGTCGATGCGGGCCACGCCGGCGCATTCGAAGAGCTGAAAGACGCGCACGGCCATCTCCTGGATAGCGTGTGTCTTTGCTTCATCCAACGGCGCCGGAATGATCCGATCCAGCGAAGCCATGCCCTGCGGCGTTGACTGTTTGGTGCCGCGTCGCCCGGCTTTCTCCCCGCCCCGCATGTATTTATCCTGGAACGTCAGGAGTTGTGTCCGGTCGCTCCGTACTGGTTCTTCGAGCACACTGGGCCGCGCTTCCGAAGGGTCGCCCAGCACGGCACAGTTCACTTCGCGCAGATTACGAACCGCCCGCTCGACCACCACCTTTTCGTCGTACCGAAAAGCTTCTTCGATCGCGGCATCGAGCGCCTGGCGGTTCTCGACGCGCTGAATGCCGATCGACGAGCCCAGGCGGGCCGGCTTGACGACCATCGGATAGCCCAGCTCGGCTTCCAACCGATCGAGCCATGCCTCCTCATGGTCGGCCCAGTCGGTCTCCCGAAACCATCGGAAGTCCACCACCGGAATCCCCTGCTCCCGACATAGCAACTTGGACACCACCTTGTCCATCCCCAGGGCCGAGCCAAGCACGCCACTGCCCGTGTAAGGCACGTTGAGCGTCTCACACAGTCCCTGCACGCCGCCATTTTCTCCTTCTCCCCCGTGCAATGCCAGCAGCACCACATCCACCAGGTAGCGTCGTGGGCGCTGCCAGGGCCAGCGACGCGCCCCGGCCTCAACGAGCAACAACCGCCCATGCACGGCCGGATCGAACCGCACCGGGATGGCTGCCTGCCGGAGCGCATCCAGATCCTGATAGGCCTCCAGCTCCAGCAACACGGACCCTGTATACCAGCTCCCGTCTTTGGCAATGTAAAGGGGAATGACTTCGTAGCGGGCGCGATCGAGCGCAGCCGCTGCTTGCAACCCGGTAATGACCGACACTTCATGCTCCGGCGATACCCCCCCAAAGACCACCCCAACCCGTAATCGTGCTTCAGCAGGTTGCATGCCGCATGCTGTTGTTCAACGTTCAGGGTTCCTGCGTTACAAACCAACCGCGATTGTAGATGGCCCAGGCGCGTCCGACCAGTTCTTCGCCAACAAATGGCGTGTTCTGGCTCTTCGAGCGAATATGCCGGGCTTCAAAGATCCAGCGCGTGGTTGCATCGAAAATGGTCAGGTTGGCCGGCTCGCCTTCGGCCAGGCGCGGCACGGGCAGTCGCAGGATGCGGCGTGGGGCCACGGTCAGTTTGAAAACCGCTTCGGCCACGGTCAGCACACCCGGCGCAATCAGCTCCCGGCCGATCAGTCCCCAGGCCGTCTCCAATCCGATAATGCCAAAAGGCGCTTCGATGAATTCGACCTCCTTTTCGAAGCTGGCATGGGGCGCATGGTCGGTGCAGATTGCATCGATGGTGCCATCGCGCAATCCCTCTTTGAGCGCCGCCACGTCGGCGGCCGTCCGCAAGGGCGGATGCATCTTCGTGTTGGTCGAAAAGCCTGTGCGTTCGACCGCCTCATCGGTCAGCGTGAAGTGGTGTGGGCAGACTTCGGCCGTTACGCGCACACCCCGCGCCTTGGCCTGCCGCACCAGCTCGACCGACCGGGCCGTTGAAATATGCGCCACATGCACATGGCCGCCGGTGTAGGCGGCCAGGATCAGATCACGCGCTACCATGACCTCTTCGGCCACTGGCGGAATACCCGGCACCCCCAATCGCGTCGACACTACCCCTTCGTGCATGTGGCCATGTGGGTTGAGCGTGAGATCCTCCATGTGGTTGATGATGGCCCGATCCAGCATCGACGCATACTCCAGCGCTCGTCGCATCAATCCCCCGTGTTGCACCGGGGCGCCGTCGTCGCTGAAGGCCACGGCTCCGCCCTCCACCAGATCGGCCATTTCGGTCAGTTCCTTCCCCTCCCGATTCTTCGACACGCAGGCAATCGGGTGGACATCAACCGGCGTGCGTCGGCCGCGCTCAATCACAAATTCCACCACGTCGCGCGTGTGGATCGGTGGATCCGTGTTGGGCATGCAGGCCACAGCCGTAAACCCGCCGAAAGCTGCCGCCTGGCAGCCGGTCTCGATCGTCTCTTTATGCTCCTGCCCCGGCTCGCGCAGGTGCACGTGCATATCCATCCAGCCGGGCGAGATCAACTTGCCGGTAGCGTCGTAGACGGGCACGTCGTCGGCCGAAATGGACGCGGCAATGTGGGCAATACGTCCACCCCGAATGAGCAGGTCGGCCCGGCGCTGCTGGCCGGTCTCCGGATCAATCAGGATGCCGCCCTGAATGAGCAAATCTGGACATTTACGGGCACCTGGTTCCATACGGGTCTGGTTCGCTTGGGTATGCCACAAAAAAGGCCCGTGGCAAAGATAGCACGGGCCTGACTGTTCAGTGCAGGTTCACCAGGTTTTCCTTCAAAAAATTCGTAATCAGCGTAAACAGGTGCAGGCGGGTATTGCCGCCGTAGATGCCGTGGTTTCGGCCGGGATACATCATAAAGTCAAACTGTTTGCCTGCTTGTTGGAGGGCATCGATCATCTGCACGGCATTCTGAAAGTGGACATTGTCGTCCAGATCGCCATGGACGATCAACAACCGTTGCCGGTCGGAGAGCCGATCAGCATAGGTAATGGGTGCACCAAGTCGATAGCCTTCGGGGTTCTTCTGGGGGGTAGACATGTAGCGCTCGGTGTAGATCGTGTCGTAGAGCCGCCAGTCGGTGACCGGCGCAACCGAAACGCCTACGCGGAAGACCTGCGGCCCGTCGCCGTAGAGCATGGCCATGAGCGTCATGTAGCCACCGTAGCTCCAGCCCCAGATGCCGATGCGGTTTGGATCGACATAGGGGCGTTGCGCCAGCGCTTTAGCGGCCGCGATCTGATCCTGCGCTTCGAGCTGTCCCAGGCGGCGATAGGTCGCGGTTTTGAAGGCATAGCCGCGCGCGCCGGTGCCCCGGTTGTCCACGCTGGCCACCAGGATGCCCAGCTCCTCGGCCAGGTAGTAGTGCCAGAGCATGCGGGCGCCGCCCCACCGATCGACGACGGTCTGGGAGCCCGGTCCGCCATAGACGTAGAGCAGGAGCGGATACTGTCTGGTCGAATCAAAGTCGGAGGGTTTGATCAGGTAGGCCTGCAGGGGCGTCCCGTCGGCCCCGGGCACCGTGAAAAACTCCGGTGGACGGAGGCCGTAGGCGGCCAGCCGCTCTCGGAGCGCTTCGTTGCCTTCCAGTACGGCGATCTGCTCGCCTGTGATGCGGTGCAGCGTGACCACGGGCGGCTGCAGAAAGCGCGTGTGCGTGTCAATGTAGTAGCGAAAATCGCTGGAAAGGCTCACCTCATGGGTACCGGGTTCTCGGGTGATCCGCTGGGGTCTTGGCACCTGTCCATTAGAAGCTTCCGTCCGAAGCGGTACGCGGTAGAGGTGACGCTCCCGGGGACCGTCGATCGTTGCGGTAAAGTACACCCAGCCGCCCTGCTCATCCACGCCGTGGAAGTCGGTTACATCCCAGGCTCCCTGCGTGAGCTGGCGCACCAGCGTGCCGTCGTTGCGATACAGGTACAGGTGGCGATAGCCGTCGCGTTCGCTGATCCATACGAAGTGCTGGTTGTCCTGCAGGTAGGTGAGCTGACCGGCCTCCAGATCGGTAAAGCCCGTCTCCACTTCAAGCCAGGCCGAGGCCTGCTCCTCCAGCACGGTGCGGAGCGTCATGGTGGTCGGGTCGCCGTAGAGCAGCTCCAGGTGGTTCTGGTCGCGATTCATGCGAAACATCCAGACGTAGTGACGGCCGTCGATGGCGGGGGTCCAGCCCATCCGGGCCAGATACTCGTAGCGGTCGCCGCCCTCGTACCAGGTGTCCGTGTCGAAGTAGCGCACCTGGCCGGTCTGCAGGTCGATCACGCCGATTTGAATTTCACTGTTGGGCTCGCCGGCTTTGGGATAGCGAAAGGTGATGGCCTTCGGGTAGTGCGCCCGGAGGTCCACCATGGTGAAAGCAGGGACTTTTGATTCGTCAAGCTTGAAGAAAGCAATGTAGCGGCCGTCGGGGCTCCAGGCCCAGCCGTCTCGCAGGCCAAATTCCTCCTCGTAGACCCAGTCGAACGTACCATTGATGATGCTATCCGGTGCGCCGTCGGTGGTCAACGGGACTTCCTGGCCCGTTTCGAAATCGACCAGGTACAGGTTGCGATCGCGCACAAAGGCCACCTGTCGGCCGTCCGGGCTGAGCTTGGCGAACATCTGGAAGCCCTTGCTTCGGTCGCTGACCGGCCAGAGCGAGTCGGCTTTCAAATCATACACGTAGTAGAATCCTTTGGTGTTATAGCGCCAGACGCGTTCCGAGTCGGTGTAGAGCAACACCCGTTGTCCATCCCGGCTGTACTGGTAGTCTTCAATGCGGATCAGCCGGCCCACATCCCGCGCATAGAGGCGGTGGCCGTCGATGAGCCGCTCGCGCCGGCCGGTCTCCAGGTTGTAGCGGATCAGGTGTGTGGCCCCGGTCTGGGGGTCTGGCTCGATGTACAGAATGACCGGTCCTTCTTCGGCCCAGCGTCCGCCCCGGAAAAACTCCGGAATGAACATACGCGAAGCGTGAATATCCTCCAGGGTGAGCCGTGGGCGTGTCTGCACGGTCTGCTGGGCCGCTGCTACGGGCGCCAGTCCCAGTAGAAGCCATCCGATCAGTATCCATTCGGTTTTTCGGGCACGCATCATTGTCTTCCTGCTGAAAGTTTGTTACTCGGTTGCAAGATAGAACCTGGCTGGAAAAGAAGGGAGCGGACCCTTACATTTTGCCCGTCTCACGCTTTCCGCATCCAAAGATAACACCGCCGTGCGTTTTCGACTGCTGCTGCTTCTTGGTCTGGTGGCCTGCCCGGCGCAGGCCCAGCCTACTGCCCTGCCGACGGTTACCCTGGGCGGGACGCTGCAGGCACGCTTCAGCTATGGCCGGTACGAAAACCGAATGCGGCTGGGCTTCGGCATTCGACGGGCGCGGCTGCGCGCAGCTGTTCGGCTCTCCGAGCACTGGTTACTTCGCTTTCAACTGGACGGAACTGGGACGTCGGCCCGTCTGCCGGATGCGTATGCGGTCTACATGCCCCATCCGAACTGGTCATTTCGAATCGGCCGCCTGGCCTCTATCCAGCCCCGATCGCTGGCGCTGACCTCGCATCGATACGTAGACGCTGTGGAGCGGCCGGCCATTGCCGAACGCTGGGGGGCCCGCACCATTGGACGTGATGGTCGCGATTTTGGCGTCGAAGCCGCCTATCACCATCCACGAGGCCGCTTCCTCTTGTTCCTGCACAACGGAGATGGCAGCTGGGACCGGTTGCGGGGCAACTATCGCGAAAGCCCGAGCACCCCTGACGTTACCGGCGGTCAGCAACGCACCGGGCTGGCCATCAGCCTGGGAGGTGAACTGACGCCGCAAGCTCTGGAAGGACTGGAAGTGGGCGGCTTTGTCACCTACAACGGTGCGGGCAATCCCAACACGGACGGACGGCGCTATGTGTCTTATGGATTCCACCTGTACCGAGGTGCTCTTCCGGGGAGTGATCCGTTTCGGCTAAAACTTGATGGTCTGATGGTTCACTATTTTCGAAAAGATGCGCCCGATCCGGTAGCGGCCGATCGTCTGACCGGTATCGCCGTACTGGGGGCTCTGCGGCTACACCACGCTGCCGAAGCCTTCGCACGATACGAGTGGCTGGACGAAGGGCGTACGGCAACCGACCGATCCATCTGGACGATCGGCTTTAGCTTCAGCCCGAGTGCGCTGCAAGGGGCCGGCTACGAGCAGCAACGCCTGACGGTTGCCTACACAACCGAGCGCGTCCTCTCTCAGCGCCTGCTTGTGCTCCAGTGGCAGCTGATTTTTTGACGGATCTTTTTGGCAGGCCGTAGCGTCAGCGGCGCGAATGCTTAATCCTCGCCGGCCGTGCTGCATTCCGCCTTTGTTGAAATACACTTAGGGCATCTCCGGCATAACCTGCAGCGGGTTCGGCAACGCCTGGGACCCGCCACGCTGGTCGCGGTCGTCAAGGCCGACGCCTACGGGCACGGCCTGCTGCCAGTCGTTCGTACGCTACGAGACGAGGGCGTACGCCACTTTGCGGTTGCCCGGCTACGTGAAGCCCTGATGCTGCGCAGAAACGGCATTGAAGACACATTGCTGTTACTGGGAGCTCCTCTGCCCGAAGAATTGCCCGTCTGTGCCCATCATCGGATTGAGGTAACTGTCTCCTCATCCATGCTGGCCGAAGCGGTCTGCGCCACGGCCCGGCGTCATGGCCCGCTGCGGGTGCATGTCAAAGTGGATACCGGTATGGGACGTCTGGGGCTTTGGCCGGAGGAAGTGCCCGCAATCATCCGCCGCCTGGAGCAGACAGCGGGCATCACCCTCGCCGGCCTGTGCACCCACCTGGCCACGGCCGAACAGCCCGACGATCCCTTCATGCAAGAGCAACTGGAGCGTTTCGAGCAACTCTGGCAGCAATTTGGGGACGCCTTCGAAGCACAGCACGTGGCCAACAGTAGTGCCCTGTTTGCCCTGCCGGCTTCCTACTGGACCGACTCCCGTCAACTGGCCCGCATCGGAGCTGCGCTCTACGGTTACCTCCCTTGTCCTGAGCTATCGCAGCAGGCTGGCCTTCGGCCGGCCATGCGCTTTGTGGCGCAGGTTGTTCAGGTGCGCACTGTTCCACCCGGTACGTCTCTCTCCTATGGCCGAACCTGGATCGCTCCCGACTGGCGACGCGTCGCCGTAGTCGGTGCTGGCTACGGCGACGGCATTCCGCGCCGTCTCTCTAACCGGGGGCAGGTTGGGCTTCGTGGCCAGCGTTTCCCCATCGTGGGCGCCATCTGTATGGACCTGACCATGGTGGACCTGGGCGACCCAGCTTCTGCGCCCGACGTGCAGGAAGGCGAACCGGTCATCTTCTTTGGTGAAGGTGGCCCCCTTATCGAGGAAATGGCTACCTGGGCCGAAACCGTTCCCTATGAGCTGAGCTGCAGTGCCGCACAACGCGTGCCCCGCCACTACCGACAACACCCCCATCCTGCCCAGCTTCCTGTGGCAAACCGCTGAAGAAAACTTATATTTATCATTTGGCGTTGAAGCGACCGGTTTTTTATCACTTGCCACCAACAGGTTACGAGAAGACCATGCCACGAACAGCAGAACCTTCGGAGATTAACATCCTGGTTGTGGATGATGAGGAAGATGTGGTCGAAGTCATCGGCCATTTCCTGAGCCAGGAGGGTTATCAGGTACACAAAGCCTACGACGGCGAGGAGGCGCTGCAGAAAGCCACCCCGGAGATTGATCTGATTGTACTTGACATCATGCTCCCGGGCCTGGACGGCTATGAGGTCTGCAAACGCCTGCGCTCCCGCGTAGAAACAGAGCACATTCCGATCATCTTCCTCACGGCAAAAAGTGAGGAAGAAGACCAGGTCAAGGGCCTCATGATGGGTGGCGACGATTACCTGACCAAGCCGGTCTCGCCACAGGTGTTGCTGGCCCGTATCAAGGCCGTACTACGTCGCGCGGGCGTCGAAGAAAGCCGCACGCTCAAGGTCAAGGATCTGACCATTTACGAGGATGAATACCGGGCTTCGCTGCGTGGCCGTGACCTGGGTCTGACCCTGACCGAATTTGAGTTGCTGCGCTACCTGGTCCGCCATCCTCGTAAGGCGTTCACGCGGCAGGAGCTGCTCGAACGCATCTGGAAGGATGCGATGATGGTGACCGAGCGCACCGTAGACGCCCACATCAAAAATTTGCGCGAAAAGCTGGGCGACTTTGCCAAGCACATCCAGACGGTACGTGGCGTAGGCTACCGCTTTGTCGAAGAGGATGAACCGGCCCAGGAGTAAGCACCGCCGACCACGTGGGTTAGGGCGTCTCGCTTACGGGGTCTGGCGCTGGATTTTTCCACCGCGGGCCTCGGTCCGCACGTGGATGTTCCTGACGTTTGCGTTGTTTGTGGGGCTGGCCGTGGTAGGCGTCGGGCTATATACCGGCCTGGTGCTCCACGGCCGGCTCCACAACACCATGGAACAGACGCTGCGCACGCAGGCAGAGCGGCTGCTCTATCAGGTAATCCCCGAGACACCTCCCCACGAACTACCCGCTACCCTGGCATTGCTCAGTCGCGTCACCGGGATGCACCTGACTCTGGCGCGGGGCGACTCGGTGGTCTGGGACAGCCATGATGAATTCGGGGCACCGGAAGCCACATCGCACCGCCTGGATACACTGGTCACCGACGCCACCCCAGTCCGCTTTTTCGAACGCTTCACGACTGAGGGCCAGGTGTTTTACGTCGTGCTGTTCGATCCCGCCTCTGGCTGGATTGTGCGCGTAGGCCAGCCGGTCCCTCTCTGGTACCGCCTGGCCCGCCAGATGGAGTTTACGCTGGTGGTGGGTATGCTGGCCGCCCTGATCCTGGCCCTCCTGGGGAGTTGGATCGCCACTGAAAAAGTTACCGCCCCACTGCGTGCCATTCGTAACAGTGCCCGTAACATCATTGAAGGTCATTTCGACGAGAAAATCGAAGTGCACACACGGGCCGCTGAATTCCAGGATCTGGCCCACCACCTCAACAAGATGTCCGACAGCTTCCGCGAAAAAATCGCGGAATTGCAACGCCTGACACGGCTGCAGACGGAATTCATCGGAAACGTCTCGCATGAAGTGCGCAACCCGATCTTTTCTATCGGAGGCTACCTGGAAGCACTGGCCTCGCCTACCCTGGATCTGGAAACGCGCAAGCGCTACGTCGAAAAAGGGTTGCAGAACCTGCAGCGGCTCAACAACCTGTTTAACGACCTGATCGAGATTGCCCGTCTGGAATACCGCGCCGATCTGATTCATCCTTCTGTTTTCAATCTCCAGGAGCTGGTCGAAGAAGTGGTCGACATGCTGTGTCCCAAGGCCGAAGAAAAGGGCCTGGTCATTCAGGCAGAAAATGATCCGATCTACGTACGGGCCGATCGTGAGCGTATCCGACAGGTATTGACCAATCTAATTGACAATGCCATTTCATATACTGATGAAGGATATGTTCGATGCCGTATCCGTCGGCGCCGGGACAAAGTGCATGTAGAAGTGGTCGACACAGGCCGCGGGATCCCTGAGGAACACCTGGATCGCATCTTTGAACGATTTTATCGGGTCAATCCGGATCGATCCCGCCGAAGCGGAGGGACGGGCCTGGGCCTGAGCATCGTCAAGCAAATCTTGCAGGCCCATGGGGAGGCCATCCACGTCGAGAGCACCGTCGGCCGCGGCAGTCGGTTCTGGTTCGAGCTGCCGTATGCCGAGGCGGACGAAGCTGTCCAGGCTTGATCTCTGGCGGTAGCGCTACTCGGTTTGTAAATTAGCAGCGTGGCTGGATAGATCAGCCCCCCTTTGGAACGTGCTCTCCGTGCTACACGTTTGTCTTCCTGGTTGGCTGCTCCAGGCAGTCGTATGGTGGTGCACTAACCTTCGAGACCTATGCCACGGAAAAAGAAAGCAACAGCTACTGTAAAAGAAGCGCTTCCAGCAACGGAACGCAATGGCCAGCAGGTAACGGCACTGCCCGTACTGGCCTATGAGGGGCCGCTCAACATCCGGCCGGTAGGCCCGGCTGACTTCGACCCGGACACGCTGCTACGCATCTATCGCACGATGCTCCTGGCACGGCGACTGGATGAAAAAATGCTGACCCTGCTCAAGCAGGGGAAAGGATTTTTCCATATTGGCGGCGCCGGCCACGAAGCTGCTCAGGCTGCCGTGGGTCTTCTGTCGAAGCCGGGCTTCGACTGGTTCTGGATGTATTACCGGGATCTGTGCATGTATCTCATGCTGGGCGGTCGGCCCGAAGATGTGCTGCTGGCCCATCTGGCCAAGGCAGATGACCCCAACTCGGGGGGACGCCAGATGCCTTCGCATTATAGCGACCGTGCCAAACATATCGTAACGCCTTCATCCTCGGTGGGCGCCCAGTTTCTGCCAGCTCTTGGTACTGCGATGGGTATCCAGCGCCGGGGTGAAGCTGCTTACGTCTATTGCTCAGCCGGCGAAGGGGCAACCTCCCAAGGGGCCTTCCATGAATCGCTCAACTGGGCAGCCCGCATCAAAGCGCCTGTATTGTATTTCATTCAGAACAACCACTACGCTATCTCCGTCCCGATCGAACAACAGACCGCCGGTGGCAACCCCTACAAGCTGGGAGCTGGCTATGAGGGACTGGCCCGCATTCATGTAGATGGTACAGACTTCTTCAAAGCCTATGCTGCCGCTCAGGCCGCCCTTGAGCACATCCGGGCTGGCAAAGGGCCGGTCCTGCTGGTGGCCGACGTCGTTCGCCTGCTCCCCCATTCCTCTTCCGACAACCACGCAAAGTACCGCCTACCCGAGGAGCTGGAAAAAGAGCGCCAGCTCGATCCTATTCTGCGTATGGAGCACACCCTGCAACAGGCCGGCCTGCTCCACGCCGATCAGATCGAAGCAATCCGGCAGGAAGTGCGTCGCCAGGTCGACGAAGCGGCCCGCTGGGCCGAGCAACAGCCAGATCCAGCTCCCAGCACAGCGACACGTTACGTGTACTGCGAAGAGCCGCTTGATCTGGCCTATGAAAAAAGCCAGCCTTCCGGGCCACCCGTAGTGATGGTCGACGCCATCAACCATGCCCTGCATGAAGAGATGGAGCGCGACGAGCGCGTCATTGTCTATGGGGAGGATGTAGCGGATCCCAAAGGCGGTGTGTTTACCGCCACACGCGGCCTTTCCGAGCGCTTCGGCTATGATCGGTGCTTCAACTCGCCACTGGCTGAGGCGTCGATCATCGGAACGGCCGTAGGGCTGGCCGCCTATGGCTTCAAGCCGGTCGTCGAGATTCAGTTCGCCGACTACATCTGGCCGGCCATGCAACAGCTACGCAACCAGGTAGCCCCCTTCCGCTATCGCTCAAACAATGCCTGGGAATGCCCGCTTGTCATTCGCGTCCCATGCGGCGGGTACATCCACGGAGGACTGTGCCATTCACAGAACATCGAGGGCATCTTTGGCCATATGCCCGGTTACAAGATCGCCATGCCCTCGAATGCAGCCGACGCTAAAGGCTTGCTGAAGACAGCGATTCGCATGCGTGATCCAGTCCTCTTTCTGGAACATAAAGCGCTCTATCGAGCGGCTGCAGCACGTACGCCAGAACCCGATGCCGACTACCTGCTCCCATTCGGCAAGGCCCGCATCGTGCAGGAAGGCACCGATCTGACCATTGTTACCTATGGCATGATGGTCCATAAGTCGGTCAGCGTAGCCCGCCGGCTGGCCAGAGAAGAGGGGGTCTCGATCGAAATCATCGACATCCGCACCATCCTTCCGCTGGACATCGATACGATTCTGGCTTCGGTGCAGAAAACCAACCGCGTGCTGGTGGTCTACGAAGACCACGAATTTGCTGGATTCGGGGCCGAGATTGCCGCGCAGATTACCGCCAAAGCCTTTGAGCATCTGGATGCGCCCGTGCAGCGCGTGGCCGGTGCCTTCACCCCTATTCCGTTTGCCGAACCGCTGGAGAACGCTGTCCTCCCGCAGGACGAAGACATCCTGCGGGCTGTCCGTGCCCTCCTGGCCTACTGAAATGAAATACAGCCCTACTAAATGAAGAAAAAAGCCCGAACCTTGAGGGTTCGGGCTTTTTCTATGGATTACAGCTACCTGTGTCAGTTATTGTTTAATGCGGCGCAGGCCTCAACTTCCCGAGCTTTTTCGGTTTGGTCGGTCTGCACATAGGCCTGGAAAAGCGCCCGGCAGATCGGTTGGATGTTTTCACCGCGGGCCTCCAACAGCTCACGGGCACGCTCCAGCGGAGGAATCGCCTGGGCAAAAAGCTGCCGTCGCTCCTCAATCAGGCGGGCAACCGCTTCCTCCAGTTGCTGAATCTGCTCCTGAGAAAGCTCGCTGCGATGTGTGCGCAGGCTATCATCCAACGCTACTGCTTGATCATTCACATCTACGGCTTTGTTAATATACGCCGCTCCCAGGTTGTAGAAGGCGTTGGCGTATTCTGGATCCAGCTCGGTCGCTTTTGTTAAATGCTCGATGGCCTCATCATACCGCCCGGCTTCCAGCAGCAGCGAACCATAGTTGTAACGGTAGAGCTTGTTATCCGGCTCCTTTTCTACCGCTTCTTTGTAGATGTCCATCGCCTCTGTTACTTTGCCGGCCTGGACATAGGCGTTGAGCAACTGCGACTGCACGTCTGGATCGTCCGGGTAGCGCTCACGCGCCTGCTCCAGCACTTCCAGCGCTTTTTCAGGCTGCTGCTGGAGTCGATACAGATCGGCCAGAATCAGATAGGTATCCTTCGAAGTCTCGCCTCGCGCAATGGCTGCTTCCAGCGGAGCAATCGCTTCGGCATGCCTGCGGGCATTCATCAATGAGAACGCCTGATTCACATAAGCCCCGGCCGAATCGGGCTGGATGATCGTGGCATTGCCAAAATAGATCGCCGCGTGCAGATAGTAGGTCGAATCTTCACGGCCGCGGTTGAACGCATTCACGCCATTCTGAAACTCCCGAATGTAAGCAAAGCGCAACTGGTTGAGGACACTTTCCTGCAGCTTGGGATCCAGCTCTACAGCTTTCTGGAAAGCTGCCACCATAGCCCGCACGGTATCCTGCCGGGCTTCAGGATCAAGGTCCTGCTGATTACTCAGGAGGTCCAGGATAATGCGTCCCTTCAATTCGTAGGCTTCCGCATTCTGCGGATCCCTCTGGAGGGCTTTCTCGACGTTTTCCAGAGCCCGCGCATAATCCTTGTTACGCAGGTCCAGCTTGGCGCCTTCGATATTGGGGTCGCCGGAGCAGCCGCCAGCACCGGCCAGCATCAGCACCAGTCCGGCTACCAGCAACGCACCCAGCGGACGCTTCCAGGAAAGATGATGCAACGCGTTCATCTTGCTCTCAGCTTTTGCAGTTAACCGAATGCAAATAACTCTAAATGGTAAGTTAAAGATAGAATAGGCCCGGCACAACCTGTTTGTGCGATTCTCCCATTTTTGATTGGCAGCCAACGCCGGGTATCACAGCATGTCAGCTACCCTCTGTCGGCTCATCCGTACACTGCTGCCTGCTTTACAGCAGTATGTGTCAAGATGGCGCACTTCCTGTACCGGCACAGCTGTTGATGAAACGAAGGATGCGCTTGCTGAGCAAGACAAACCGTCAACAAACTGGAGAAGAGAGCCATGACGAGCCTGGTTCGCTTTTCGCCGATGACGGAACTGCGTCGGCTGCAGCGGGAAATGGATCGGCTGTTTGATACAATCTTCGGACGCGAAGCGGAAGCGGCTGAGGAAACGGCTCCAGTAAGCTGGGTACCACGGGCTGACCTGGCCGAAACGGACGATGCCTATCTGATTCAGCTTGACGTACCCGGCATGAGCAAGGATGAGCTGTCGGTGACCTATCACGACGGCACGCTCACAGTCAGTGGTGAGCGAAAGTCGGAAACAAAGGAAGAAAAACCCAACTACCTGCGGGTAGAACGGAGCTACGGCCGCTTCTATCGGAGCTTTACCCTGCCGAAGGCAGTCGACGAAAAGCACATTGAAGCCAAGTACGAAAACGGTGTGCTGACAATCCGCGTGCCCAAGGCCGAAGGCAGCAAGGCGCGTCGGATCGAGATCAGCTAAGCTGATGAAACCGGCGAGCGAGGGCTACCGGTCTGGCGGTAGCCCTTTTTTTCTTAGCGTCAAACGTAGCCTCCCGCCGTGGTGAGCGTGGCGTAAAGATACTGCTTCATGCACTTTCAGAGGCCCTCTGCAGACGGTGGCCTGAGGGGGCAGTCCATCAGAGATCCAGTTCGCACGATCAGCGCGTTCCCCAGTAGCTGCGCCTGCCGCTGTTTAAAACCATTGCCTTAAAACTTCAGGAATCCCTCTTCTCCTCCTGGCGTACGCATGCAGGTATGCAGATGCAGAGGCTGAGTTTTCAGGAGTGCATTGCGCTGTTGCGCCAACGGCTGGCCGGTCCGCTACCCGGAGCCGCCGCTCAACTTCAGATGGCACCGGAGTACCGACAGCTCCCTGAGCAATTTGGCATCGCAGGAAAGCCCTGTCGTGAGGCCGGGGTGCTGATCCTGCTATTCCCGGAGGAGGAGCGCCCACACGTGCTCCTGGTTGCCCGTCCTTCCCATCTGAAAGAACATGGAGGCCAGATTGGCTTTCCGGGCGGCCGCCGTGAACCCGAAGAAACCTTGCAGGAGACAGCGCTGCGGGAGGCGTACGAAGAACTGGGGCTGCCACCAGATCAGATCGAGCTGCTCGCCCCCCTGACCCCCCTGTATATCCCGGTCTCTAACTTCTGCGTTCACCCGTTTGTCGGTTACATCGCTTCCCTGCCCACCCTACATCCCTGCCCGGAAGAGGTGGAAGCTGTGCTGCGCATCCCACTGGCCACCCTGATGGACCCTGCCAGCCGTCGCCGAGAACGCTGGACCATTCGAGGTCGCACAGTTATGGTGCCTTTTTTTGCCGTGCAGCATTATCGTATATGGGGCGCTACTGCTATGATGCTGGCCGAACTTCTGGCGCTTCTTACGCCGAATTGCTTGATGGATTAATTGAAAGGCCAACTTTTGCCCCTATTTCTCGCCGAAGTTTCTGGTAAATACCTGTCAACCCCCGCAGGCGCTGCATCCCCAGCAGCGGGGCAATCCCCAGACGATTCAGCAGATCTTCTGGTGCTTCCAGTACGGCTTCGGGCGGCTCCCCGTTGAAAGCCTCTACCAGCAATGCAACGAACGCTCGCGGTATGGGCGCTTCTCGTGGTACGTCGGCATAGATGCGCACCTGGCCCTCCTGCACCTCTGGCAGGAAGAAAACAGGCGACTGGCATTCATGCACCATGCCCAACCCTGCATCCCGAAGCGGGACGTACTCCAGCGGCAGCGGCGGCAATCGATCGACAAAGTCCAATAACAATTCCAACCGCTCCTCAGGATCGGCCTCCTGAAACAGTTCGAGCAAAGTGTCCAACTTACGCATGGCCCTCATTTTTCAGTGAAGACGCGCGTTTCCCCTTTTTGCTCCAGAGAAAAAAGCCTCTGGCCTCCGAAGCTTAGCCGTCAGATACCTTCGTTTCAGGATCGCCCCTTTCAATGGGCACACCCACCAGATTGCCCCACTCGGTCCACGAACCGTCGTAGTTTTTGACGTTTTTGAAACCCAGCAGATATTTCAGCACAAACCAGGTATGGCTCGAGCGTTCGCCAATACGGCAGTAGGTGATCACTTCATCATCGGGCTTTAATCCCTTGTCCTGTAGATAGATGCGCTCCAGCTCCTCCCGTGATTTGAAGGTGCCATCCTCCCGAACGGCCATGCTCCAAGGGACATTTCTGGCCCCCGGGATATGCCCCGCTCGCAACGCACCCTCCTGGGGATAATCGGGCATATGAACCAGCTCTCCCCGATACTCCGCCGGCGTACGCACGTCGATCAGCGGTTTACCTGCCTGCACATGCGCCATTACTTCTTTCCAGAACGTCCGAATCGACCGGTCCGGCTTTCGGGCCCGATAGACTGTACGCGGAAACGAGGGCACCTCGCGCGTCAATGGACGCCCCTCTGCAATCCACTTCTGGCGTCCCCCATCCATGATGGCACACCGTTCATGCCCCAATAGCTTGAACACCCAGAAAGCATAGCAGGCCCACCAGTTGTGCTTATCGCCGTAAAACACAACCAGCGTGTCATTCGCAATGCCCCGTGCAGCGCAGAGCTCTTCAAACTGTTCCCTGGAGATGTAATCTCGGATCACTGGATCCTGTAGATCCTGGACCCAGTCGATTTTGACCGCATTGGGGATATGGCCGGTTTCGTAAAGTAGCACATCTTCGTCGGACTCAACGATCCGTACATGTTCCGTGTCTTTCAGGTGGGCAGCCACCCAGTCGGTGGAGACCAGTACCTCTGGATGCGCATAGGTAGCCATCACTGCACCATACGATTCGTGGTTGGAAGGCTTTAGGCTGAGCGTCAACTACCGTCGGCTAAGGCTGTTGTCCGCTATGAGGCCGCTGCATTCGGGATCCCTCTGCAACAACTACCGCTCGCTGTCAAACGAGCAGTCTTGACCGCCAGCGGTCTGGCGGGAGCACCTACCGATCACGTGCGTGATAGCCACTGCCACACGGTGTCGACGGTCGGCAGGGGGGTTTCCAGCAGGAGCGCATGTAGCCGGGCCATCTCGTAACCCCGCCCCATGCCGGCCACGGCCCATACCTGATCACCCCGCAGATAACAGGCCAGGAACTTTCGAGCTGACGGATCACCGTCGAGTACCACTTCGTCCCAGGTTTCCACATAGCCCAGGTACTGGAGGCTCACACCGAACTGACGCGTCCAGAAAAACGGTACACCCTGGTAGGGTTGACGCGCCCCGGCGGCGTTGGCCCCAGCCAGTCGTCCATGCTGCGCTGCCAGGCGCCAGTGCTCAATCCGGATAGGCCTGCCGGTACGCCAGTCTGGAAAACGTGCGGCATCCCCTGCTACGAACAGACCGTCGGCTGCCTGCAAATAAGCATCGACCAGAATGCTGCCATCCGGTGCTTTTTGCACGCCCTGCATAAAATCCGTGGCGGGCTGCACGCCTATGCCCACAACCACCAGATCAGCTGGAAGCCGGTCGCCGTTGTCGAGCACAACCTGCTGTACCCGATCGGTCCCTTCAAATGCCTGCACGGTATGTCCCAGCCGAAACGTTACGCCATGCGCTTCATGCAACGTCTGTAATACGCGGCCCACTTCGCCGCCCAGCGTACGCTCAAAAGGTACCGTTTCGGGTGCTACCACAGTCACTGCCAGCCCAAGATGACGCAGACTTTGCGCAACCTCCATCCCAATGAAGCTGGCCCCCACCACCACTGCCCGGTGGGCTTGCGCCGCAGCCATCCGAATGGCCCGGCTATCCTCAATGGTGCGCAGCATAAAGATGCCCGGCAGTTCGGCGCCTGGTACGGCTAACCGCCGCGGTCGCGCGCCTGGTGCCACCACAGCCACCTCGTAGCGTAGCTGCTCGCCATTAGCCAACGTAACCGTTCGGGCGGCCGCATCCAGCATCTTCACGGCCTGCGGTATGATCTCAATGTCGGCGGCTTTGTAGAAGTCCGGATCGCGCAGCGGCATCCATGCTTCAGGCGCCTCACCGGCCAGGTACTCCTTGCTCAGGTTCGGTCGGTCGATCGGCGGAAACTCCCCATTGGTCATCCATACCACCTGCCCTGTAAAACCCTGGGTCCGCAGCGCCTCGACGGCATAGGCACCGGCACAGCCGGCGCCGATCACCACGCAGGTGCGTGCGTCCTGCGGATCGCGCTGCCCCAGTTGCGGCGTTCGCCGCCCTTCTACCGCTTCCGCCAACTCCACGAGCACCTGCTCGCCTTCTACACGCACTGGAAACGTTGGCAGATGATCCAGACCTGGCGGTTCCAGATGCGCGCCTGTACGTGCATGAAAGCAGGCATGATGCCAGGGACAGATAATCCGCTCGCCATGCAGCACGCCTGTAGCCAGCGGTGCACCATAGTGCGTACAGCGGGCCCCCAGCGCATAAAACTGGCCATCCAACCGCACCAGCAGCAAGTCGGTATCACCAGCTTTTACCTGTTTCATCTGGCCATCGGCCAGCTCGTCGATTCGGGCGACAGCATAGACCGGCATGGTGGACAGCTTTTTGTTTCAACAGAGAAGTAGCATTTGAAGATAACTGGCTCGGACCAGAACGTCCAGCTTCACGCTTCAACGATCCAGTTATAAGACCCGCAGCACAATCTTTCCTACATTCTGATTGGACTCCATACGCCGATGCGCGTCGGCTACTTCGGTCCAGTTGTAGATTCGGTCAATCACGGGTCGTAGCCGTCCTTCAGCAAAATCGTTCAAGAAGCGTTCGGCAAATTCCTGCGTGAGCCGCACCTTATAGTCGCGGGCACGGTTACGAAGCGTCGAAGCGATTAGTTGAGCTCGTCGGGCAAAAAGGAGACGCAGGTTGAATGCCTCAACCCGGCTGCCCCCCAGGGTTGCCAGCAACACAATCCGGCCGTCCATCGCCAGACACCGCAGATTGGGCTCCAGGTAAGGGGCCCCGACAAAATCGATAATCAGGTGCACACCCGTGCCACCGGTCACCTCCTGGATGCGTTCGGCAAAGTCTTCCTGACGATAATCGATTGTTGTTTCGGCCCCCAGCGTCCGGCAAACCCCGTGCTTAGGCGCTGACGCGGTAACGTGCACATGAGCCCCCAGACATCGGGCTAACTGGATGGCGGCCGTTCCTACACCACTGGCCCCTGCATGAACGAGCACGTGTTCGTTTTGTTGAAGCTGTCCCAGCCAGCACAACGCCTGATAGGCCGTCAGAAACACCTCCGGAATGGCGGCTGCTTCTTCAAACGACAGGTTATCCGGAATGCGCATGGCCATTCCGGCCGGCAACACAGCATATTCCGCATAGCCTCCTCCTTCGACGAGCCCGAACACCCGGTCGCCCGTCTGCCAGCCGGTCACGCCAGGCCCCAACGCCGCCACCGTCCCGGCCACGTCCAGCCCCAAAATCGGACTGGCACCCGGCGGTGGTGGATACTTTCCTTCGCGCTGAAGCAAATCGGCCCGGTTGAGCGAAGTGGCTCGAACACGCACCAACAACTCACCCGGACCGGGTGAAGGCATCGGATACTCCCCCAGGTATAGCTGCTCCGGCCCTCCTGGAGCACGAACCAGAATCGCACGCATAACGCTTTTCCTGACGATCAATCCACAGCTTTGCTGGCAATTTACACAGCGATGCCTTTCTTTTCGGCCACTTCGTGCTATTTTTAGCAAAAAGATGCGAACAGTTTTCACCAAAGCCAGCGAGGAACTATGAAAGTTACAGTAATCGGTGCGGGTAATGTTGGCGCCACGGTAGCTGAATGCATCGCCCGCAAAGACATGGTCAAAGAAATCGTGCTTGTCGACATTGTCGAGGGACTACCCCAGGGCAAAGCGCTTGACATGCAGGAAGCGGCTCCGATTCATGGCTACGACACCCGCATCATTGGTACGAACGACTACAGGGATACGGAAGGCTCGGACATCTGCGTCATCACGGCCGGCTCACCCCGCAAGCCAGGTATGAGCCGCGACGACCTGCTGGCCACCAATGCCAAGATTGTACGCTCGGTCACCGAACAGTTTGTCAAAGGCAGTCCGCATGCCATCATCATTGTCGTTTCGAACCCGCTCGATGTGATGACCTATGTGGCCTACCAGACAAGCGGTTTTCCCAGCCATCGCGTGATGGGCATGGCCGGCATCCTCGACACGGCCCGCTTCCGCACCTTCATCGCGCTGGAGCTGGGCGTTTCGGTGCGCGATGTGCAGGCGCTCCTGATGGGAGGACACGGCGACTCGATGGTCCCGCTACCCCGCTATGCTACGGTCAGCGGTATTCCAATCACCCAACTCCTGCCCAAGGAAAAAATTGAGGCCATTGTCGAACGCACTAAGTTCGGCGGCGGCGAGATTGTCAAACTGATGGGGACCTCGGCCTGGTACGCACCCGGAGCGGCTGCAGCCGAGATGGTCGAAGCTATTGTCAAAGACGCAAAACGCATTCTGCCCTGCGCCGCCTACGTAAACGGCCAGTACGGGTTGAAGGATCTGTTCATTGGCGTGCCCGTGCGGCTGGGACGCAATGGTGTCGAAGAAATCATTGAAGTGGAACTGAACGAAGAGGAACGCAAGCTGCTGGAGGCCTCGGCCGAACACGTGCGCAAGGGCCTTCAGGATCTGGAGCGCATCGAAGCGACCGTCCGATGAACCAAAAGCCGGGGTTCTGCGTCGCTGTCAGTCGTCCACGTGGCCAGAACCCCGGCTTTTGGGGCTTCGTTTGGCGCGAAAAAAGCGCATAATGAACCCATAACCCACATCCATCGCCGCTTGGTCGGTCAGCGCTCTATCCGCCTTGGACCTTATTCTGCTGCCAGAACATTTCGGGCGCGTCATTGCGCTGGCCACCGATGCATCCGGACGCCTATTCGTGGCCGACAACGTATCCCAGCAGATCTATCTCTTCGATGCGCAGGG
>Ga0256839_1001798_pt1 | contig 25236 bp, 25 predicted proteins | sample 354166metaG_FD_185968 | JGI IMG/M metagenome (GOLD analysis project Ga0256839, IMG submission 185968) | Hydrothermal vent microbial communities from Mid Atlantic Ridge, Atlantic Ocean - 354-166 | ecosystem: Environmental > Aquatic > Marine > Hydrothermal vents | place: Atlantic Ocean: Mid... | reverse complement strand
AGGGGGAGAGTCAGGACTGGCCCTTCTCTCCGGCCTGCTTCTTCTTCGGCTTGCGCGGACGCGTGTTGCCGTAGGTCCCGCGCCAGATCTTGCCGCGCCGGGTGCGGCGGTCGCCCTTGCCCATCTCGCAGCCTCCTTTTCGTGAGCCTCGGTCGGGGATGCGCCTGAGCGGCGGCGGATTATGGCCAAGCGGGAGGCGGGAGACAAGGGACGGGAGGCGAGGGGCCGCCGGCCTCGCTCCCCGCGCCGTCACTCGCCGAGCTCGTGGAGCTCGCGCTCGATGAGGGCGGGGTCGCCCAGGTTGAGCTCCACCAGGCGGCGCAGGTGGGTGATGCTGTCGATGTCGATGTGGACACGCTCGAGGCCGATGCGCGTGCCCTCCACGTGGGCCACCCGCGCCTGCATGCGGATGAGCTTGCCGGCCTCCAGCGGCACCTCGATGCGGCAGGGGGTCCCGGGCCGGGGGTCGAGCGTCTCGGGGCGGCTCACCAGCGCCCCGTTCAGCGAGATGTCCAGCAGGCGCACGTCCCAGCGCTCGCCGCCGAGCTCCAGGCGCGCGGTGGCCTGGTAGGGGATGCGCGTGAAGCGGCGCCGCTCCGTCGTCACGGCTGCACGTTCTCGTCGGTGAAGAACTGCATGCGCACGCCCGCCACCTCGAGCACGTCGCCGTCGTGCAGCGGCCTGGGCGTCTCGCCCAGGGGCTCGTCGCCCAGGCGCGGCGGCTCCTCTCCCTCGAGCGCGCTCACGTAGTAGCCATTGGCGCGGCGGGCGATGATCACGCTCTGTTCGCCCCTGCGCCCCAGCCGCACGAGGCTGCGGGTCAGCGGCAGCGCCTTGCCCACGCGCGGGCCGCTCAGCACCTGCAGCCAGGCCCTGCCCGGGCGGGCTGGACGTAAGGGCGCCGTGTCCGGCTGCGCCTCGGCGCGGGTGATGTCCTCCGGCGAGTAGACCAGCACGTGCTTGCCCAGGACCACGCGATCGCCGTCGCTCAGGACGTGCTCGGTGACGGGCCCGCCGCCGAGGCGCAGTCCGCCGCCGAGGTCGATGATGGTGCTCGTGCCGTCGCGGGTGACGATGCGGGCGTGGTGCAGGGCCACGGCGAGGCTGTCGATCTGGATGTCGCAGTCGGGCGCACGGCCGACCAGGGTCTCGCCCTCGCGCAGGGGAAAGACCTTGAGCACGCGGTCGCGGAAGGTGAGTGTGATCTTGGGCATCGTCCCGTGGCCTCTGCGGCGATTATAGGCGCACCGCAAAGGGGCACAACGCGGATGCCGCCGGACGGCACGGGCGGGGCGACGAGTCAGCACCCGGTCCGGTCCGCCTGAGCGCCCGGCCCGCGGCGGCGCGGGTCGATGAGGGCGAGCTTCACCACGTTCTCGCCGGTCTGCACGATCTCCACGGGGTAGCCGGCGATGAGCATGCTGGTGCCGGGCTCCGGTATGGTCTCCATGTGCTCGAGGACGAGGCCGTTGAGGGTGCGTGGGCCATGCGTGGGCAGCTCGATGCGCAGGCGACGGTTGATCTCGCGCACGGGCACGTTGCCGCCCACCAGGAAGCGCCCGTCGGGCTGGAGCCGGATGCCGCGGCCGCGCACCGAGGGGTCGGTGGTGAACTCGCCCACGATCTCCTCGAGGATGTCCTCGAGGGTGACGAGCCCGAGGATGTCGCCGTACTCGTCCACCACGAGCCCGATGCGGCGGCGCTCGCGCTGGAAGTTGAGGAGCTGGGTGGTGAGCGGCGTGCCCTCCGGCACGAAGTAGGGCTCGCGCACCGCCGCCAGCAGGCGCTCGCGGTCGAGCTCGTCCGAGGTGAGCAGGCGCACCACGGTGCGCACATGCAGGAAGCCCACGATCTGGTCGATGCTGTGGCGGTAGACCGGCAGGCGCGTGTGCTGGGCCTGCATGAGCTGCTCCAGCACCTCCTCCCAGGGGGCCTCGATGTCGATGCCCACGATCTCGCCGCGCGGAACCATGATGTCCTCGACCACGGTCTGCTCGAGGTCGAGGATGCCGAGCAGCATGCGCTGATGGCGGCGGGGGATCATGCCGCCGGCCTCGATCAGGACCGTGCGCAGCTCCTCGCGCGTGAGGGGCTGGTTGTCGGCGGCCTCGGGCTCCACGCCCAGCAGCCGCAGCAGGCCGTTGGCGATGGAACCGGTCACCCACACCAGGGGGTAGAGCACGCGCAGGAGAGGGCCCAGCACGAAGGCGGCGGGGAAGGCGAGACGCTCGGGATGCAGGGCCGCCAGCGTCTTGGGCGCGACCTCGGCGAAGATGAGGATGACCAGCGTGAGCAGCCCCGCCGCCACCGCCACACCGGCCTCGCCCATCAGGCGCAGCGCGATGACCGTGGCGATCGAGGAGGCGAGTATGTTGACGAAGTTGTTGCCGAGTAGGATGACGCCGATGAGCCGGTCCGGGCGCTCCAGCAGGCGCGCCGCGCGCCGCGCGCCCGGGTGGCCCGCCCGCGCGAGATGCCGCAGACGGTAGCGGTTGAGGGTCATGAGGCCCGTCTCGGAGCCAGAGAAGAAGGCCGAGCAGACGATCAGCAGGACCAGCAGCCCGAAGAGCAGGCCCAGGGGCAGCTCGCTCACCGCCACCCTCCGGGACGCCCGGCCGGCACGGACCGCCGGCGCCTGCGTGCGCGACCGCCCATCAGGCGAGGATGAGCTCCAGCACGAGCTTGGTGCCGAAGTAGGCCAGCGCCAGGCACACGAAGCCGCCGAGGGTCCAGCGGATGGCCACGCGCCCGCGCCAGCCGAAGCGCCAGCGCCCGGCGAGCAGCAGGCCGAACAGCGCCCAGGCGGCGATGGAGAGCACCGTCTTGTGCACGAGGTGCTGGGCGAAGAGGTCCTCGACGAACAGGAAGCCGGTGGCGAGCGCCAGCGTCAGCAGCACGAAGCCTGCGCCGATGAGCTGGAACAGCAGCCGCTCCATGGTCGCGAGCGGCGGCAGGCCCCGCACCAGGCCGCCGGCATGGTGGGCATGCAGGGCATGGTCCTCCCAGGCCAGGACCAGGGCGTGCACCGCGGCGATGCTGAGCAGGCTGTAGGCGACGATCGAGATCGCCACGTGGGCCTCGAGCGGCCACGGAGCGCCGGCCAGGATCAGGTGGCGCGAGTTGAAGGCGAGCTCCAGCCCCAAGGCGAGCGCCGCGAAGGGAAGCACACCCAGCCCCAGGTTTTCCACGGGCTCGCGCCAGGCGGCCGCGAGGACGATGAGCGCCGCCAGCCACGAGACCACGGAGAGCGCGTTGAAGAAGCCCAGGTTGAGGCCCTCCGGGGTCAGGACGCGCGCCGAAAGATTGACGGCGTGGAGGGCCACGGCCAGCAGCCCCACCACCAGCGGGGCGGTCTTGGAGGCATGGACCCCGGCGGCCTGGCGGCGCAGGCGCTGGAAGAGCAGCCCGGTCCCCACCAGGTAGAGGGCCATGGCCGCGGGGCCGGCGGAGGCGGTCCAGCTCATGTACGTGCCGGAATATCCCTGACAGGCCTGCAATTGTGCCAAGGGGCGGAGCAAAAGGCCATGCTGCGGCAGGGCGCGTCGCCTGCCGGACCCTGCGCGTCACCCCCATGCGCGCGGGGAGGTGTGACGGAAGCGGCAGAATGCCGGCTTGCCCTTTGGCACGATCCTCGCATCACGGGGCTGCGACCGGGACGAAGGACGGACGTGAGACAGGCGATGCGGCTGCAGGTGCTGGGGGCGAGCGGGGGCATCGGCACGGGGTTGCGCACGACCTCCCTCCTCGTGGACGAGGACATCCTCATCGATGCGGGCACGGGGGTGTGGGATCTGGCCCTGCACGAGATGGCGGCCATCCGCCACATCTTCCTGACCCATTCCCACCTCGACCACGTGGCGGGCATGCCGCTGCTGGTGGACACGGTCTTCGACCGTCTCGACGGGTCCATCACCGTGCACGCGCGGCCCGAGACCGTCTCGGCCATCCGCGCCCACATCTTCAACTGGGTCATCTGGCCCGACTTCACCAAGCTCCCTTCCCCGGAGCGGCCCGCCGTGCGCTTCTCCCCCATGCGGCCGGGCGAGGTGCGCGAGATCGGCGGCCGCCGCATCGAGATGATCGAGGTGAGCCATTCGGTGCCGGCGGCGGGCTACCGCGTCGAGTGCGCCACCGGGGCCTTCGCCTTCAGCGGCGACACCTCGAGCAACGACCGCTTCTGGGAGGCGCTCAACCGCCACGAGCGCCTCGACCTGCTCATCGTCGAGACGGCCTTCTCCGACCAGGACGAGGCCCTCAGCCGCAAGGCCGGCCACTACTGCCCGAGCCTGCTGGCCGTGGATCTGGACAAGCTCCAGCACCGCCCGCGCGTCTTTCTCACCCACCTGAAGCCGGGCGAGGAGGAGCTGATCTGCGCCCAGTGCCGCGAGCGGGTGGCCGAGCTCCAGGTCCAGCCCCTGCGCGGGGGGCAGGTCTTCCAGCTCTGAATCCGGCGCGCCCCCCTCCCGTGCCCCCCCCCGCAAGCGGGGGAAGGGTTGGGGAGGGGGATCCCCCTCCCCCTTCTAGGGGGAGGGCCGGTGAGGGGGTATAATCCCGGCGCCGCAAAGCCGCCGTAGCCGGTATCCCCCTATGTTCGAGAACCTCACCCGCCGCCTCGGCGACACCCTGCAGCGCCTGCGCGGCCAGGGCCGCATCACCGAGGACAACGTCCGCGAGACCCTGCGCGAGGTGCGCATGGCGCTGCTGGAGGCCGACGTGGCCCTGCCCGTGGTCAAGGCCTTCGTCGAGCGGGTGCGTGAGCGGGCGGTGGGCCGGGAGGTGCTGCGCAGCCTCACCCCGGGGCAGGCCTTCGTCAAGATCGTCCACGACGAGCTCATCGCCGTCATGGGCGAGGCCCAGGGGCTGGACCTGCGCGCGCAGCCGCCGGTGGTGATCCTGCTCGCGGGCCTGCAGGGCTCGGGCAAGACCACCACCGCCGCCAAGCTGGCCCGCTACCTGAAGGAGCGCGAGGGCCGCAGCGTGATGCTGGCGAGCTGCGACGTCTACCGCCCCGCGGCCATCCAGCAGCTGGAGCGCCTGGCGGGCGAGGTGGGGGCGCGCTTCTTCCCCTCCAGCCCGGACGAGGCGCCCGAGGCGATCGCGCGGGCGGCGCTGGAGGAGGCGCGCCGGCGCCTGGTGGACGTGCTGATCCTGGACACGGCAGGCCGCCTGCACGTGGACGCCGGGATGATGGAGGAGATCCGGCGCCTGCACGCGGCCGTGCGGCCGCGCGAGACCCTCTTCGTGGTGGACGCCATGACCGGCCAGGACGCGGCCAACACCGCGCGCGCCTTCGGCGAGGCCCTGCCGCTCACGGGCGTGGTGCTCACCAAGGCCGATGGCGACGCCCGCGGCGGTGCGGCGCTGTCGGTGCGCCACATCACGGGTGCGCCCATCAAGTTCATGGGCACGGGCGAGAAGACCGAGGCGCTGGAGCCCTTCCACCCGGACCGCATCGCCTCGCGCATCCTCGGCATGGGCGACGTGCTGAGCCTGGTCGAGGAGGTGCAGCGCAAGGTCGACCGCGAGCACGCCGAGCGCATCGCGCGCAAGGTCGCCAAGGGCGGCAAGGGCTTCGATCTGCAGGACTTCCGCGACCAGCTCGAGCAGATGACGAAGCTGGGCGGCCTCTCGGCGCTGCTGGACAAGCTCCCCGGTGGAGCGCAGCTTCCCGAGGCGGTGCGGGCCCAGATGGACGATCGCCAGGTGCGGCGCATGATCGCCATCATCGACTCCATGACACCGCACGAGCGCCGTTTCCCCAAGGTCATCAACGGCTCGCGCAAGCGGCGCATCGCCGCCGGCTCCGGCACCCAGGTGCAGGACGTCAACCGCCTGCTCAAGCAGTTCGCCCAGATGCAGAAGATGATGAAGAAGGTCTCGCGCAAGGGCGGCCTCAAGCGGCTCATGCGGGGGCTCCCGTCCGGGGGCTTCCCGCCGGGCGGGCTGCCTCCGGGGCGTTTCCATTGAGATGATCCCGGTCCCGATCGATCCGATCGGCGGGGATCGGCTCTGCGCGGATCGAACCGCTCCGGTCGGCTTCCCGCCTGGCGGGGCGGTGGGCCGAGGAGGAGGTGCAACGGGCCGCTTCCCTGCGCCCCGCGTCGACGCTAAAATGCCCCGCTTACGTGGATAGCCGCCGCGCCGGCGGGGCGCGCCGGTGGGAGAGAGGACCAGGACAGCGAGATGGTGACGATCCGGCTTGCACGCGGGGGCGCCAAGAAGCGGCCCTTCTACAACATCGTGGTGGCGGACGAGCGCTGCCCGCGCGACGGGCGCTTCATCGAGCGCGTGGGCTACTACAACCCCATGGCCTCGGGGCCCGAGCAGAAGCTGCAGATCGATCTCGAGCGGGTCGAGCACTGGGCGGCGCGGGGCGCGAAGCTGAGCGAGCGGGTCAGCCGGCTCGTGCGCCAATACCGCAAGGCCCAGGGCGGCGCCCAGGCCGCCTGAGCGCCGGGGAGGGATGCCGAAGGCGCCCTCGGACCTCGTCACGGTCGGGCGCATCTGCGGCCTCTACGGCGTGCGGGGCTGGGTGCGCGTCTTCTCCCACACCGATCCGCGGGAGGGGATCGTGCGCTACAGTCCCTGGTACCTGCGTCTCGGCGGCGAGTGGCGCGAGGTGCGCCTCGCCGAGGGCCGGCGCCACGGCAAGGGCGTGGTGGCCCGCCTCGAGGGCTGCGAGGACCGCGACCAGGCCGCCCGCCTCATGGGCGCCGAGATCGCGGTGCGGCGCGACCAGCTCCCGCCCCTGCCCCCGGGGGAGTACTACTGGACCGACCTGGAGGGGCTGCGGGTGGTGACCCGCGAGGGTGTCGAGCTCGGGGTCGTGGAGCGGCTGATGGAGACCGGGGCCAACGACGTGCTGGTGGTGCGGGGCGAGCGCGAGCGGCTCATCCCGTACCTGCCGGAGCGGGTGGTCCTCGAGGTGGACCTGGAGGGCGGCGTGATCCGGGTGGACTGGGACCCGGACTTCTGAGCCGCCGCGGGCCGCGATGCGCATCGACGTGGTGACGCTGTTCCCGGAAATGATCCGGGAGGCGGCCCGCTACGGGATCACGGGGCGGGCGCAGGAGCGTGGGCTCCTGGAGCTCGCCACCTGGAACCCGCGCGACTACACGCGCGACCGCCACCGGACGGTGGACGACCGGCCCTACGGGGGCGGGCCGGGTATGGTGATGAAGGTCGAGCCCCTGCGCGCGGCCATCCGCGCCGCCCGGGCGGCGGCAAAGGGGCCGGCGCCGGTGGTGTACCTGAGCCCCCAGGGACGGCGCTTCGACCAGCGCCTCGCCCGCGCCTGTGCCCAGCGGCCGCGCCTCATCCTGGTGGCCGGGCGCTACGAGGGCGTGGACGAGCGGCTCATCGAGTCCGAGGTGGACGAGGAGCTGAGCATCGGCGACTACGTCCTCTCGGGCGGGGAGCCGGCGGCGCTGGTGGTGATCGACGCCGTCGCGCGCCTCCTGCCGGGCGCGCTGGGCGACGAGGGCTCGGCCGAGGCCGAGTCCTTCGAGGAGGGGCTGCTCGACTGGCCCCACTACACGCGCCCGGAGGAGATCGACGGGATGCGCGTGCCGGAGGTCCTGCTCTCCGGCGACCACGCCGCCATCCGGCGCTGGCGCCGCAAGCAGGCCCTCGGGCGCACTTGGGAGCGGCGCCCCGACCTGCTGGCCGGGCGCGCGCTCAGCGAGGAGGACCGGGCCCTGCTCGAGGAGTACCTGCGCGAGCGGGGCCTGGCGCGGCAGGCAGGGAAGGGCTGAGTTTCCGGATGCAGGCGCCGCCGGGCGGGCGGCGCGGACACGGGCGCGCGAAGCGCGCAGTTGCGGGTAGCGCCGCATCGCCCGCAGGCGGGGCGGCCGGCGGTGCCGGGGCGTCCGGGCCCCGGGCCGCGGGAGCTGACCCCGGCAGGGTGGACGGCGCGGCGCGGAGCAGAGGGCGGAGCCATGAGCGGAAAGAGCAAGCTGGTCCAGGCGGTCGAGGCCGAGCAGTTGCGCACGGACATCCCGGAGTTCGGGCCGGGCGACACCGTGGTGGTGCAGGTCAAGGTCAAGGAGGGCAACCGCGAGCGGCTCCAGGCCTTCGAGGGCGTGGTGATCGCCAAGCGCAACCGCGGCCTCAACTCCTCCTTCACCGTGCGCAAGATCTCCCACGGCGAGGGTGTGGAGCGCGTCTTCCAGACCCACAGCCCCGCCATCGCCTCCATCACGGTCAAGCGCCGCGGCGACGTGCGCCGCGCCAAGCTCTACTACCTGCGCGGGCGCACGGGCAAGGCCGCGCGCATCAAGGAGAAGCTGGTCCGCAAGGAGAAGTAGGGAGCGGGTCGCCTCGAGGCCGCGTATTTCCCGTGGGGCCGGCTTCCAGCCGGCCCCGCCGCGGACGGAGCCGCGCCTGCTCGGCGGATGTCAGCACCGCCGGAAAGCGCTCCCTGCGGTGCGAAGCCGAAGAGCGCGCGGTGCGCTCGCCGCGGGCCGCCGGCCGTAGACCGTTCACTGCTCGCGTGCGAGCGCGACCAGCTCGTAGAGCAGGTTCAGGGCCTCGCGCGGCGTGAGGCCGTCCGGGTCCAGCGCCCGCAGCCGCTCCAGCGCCGGATGCGGCGGCGTCTCGGCGAAGAGGCCGAGCTGCGGCGCCGCCGTCTGCTGCGCCCGCGCCACCGCGGGCCTGCCCGCCTCCAGGGCTGCGAGCCGCTCACGCGCGGCCGCGATCACCTCCGCCGGCACCCCCGCGAGCTGCGCCACGTGCAGCCCGTAGCTGCGGTCGGCCGGCCCTTCGCGCACCGCGTGCAGGAACACCACCCGGTCGCCGTGCTCGACCGCATCCAGATGCACGTTGGCCACGCCCGGGAGCGTGTCGGCCAGCGCCGTCAGCTCGAAGTAGTGGGTGGCGAAGAGGGTGAAGGCGCGGATGCGCGCGGCCAGGTGCTCGGCCGTGGCCCAGGCCAGCGCCAGGCCGTCGTAGGTGCTGGTGCCGCGCCCGATCTCGTCCATCAGCACCAGGCTGCGCTCGGTGGCGTTGTGCAGGATGTTGGCCGTCTCGGTCATCTCCACCATGAAGGTGGAGCGGCCGGAGGCGAGGTCGTCGGCGGCCCCGATGCGGGTGAAGATGCGGTCCACGGGGCCGATCACGGCCCGTTCGGCAGGCACGAAGCTGCCCATGTGGGCGAGCAGCACGATGAGCGCCGTCTGGCGCATGTAGGTGGACTTGCCGCCCATGTTGGGCCCGGTGATGACCAGCATGCGGCGCGAGGCGTCCAGCCGGAGGTCGTTGGGCACGAAGGGCTCGTCCAGGGCCTGCTCCACCACCGGGTGGCGCCCGCCCTCGATCAGGATGCCGGGCTCGTCCGCGAGCTCCGGGCGCGTCCAGCCCAGGGCGGCGGCGCGCTCGGCGAGGTCGGCGAGCACGTCGAGCTCCGCGGCGGCCTCGGCGAAGCGCTGGAGCGGGCCGAGGTGCGCCCCCACCGCCTCCAGCAGTGACTCGTAGAGGGCGCGCTCGCGCGCCAGCGCCCGCTCGCGGGCCGAGAGCACCTTCTCCTCGAAGGCCTTGAGCTCGGGGGTGACGTAGCGCTCGGCCCCCTTGAGGGTCTGGCGGCGCTGGTAGTCCTCCGGGACCTTGTCCGCCTGGGCCTTGGTGACCTCGATGTAGTAGCCGTGCACGCGGTTGTAGCCCACGCGCAGGTTGGGGATGCCGGTGCGGTCGCGCTCGCGCGCCTCGAGCTCCGTGAGGAAGCGGTCGGCGTTCTCGGCCAGCGCGCGCAGCTCGTCGAGCTCGGCGTCCCAGCCGGGGGCGATGACGCCGCCGTCGCGCGCGAGCGCGGGCGGGTCCTCCACCAGGGCGCGCGCGAGGGTCTCGCGCACTTCGGTGTGCTCGCCCAGCCGCCAGGCGAGCTCGGCGAGCAGGGGCGAGTCGGCGGCCTCGGCCGCCGCGCGCAGGGCGGGGATGCGCGCGAGCGCCGCGCGCAGGGCGGCGAGGTCGCGGGGGCGGGCCGAGCGCAGGGCGACCCGCGCCAGGATGCGCTCCACGTCGCCGAGGCCGCGCAGGGCCTCGCGCAGGGTTTCGCCCGCGCCGGTTCCGATCAGGGCCTCCACGGCCTGGTGGCGGCGGCGCAGGGCCTCGCGGTCGCGCAGGGGCCGGTGCATCCAGCGCCTGAGCAGGCGCGCGCCCATGGGCGTGCGGCAGCGGTCGAGCACGCCCGCGAGCGTGTGCTCGTCGCGCCCGGCTAGGCTGCGGTCGAGCTCCAGATTGCGGCGCGTGGCGGCGTCGAGCACGACGGCGTCCTCGCGCCGCTCCAGGCGCAGGCTGCGGATGTGGGGCAGCGCCGCGCGCTGGGTCTCGCGCACGTAGTCGAGGAGCGCGCCCGCGGCGGCGATGGCCGGGCCCAGCCCCTCGCAGCCGAAGCCGGCGAGGTCGCGCGTGCCGAGCTGCTCCAGCAGCCGCCGGCGCGCCGTCTCCGGCTCGAAGTGCCAGGGCGGGCGGCGGGTGAGCGCGGCGCGCTCTTCCAGCCAGGCCGGGACCTGCGCATCCTCCGGCAGCAGGAGCTCCGCCGGGGCGAGGCGCTCGAGTTCGCCGGCCAGCGCCTCCTCGCCTTCCTCCTCGGCTACGGCGAAGCGGCCCGAGGCGAGATCCAGCCAGGCGAGCCCCCAGCGCCTGCCCGGCAGCAGGGCTGCGAGCAGGTTGTCGCGCCGCTCGGGCAGCAGCGCATCCTCGGTGAGCGTGCCCGGAGTGACGATGCGCACCACGCGCCGCTCCACCGGCCCACGGCTCGCCGCGGGGTCGCCGATCTGCTCGCAGATGGCCACCGCCTCGCCGAGGCGCACCAGCTTCGCCAGGTACTGCTCGACCGAATGGACCGGCACGCCGGCCATCGGGATGGGCTCGCCGGCGGACTGGCCGCGGGTGGTGAGCGTGATGTCGAGGAGCTCCGCTGCACGGCGCGCGTCGTCGTAGAAGAGCTCGTAGAAGTCGCCCATGCGGTAGAAGAGCAGCACGTCCGGATGCTCCGCCTTGATGCGGAGGTACTGCTGCATCATGGGCGTGTGGCGTGAGAGGTCCTCGACCGGGCGGCTCATGGCGCCCGATTATGGCGGCGCAGGCTTCGGGAGGCGAGAGGTGAGGGGCGGGGCCGGCATGATGCCGGCCCCGCAGCCCCACGGGCAGGGGAGGGCACCGCCGGCGTGGGATGTTGCCGCGCGAGGCGGCCGGGCCCTCCCCCCTGCGGCTTCCCGGTCGCTATTCCATGTCCACGCGGACGTTGGCGCCCAGCCCCCAATCGGGGCTGCCGTCCGCGAAGCCCACGATGCCGTAGCCCTGCAGCCGCACGGTGTCCGTGAGCTTGTGGGTCACGAAGCCGTTGAGCTCGCGGCGGGGGGCGCCCGTTCGGCTGATCTTCTGCCGGAGATAGACCGACAGGCCCGCGCTGGTGCGGTGCGTGAGCCGGTTCTGGAAGCCCGCGGTGCCGAGCCAGGCGTTCTGCAGGTCGTAGACGTCGGAGTCGCCCATCCACCGGTAGCCGATCGAGCCGAAGACCGTGGCCGCACCGAGGCTGCGGAAGCCTTCCACCGCCGCCGTGAAGTCGGTCGAGCCCGTGCCGAGGCCCTTGCGCTCGTCGGCCGTGTCCAGCTTGAGCTTGCCCTTGAGGCGCAGACCCGTGCGGCTCGCGCGGTCGTAGAGCGCGAGCCACGAGGCCGACAGCAGCACGTCACCGAGGCCGGACTCGCTGGTGCGCCCCGTGGCGCCGCGGCTGACACCGCCCACGCCCGGCACGGCCGCGCCCGGGCCCGTGACCCGGACCCAGGGTACGGTTGCCTTGATCCGCCAGCGCTGCGCCTTCCACCGCATCGAGAGCGGGACATACCAGATGTCGGTGTCACCTGCGCTGCTGCCGTAATCGCCGCTGAGGTAGTAGGCCCCCAGGCCCACGGAGACCTTTGCGCCCTCGGCGGCGCCAGCCGCCAGCGGGGCCGCCGCCAGCGCGAGGCCCAGCGCGCCGGCGAGCGCCGTGCCGCGTGCGTGGGGAATGGTCTTCTCGGTTCGATGGCTCATCTTCATGGCTCCTTCCTCTGTGGCGTGGGTCTGGACCCCGCCCGCACCACCGCGGCCGGGGCCATCGGATCGCGGTTCAGTCGTCCCGCTCGGGCATCTCCGGCATCTCCAGCGGCTCGGGCATGGGACCTCCCGTCACGTCCTCCAGGTCGGGCACCTCGCCGGCCTCAGGCGCCTCCGGGCCCTCCGGCCCTTCCGGGGCCTCCGGCGTCTCGGGGGGCTCCCCGTCTTCAGGCATTTCGGGAGATTCCGGCGGCTCACCCGGCTCCGGCGCCTCTGGCGGCCCGGCCATCCCGTCGGGCCCGTGCCCGGGCAGCTCGTCCACGGGCGCCACGCCCGGGGAGGACAGCTCGCCGGGCATCACCGGAAGGGAGAGGGGCTCGGCATGCTCGTCCAGCACCTCGATGCGCTCGGCCTCGGGCGGCTCGGGCAGCGGCTGCGAGGGAGACGGCAGCACCACCCGCACGAGCCGGTCGGGCGTGAGGCTCCCCAGGTCGCCGCCGACGATGCGGGTCTGGGGGCCGATCCGGACGGGCAGCCCGCCGACGCGGAGCACGCCGAGGCCCAGGGCGGCGCGCTGGACGAAGGCTTCCAGCATGACCCGCCGCGCACCGGCCCCGCCGTCTGGCAGCAGGCGGTCCGGCTCCACGGCCGCCACGCGCAGCCGCCCGCCCTCCAGGTGTCCGACCAGCCGGACGGGGAGACCGGGTCGGACCTGCCTGTCCTGGACCGCCAGGCGGAGCTCGCCGATGCGGAGACGGCCTGCGCCGTCGGGCTCCGGAACGCCGCGCACGGCGACCCGTGGCTGGTCGGGGGCGCGTGCTGCAAGGAGCAAGTAGGTGGCGCGGATGCTGCCGTCGGCCCGCCGCAGGCCGGAGACCCGCACCCACCGTCCGGGCCGCAGCGCCGCTTCCTTCCCACCCTCGATCAGGGCGCCGGGCGCGAGCCGCACGGCCTGGCCAGCGACCGAGAGGGCGACGGTCCGGCCCGCGCGCCGGACTGTCGTCACTGGCCCCTCCACGGCGTAGCGGATGCGCACCACACGCGCCACGGGCCCGTGGCCGGCGTGCCGCTCGATGGCCAGCACGGAGACCACCTGCCCGACGCGCAGCCTGCCCGTGTCGGCAGGCCGGTCCTCCTCGCGCACCCGGACGTCTGCGGGCAGGGCCACGTGACGGCCCTGGACCACGATGCTCCCGAAGGCGGTGACCGTCCCCACGATGCCCGTGCCGCCGAGTCCTCCTTCGGCGCGGAGCCCCGTGCCGCCGATGCCGCCGCGGTGCCCGGTCCCCCCCAGACCGCTGCCGTCTCCCTCGCCGCCGGCGGCGCCGCCCGCAGCGGCGAGGCTGGATGCGCCTGCACGGGGTGCGGGTGCGTTGCCAGGGTCCGGTTCCCCCTCCTGCACCCTCCCCCCGCTTGCGGGGGGAGGGCCGGGGAGGGGGGTGTAGAGGCTGGATGCGCCTTGCGCGCGCGTGGGCCAGGCGTCCCGGGATGGGGCGCCGGCCTGGCAGCCGTGCAGCAGGAGCCCCGCCGCCAGGGCGGCCGGCAGGATACGCATTCTCAGGCCGGCGCCGGGCGCGCTCATGCCTCGTCCTCCTTCCTGCGCGTTCCGGCAGCGGGCGGGACCGGAGCAGACGGTGTCCGCGCGTCGCTGCCGTAGAAATAGACGCCGAAGCTCATCCGCTCGGTGGCGTCGTTCCGGCCCGCATCGCGCTCCTGGAGGAGCAGCGCCTGCCGGTTCACTTCCTGCAGCGCCTCCATGCCGAGGCGGCGCGAGAGCGCGGCGAGCGCCTGCACCGACTCCGGGCTGAGCTGGTCGTAGTAGACCGCCCGCTCCAGCAGCGGCGGCTGGCCGCCGAGGACGTTGTGGGCCGCGGCGGCGGCATGATCGCCCAGGTTGCGGCCGAAGTAGAAGAGCTTCTCGTCAAGTCCTGCGCGGGGGACGAAGGCCCGCTCGTCGAGGTGTACGAGCCCCTCGGCGTCGATGCGCACGACTCCCAGGCGCACCCATTCGTCCAGCACGGCGCGGGGCCGGATGTCGCGGCTGACTTCGGCCACCAGATCCTCGAAGGCAGGGTCCCCTTTGCGGCGCGGGCGCAGCGGGAGCGGACGCGGGCGGCCGGACTCGTCGGCGTAGCGCCGGTCGGCGAGCCAGCGGGCTGCGATCTGGCCCCCCAGTGAGACGCCGGGAGGCGGAGCGGCGGCTTCGCGCGGCTCGGTGCGCAGGCGCCGGATCTCCTTGCGGTGGATGCCCGTCAGCAGGCTCAGCCGGCTGTCGGTCTGCGCCTTGCCCGGCAGCGGGAAGTCCTCCAGCGCCACCTCGAAAAAGACGGTCCGCAGCAGCCTGCTCAGCACGGGATAGGTCACCCCGAGCGCGATGCACAGGTGCACCACGGGGCGGAGGGCCCGGCGCAGCGCCCGTGCGAGGGCCGGGCTCATGGTGGCGGGCTGGGCACGTTCGCCGCTCATACGGTGATTCTAGAGTATGTGGGAATTTTTTTCATGTACTGCACGATCGTGGCGGGTCGGCCGGCGGCCATATCAGGCATAAAACTATTGGATGTTGTGGGAGTTGACAGATCGCCTGCCGGTGCTATGCTGGTCGTACGTGGGAATTTTTCCCACTAAATTGGGCTGCCACGGGTGGCCCTGTTCACAGGCGTCAGGCGGCCGAGGCCGCCCGGATCGAGGAGGTGAGACGATGAGCGAAAGGCAGAGGCTGAACATGTTGGCGGCGGCGGTGGCAGGCGTGCTGTTCGGGGCGGGCGCGGCGCTGGCGGCGAGTGATGCCGGTGGTGCCGCGGCGACGCCGGACCAGCCGTCCGGGACGGCCCCGGACACGGGCACCACGGTCAGCTCCCCCGCCACGAGCGTGCAGGCGCCCGGCGCCGGGGCGTCGGTGGAGGTGAACGGCGTCCAGGTACCCGCCAACCTGCCGGCCGGCACGGAGATCGAGGTCCGTATCGGCCAGGACGGCCAGCCGCTGGTGCGGGTGGAACATGCGGTCGATCCTGCCGCGGCCGTTCCTGATGGCATCCGGATCCCGGACAACCTGCCTCCCGGCACCGAGATCGAGATCGAGGTCGGCCCGGATGGGGCGGTCTCCGTGGAGATCGAGCCGCCCGAGGTCGAGCACCCCGAGGCGCCGGAGATGCCGGAGATGGAGACGCCGGAGGCACCCGAGGCGCCGGAGATGCCGGAGATGGAGGCGCCGGAGGCACCCGAGGCGCCGGAGATGCCGGAGATGGAGGCACCCGAGGCGCCGGAGATGGAGGCCCCGGAGATCGACCGCGACTGACTTCCTCAGGGCGACAGGGAGGTGACAGGGGCGGCCCAGCGGGCCGCCCTTCCTTTTTTACGGCCCTGCACGGACGGTCCCGCGGGTAGGGCCGGGAGGCAGAGCGCCGCCGGCGAGCGGGCGCAGGCTCAAGTCCGGCGGTGCGTGGCCGATGCCCTGAGGGCGTCGCAACTTTCGTGGTCGGAGGTTCAGGTCATGGGCAAGGTCCTGCAGCGGCCGCTCGCCCCGCTCGTGGCGGTGGCCGACCGGCTCCCTTTCGCATGGAAGTTCGGAGGTGTCTTCGTCGTCTTCCTGGTCCCCATGCTGGTGTTCGGCGAGCTGCTGGCCGACCGGCTGGGGGCCGAGCGCGCCCGGGCCGCGCGCGAGCTGGCGGGCCTGCGGGTGGTGCTGGCGTCGAGGCCGCTGCTCCAGCTCGTGCCCGAGCATCGGGGCATGACCCATGCCTTCCTCAACGGCGAGCGTGGGCTGGAGGCCGGTCGGGCGGTCCGCGCGCATGGGATCGATGCGGCCTTCCGCAACCTGCGCGCGGCCGAGGCCGATGCCGGGCTCGAAGGCCTGGTGCGGGAGGCCGATGCCCTGTCCGAAGCCTGGAAGGTGCTGCGCGGGCGCATCGGGCGCGAGACGGCGCAGGCCACCTTCGCCGCCCACAGCGAGGTCGTGGCGGGGCTCCATCGGCTGCTCGAGCGGGTGGCCGAGGAGACGGGCCTGCTCACCGATCCCGATCCCGAGGGGGCGCAGCTCGTGGCCCTGCTCACGCGGACGCTGCCCCGGCTCGCCGAGGACCTCGGCCAGCTCCGCGGCCTGCTCGCTGGCGCGGCGGGCCGGGGCCGGCTCGCCGACGACGACCGTCTGCCCATGGCGCTGCGCCTCGCCGGGGCGCGCGAGCGGCTGGCCGAGGTCCGCCGGGCGATGGCCGCGATCGCGCGTGCGGATGCCGGGCTCGCCGCGGGCCTGGCGCCGGCGGCGCAGTCGCTGGAGGGCCGGGCCGGGGCATTCGTCGCGGTGGCCGAGCGTGCCCTCAGGGAAGGGGTGGCAGGCCTGGAGGCGACCGGCGTCTTCCGCCAGGGGACGGAGGCGATCGGCGCGGCGTTCTCGCTTTTCGACCAGGCCGCCCCACGCCTGCGGGAGCGCGTCGAGGCCCGCGCCGCCGCGGCCGAGCGCCACTGGCGCGTCATGACGGGAATCATCGCCGCGACGACAGCCCTGGTGAGCCTGGTCTTCGTCGGGTTCTACGCCGGCATCCGGCAGGCGGTGCAGCGTCTGCAGTCGGCGCTCGACCGTCTGGCCGAGGGCGACCTGACCGCACGCGCCGGCGTGCCGAGCCGCGACGAGCTCGGCCGGCTCGGGCAGGCGCTCGACCGGGCGGTGGCCCGGATGCGCGAGCTCGTATCGGGCCTGTCGGGCACGGTGCGCGAGGTGGGCGAATCCGTGGGCGAGCTCGGCACGGCCGCCGAGGAGGGGCGTGCGGCCGTCGAGGCGCAGCGCCGTGAGGCCGAGCAGGCGGCCACCGCGATGAGCGAGATGTCGGCGGCGGTGCAGGAGGTCGCCCGCAGCTGCGCGGAGACGGCCGCGGCCGCGCGTGAGGCCGATGCGGAGGTCGGCCGCAGCGCCGGGGTCGTCTCCGAGACCGCCGCGGCGATCGGCGCCCTCGCACGGGAGGTGGAGGACGCCGCCCGGGTCATCGCCGAGCTCAAGGAGGGCACCGCCACGGTCGGGCAGGTGCTGGATGTCATCCGCGACATCGCCGAGCAGACCAACCTGCTCGCCCTCAACGCCGCCATCGAGGCGGCCCGGGCCGGCGAGCAGGGTCGCGGATTCGCGGTGGTGGCCGACGAGGTCCGCACCCTGGCCCAGCGCACGCGCGAGTCCACCCACGAGATCCAGGAGATCATCGAGCGCGTGCAGACCGGGGCGGCCCGGGCGGTGGAGGCGATGGAGGCGGGGCGCGCCCGTGCGGGGGACACCGTCGGACGGGCCGAGCAGGCGCGAGACTCGCTGGAGACGATCGCGGGGGCGGTCTCGCGGATCACGGAGATGGCCGCCCAGATCGCCAGCGCCTCCGAAGAGCAGAGCCAGGTGGGCGAGGAGATCCTGCGCAACGTGGAGGCCATCCGCGTGGCGGCGGGCGAGGCCGAGGCCGGTGTCAGCCGCACGGTGGGCGCGGCGCGGGCGCTCTCGGAGGCGGCCCGGCGCCTCGAGGAGCGCGCGGGGCGGTTCCGGCTCTGAAGGGCCGCGCCGAGGGTCGGGCGCTTGCGGGCGCGCCCGGCCGGCCGCTAGCCTTGGCGCCATGGCCGTGCCCGCAGGCTGCGACGACGAGGCCCTGGCGAGGCTCGCCCGCCGAGTGGGCGAGGCGCTGCTGGATGCGGGCCTCATGCTGGTGACCGCCGAGTCCTGCACGGGCGGCTGGATCGCCAAGGTGGTCACGGACGTCCCGGGCAGCTCCGGCTGGTTCACGCTTGGCCTCGTCACCTACAGCAACGCCGCCAAGCGCGAGCTGCTGGGGGTGCCCGCCGAGGTCCTGGAGAGGCACGGGGCCGTGAGCGAGCCCGTGGTGCGCGCCATGGCGGCAGGGGCGCTCGCATCCTGTCCCCGTGCCGGGGTGGGCGTGGCGGTGAGCGGCATCGCGGGGCCCGCGGGCGGCACCCCGGACAAGCCGGTCGGCACCGTCTGGCTCGCCTGGGCCCGCCGCGGCGGCGCTGCGCGGGCGTGCTGCGAGCGCTTCGGCGGCGACCGCGAGGCGGTGCGGCGCCAGACCGTGCGCGCGGCGCTGGAAGGCCTGCTCGATGGCCTCGGCGGCTGAGGGCGCCCGGCGGGAGCGGCTCTTCTTCGCCCTCTGGCCCGAGCCGCCGCTCCAGGAGACGCTCGCGCGGCTCGCGCGGCGGCTGGTGCGCAAGGGTGGCCGCCGCCTCGCGCCCGAGGCCATCCATCTGACGCTGCTCTTCCTGGGGCCGGTGGACGCCGCGACCCGGGCCTGCCTGGAGGCGGCCGCGCAAGCGGTGGCCGTGCCCCCCTTCGAGCTCGCCATCGACCGGACCGGGACCTTCCCGCGCGCCCGGGTGGTCTGGGCGGGGCCCTCCGAGACCCCGGCACCGCTCGCCCGCCTGGAGGCGGCGCTGCGCGAGGCGGCCGCCCGCTGCGGCCTCGAGCCCGAGGTGCGCCCCTTCGTGCCCCATCTGACGGTCGCGCGTAAGGCGGCGCCGGTGCCGGTGTCGCCCCTCCCGGAGCCGCTCGCCTGGCCGGTGCGCGACTTCGTCCTGGCCCGCTCCTGTCTGCACCCCGCCGGGGCCGAGTACGAGGTGCTGCGCCGCTGGCCGCTGCGGGGGTGAGCGCGGCGGCCCGGCTGTGGGATAATTCGCCGAATCGAAGCGGCACGACGAGGCCGAGGCCGGAGGAGCGAGCGAGGATGGACGAGAACCGCAAGAAGGCGCTGGCGGCGGCGCTCACCCAGATCGAGCGCCAGTTCGGCAAGGGCTCGGTGATGCGGCTGGGCGACGGCACCGCCGCCCGCGACGTGGAGGTGATCTCCACAGGCTCGCTGGGCCTCGACATCGCCCTCGGCATCGGGGGGCTACCCCGGGGACGCGTGGTGGAGATATACGGGCCCGAGTCCTCCGGCAAGACCACCCTCGCCCTCCAGGTCATCGCCGAGGCCCAGAAGGCCGGGGGCACGGCGGCCTTCATCGACGCCGAGCACGCCCTCGACCCGGTCTACGCCGAGAAGCTGGGCGTCGTCGTGGACGAGCTGCTCGTCTCGCAGCCCGACACCGGCGAGCAGGCCCTGGAGATCGCCGACATGCTGGTGCGCTCCGGGGCGGTGGACGTGGTGGTGATCGACTCGGTGGCGGCGCTGACCCCCAAGGCCGAGATCGAGGGCGAGATGGGCGACTCCCACGTGGGCCTGCAGGCGCGCCTCATGTCGCAGGCCCTGCGCAAGCTCACCGCCAACATCAAGCGCTCCAACACGCTGGTGGTCTTCATCAACCAGATCCGCATGAAGATCGGTGTCATGTTCGGCAACCCCGAGACCACCACGGGCGGCAATGCGCTCAAGTTCTACGCGTCGGTGCGGCTCGACATCCGCCGCACCGGCACGCTGAAGAAGGGCGACGAGGCCATCGGCAACGAGACTCGCGTCAAGGTGGTCAAGAACAAGCTCGCCCCGCCCTTCAAGCAGGCCCAGTTCGAGATCCTCTACGGCGAGGGCATCTCGCGCGAGGGCGAGATCCTCGACCTGGGGGTGGCGCAGGGGATCGTGGACAAGTCCGGCGCGTGGTACAGCTACCAGGGCGAGCGCATCGGCCAGGGCAAGGAGAACGCGCGCCAGTTCCTGCGCGAGAACCCGGAGATCGCGGCCGAGATCGAGGCGCGCATCCGCGAGAAGCTGCTCGCGCGCACGGCGGCCGCCGATGAGCCCGCGGAGGCCTAGCCCGCATGCCGCATCGAGGGCTCCGGATGGTTGCGGTCTTCGCAGCCGCGCCCGCGCCGGCCTGGAGGGCGGGCCGTGGCGGGGTCTACGGCCCGCGCGAAGGCCCAGCGGGCGCGCGCGAGAAGCCGCAGGGGCCGGAGCAGGGGGCGGGCGGGCATGGATCGTGCGCGGCGGCGGGCGTGGTTGCCCGAGGCGGGCGGCAGGCCTCTGGTATGGAAGCTTCCCTCACCCCGCCCGCCCCCGCCTCGGCGCGGCATGCGGGCCCGGTCGAGTAGGGCCACGGCGCGGGCGCAGGCCCTGCGGCTGCTCGCCCGGCGCGAGCACAGCCGCGTGGAGCTCGCCACCAAGCTCGCCGCCCGCGGGCACGCGCCGGAGGAGGTGGCCGCCGCCCTCGACAGCCTGGCCCGGGACGGCCTCCAGAGCGACGCCCGCTACGCCGAGGCCTACGCCCGCAGCCGGGCCGAGCGTGGCTACGGTCCGCTGCGCATCCGCGCCGAGCTGCGCGAGCGGGGCGTGGGCGAGGCCGAGATCGCGCTTGCGCTGGCGGGCCTGGAGGCCGACTGGACCGCGGCGGCGGCGGCCGTGCGCGCGCGGCGCTTCGGCGACGCGCTGCCCGAGGACCCCGCCGGGCGGGCGCGCCAGGGGCGCTGGCTGCGCGGGCGGGGCTTCCCGGACGATGTGGTGCGGGGCGTGCTGAGGGGATGGGAGACCGACGATGAGCGCTGAGGCAGGCAAGCGCGCCGCCGGCAGGCGGGCGGGGCGGCCGACGAGCTCGGCCGAGCTGCGCCGCGCCTTCCTGGACTTCTTCCGCGAACGCGGGCACGAGATCGTGCCCTCGAGCCCGCTCGTGCCGGCGAACGACCCCACGCTGCTGTTCACCAACGCCGGCATGGTGCAGTTCAAGGACGTCTTCCTCGGCCGCGAGCGCCGCGCCTGCGCGCGCGCGGCCAGCTGCCAGCGCTGCCTGCGCGCCGGCGGCAAGCACAACGACCTCGAGAACGTCGGCTACACCGCCCGGCACCACACCTTCTTCGAGATGCTGGGCAACTTCAGCTTCGGCGACTACTTCAAGCGCGAGGCCATCCGCTGGGCCTGGGAGTTCCTCACCGGGGTCCTCGGCATCGAGCCCGAGCGGCTGTGGGTCACCGTCTACGAGGACGACGACGAGGCGGCGCGCATCTGGCTCGAGGAGGTCGGAGTCGACCCCGCGCGCTTCCGCCGCATCGGCGACAAGCCCGGCGCGCCGCGCCACGAGAGCGACAACTTCTGGTCCATGGGCGACACGGGCCCCTGCGGGCCGTGCAGTGAGATCTTCTACGACCACGGCCCCGGGCTCGAGGGTGGGCCGCCCGGCGGCCCCGATGCCGACGGCGACCGCTACGTCGAGATCTGGAACCTGGTCTTCATGCAGTACAACCGCACGGCCGACGGCCGCCTCGAGCCCCTGCCGCGCCCCTCGGTGGACACGGGCATGGGGCTCGAGCGCCTCGCCGCCGTGATGCAGGGCGTCCACTCCAACTACGACACGGACATCTTCCGCCACCTCATCGCCGCCGCCGCCCGGCTCGTCGGCACCGAGGACACGGGCTCGAGCTCGTTGCGTGTGATCGCCGACCACATCCGCGCGAGCGCCTTCCTGGTGGTGGACGGGGTGATGCCCTCGAACGAGGGCCGTGGCTACGTGCTGCGGCGCATCATCCGCCGCGCCGCTCGCCACGGGCACAAGCTCGGCCTGCGCGAGCCCTTCCTCCACCGCCTGGTGGACCCCCTGGTGGAGATCATGGGCGAGGCCTACCCGGAGCTCGCCGCCGGCCGCGATCGCGCGGCCGAGGCCATCCGGCGCGAGGAGGCGCGCTTCGCCGAGACCCTCGAGCAGGGCCTGCGCATCCTGGAGCAGGCGCTGGCGCGCCTCGAGGGCCGGGTGATCCCGGGCGAGCTCATCTTCCGCCTCTACGACACCTACGGCTTCCCCACGGACCTGCTCCGCGACGTCGCCCTCGAGCGGGGGCTCGAGCTCGACATGGCCGGCTTCGAGCGCGAGATGGCGCGCCAGCGCGAGCGGGCGCGGGCGGCGAGCCGCTTCGAGGCCGACTACGCCGCACCCGCCGCGGCGGAGGGCTGCGAGACCGAGTTCGTGGGCTACGAGCGGCTCGAGGAGGAGGCCACGGTCGTCAAGCTCCTGCGCGCCGGAGGGGAGGTCGAGCGCCTTGGCCTGGGCGAGGAGGGCGTGGTGATCCTGGACCGCACGCCCTTCTACGCCGAGTCCGGCGGCCAGGTGGGCGACCGCGGCTGGATCGTGGCCGCGGACGGCGAGGGGCGCGACGGCGCCGAGTTCGAGGTGCGCGACACGCGCAGGCATGGCGCGGCCCATGCCCACTTCGGCGTGGTGCGTGCCGGGGCGCTCGCGGTGGGGCAGCGCGTGCGCGCGCGGGTGGACGAGGGCGCCCGGCGCGCCACCGCCCTCAACCATTCCGCCACGCACCTCCTGCACGCGGCCCTGCGGCGCGTGCTCGGCACGCACGTGCAGCAGAAGGGCTCGCTCGTCGCCCCGGACCGCCTGCGCTTCGACTTCTCCCACGACGCCCCGCTCACGCGCGAGGAGATCGAGGCGGTCGAGCGGCTGGTCAACGAGCAGATCCGCCGCAACGCCGAGGTGCGCGCGGAGGTCAGGCCCCTCGAGGAGGCGCTCGCCGCCGGCGCCATGGCGCTGTTCGGGGAGAAGTATGGCGACGAGGTGCGCGTGCTCACCATCGGCGATTTCTCCATCGAGCTCTGCGGCGGCACGCACGTGCGCCGCGCGGGCGACATCGGCCTGTTCAAGATCGTCTCCGAGTCGGGCGTGGCCGCGGGCGTGCGCCGCATCGAGGCGCTGACGGGCGAGCGGGCGCTGCGGTGGGTGGAGGACAACGAGGAACGTCTCGCCCGCGTGGCCGAGCTGCTGCGCGGCCGGCCAGAGGAGGCCGACGCGAAGCTGCGCCAGCTCCTCGAGCGCCAGCGCCAGCTCGAGAAGGAGCTCGAGCGGCTGCGCCAGAGGCTCGCCTCGGGCGCGGCCGCCGACCTCGCCTCCCAGGCGGTGGAGGTCGAAGGGGTCAAGGTGCTCGCCGCGCGCCTCGACGGCGCCGACGCCAGGGCCCTGCGCGGGGCCGTGGACCAGTGGAAGGCGCGGCTGGGGAGCGCGGTGGTGGTGCTGGGCGCGGCCGGCGAGGACGGCAAGGTGCGCCTCGCCGCGGGCGTCACCGAGGACCTCACGGACAGCCTCGAGGCGGGCGAGCTGGTCAACGAGGTCGCCCGGCGCGTGGGCGGGCGCGGCGGCGGCCGTGCCGATTTCGCCCAGGCGGGCGGCACCGACGCGGGCGCCCTCGATGCGGCGCTGGCGGCCGTGCCCGGGCTGGTGCGCGCGCGGCTGGCCGGTTGAGCGCTTGCCCGGGGGCCGGGCCCTGGTGTTAAATTCGGCGCCTTTCCCGGGGATGGGTCCATGGCGCTGATCGTCCAGAAGTATGGCGGCACCTCGGTAGGCTCGATCGAGCGCATCGAGCACGTGGCCGACAAGGTCGCGGCCACGCGCCGCCAGGGACACCAGGTCGTGGTGGTGGTCTCGGCCATGAGCGGCGAGACCGACCGCCTCCTGGGGCTCGCCCGCGCCATCACCGAGCGGCCCGATCCGCGCGAGCTCGACGTGCTGCTCGCCACCGGCGAGCAGGTCACCATCGCGCTGCTGGCCATCGCGCTCGCCAAGCGCGGCTGCCCCGCGCGCTCCTACACCGGCGCGCAGGTCCATATCCTCACCGACAGCGCCCACAACAAGGCGCGCATCCGCGACATCGACGCCGCGCGTGTGCGGCGCGACCTCGCCGAGGGGCGCGTGGTGGTGGTGGCCGGCTTCCAGGGGGTGGACGAGCACGGCAACATCACCACCCTCGGGCGCGGCGGCTCCGACACCACCGCCGTGGCGCTGGCCGCGGCCCTCGGCGCCGACGAGTGCCAGATCTTCACGGACGTGGACGGGGTCTACACCACCGACCCCCGCGTCGCGCCCGAGGCGCGCCGCCTCGATCGCATCACCTTCGAGGAGATGCTCGAGATGGCGAGCCTCGGCTCCAAGGTGCTGCAGATCCGCGCCGTCGAGTTCGCCGGCAAGTACAACGTGCCGCTGCGGGTGCTCTCGACCTTCGAGGAGGGCCCCGGCACCCTGATCACCTACGAGGAGCCCGAGATGGAGCAGCCGCTGATCTCCGGCGTGGCCTTCAACCGCGACGAGGCCAAGCTCACCGTGGTGGGCGTGCCCGACCAGCCGGGCGTGGCCTGGCGCATCCTGGGCCCCATCGCCGAGGCCAACATCGAGGTGGACATGATCGTGCAGAACGTGGGCGAGGACGGCACCACGGACTTCACCTTCACCGTCCACCGCAACGACTACCCGAAGGCCCTCGAGATCCTGAAGGCCACCGCGGCCGAGCTGGGCGCGCGCGAGGTCACGGGCGACGACCGCATCGTGAAGATCTCGCTGGTGGGCGTCGGGATGCGCTCCCATGCGGGCATCGCCAGCCGCATGTTCGAGGCTCTCGCCAAGGAGGGGATCAATATCCGGATGATCTCAACTTCCGAGATCAAGATCTCGGTGGTGGTGGACGAGAAGTACCTGGAGCTTGGCGTGCGGGCCCTGCACGAGGCCTTCGAGCTGGACCGCGGGCCCGTGCCGGCGGCGGAGGGAGCGGCACCTGCCGCGGGCGAGGCGCCGTCCGGGAGCTGACTCGTAAGGTATACTTGACACGGGGAAGCCGCAGATGGCGGGGCGCCGCGTCCCGCTGCGCTGAGTGGATGCCATAACCATAAAACCTTAAAGAGAGAGGCCCGGGCGGGCCTTCATTCCCCGCGGCGCGTGCCGATAACGGGAAGAACCCTCGGAGGGGAACGAAGTCCAAACAAAGCGCGCGGCCCCGGGGAGGCAACGGGGTGATTGACGGACAAGGAGCGGAACCATGCTGATTCTTACGCGCAGGGTGGGTGAGACGCTGATGATCGGTGACGAGGTGACCGTCACCGTGCTCGGGGTTCGTGGCAACCAGGTCCGCATCGGCGTGAACGCGCCGAAGGAGATCGCGGTCCACCGCGAGGAGATCTACGAGCGCATCAAGCGCGAGCGCGAGCAGGCGGCCCAGCAGGCGGGCGGGGCCGAGCCGGCGCCGGCCGCCGACGCCCCCGGGAATGAGGGCGGCCCGAGCGATGCCGGCTGAGTGCCGCAGCAGCTTTACGCCGGCCGGGCCGGCGGCTATGCTAGCCCGCGAGGGCTGCCTCAAGCCCTTGTTTCCGGAGAGATGGCCGAGCTGGTCGAAGGCGCTCCCCTGCTAAGGGAGTAAGGGGCCAAAAGCCCCTTCGAGGGTTCGAATCCCTCTCTCTCCGCCATCTGCCGCCATTGCTCCCGTGTAATCAGGATCTTAGCAGCGGGAGCGTTCCCTTGTCATCCATTGTGTGGGCCAATGGC
>Ga0256839_1001797_pt1 | contig 25238 bp, 22 predicted proteins | sample 354166metaG_FD_185968 | JGI IMG/M metagenome (GOLD analysis project Ga0256839, IMG submission 185968) | Hydrothermal vent microbial communities from Mid Atlantic Ridge, Atlantic Ocean - 354-166 | ecosystem: Environmental > Aquatic > Marine > Hydrothermal vents | place: Atlantic Ocean: Mid... | reverse complement strand
GCCGGTTGCGCGCGGCTATGAAATCTTCGGCATTGGGGGTGGCATTGGTGATCGGCAATTCTGCTGTAATATTCTGGCCAAAAATATGTTTGATACCCGCCAGCGGACCGGCGTTTTGAACGGTTTGGTAAAGCAGGGCGCGCCTTTGTGACATTGCATAATCAACCGCGATCAAGGCCGCCAGAACACTTGCATTTTCAGCGGCTAAAACCGGTTCAACGGGCAAATAAACAAAGCTGTCGGACAGGCCCGATGCAGTATTGGCATCCCCCTTCAGCACAACAATACGCGGCGGGAAATCACTAAAAAGTGCTTGGGAAAAATCGGCCAAAGCACGGGTGGCGCGGCTGTCTGTGCAGGTAAAATCGGTGCTTTGAAATAACTGTGTTTGCATCTGTTCGGAAAATTCCTGCATCCGCACCGGCGAGGTAAGTTTAACCGCCCAAGTATAAATCAGCGGCGGTGACTGGCTTAGCAATATAATGGTCGCCAATAAAACCCCCAGCCATGCAAATTTTTTGAAACGTGATTTTGCCGGTTTGGCCTGCCCGATTTCAAAGGTCACCGCAGTAATGGCGCGGATCATTTCGGCATCGTCAATCAGTAAGGTTTCGTCGCCCTGACTATCGGCTGAATAAATAATGCCACTGCCTTTTGACCCGATGCGTTTTACCGCCCGCAACGCCCAATGGCTAAGCGGGGTATCGTCAAGACCGGTCAGTTGCAGGGTGGCATTGCCAAATGAAACCACCACCTCGCGGGTTGGCTCATTAGGGCCGGAGCGCCATTTGCCGATGGCCTCAAGCCGGATATATTTATCGATGGCGGTCATACATATTCCACTGGTTAAACCGGTAACATATAATTTTGCGCGGCCAGTTTTTTGCGTAACAGAAGCTTGGATATTTTGCCAGTCGCCGTATGGGGGATTTTAGCCATAAACACAATATCGTCGGGCAATTGCCATTTGGCAAATTTTGCAGCCATCAGCGCCATGATTTCAGATATGTCTGGCCGGGTTTCGCCAGCCACAATTACCAGAATGGGCCGTTCGCCCCATTTGGGATGGGGGATGCCTATGGCGGCGGCCTCGGCCACATCGGGGTGGGCCACTGCACAGTTTTCCAGCGCGATTGATGAAATCCATTCTCCGCCTGATTTTATCACGTCTTTGGAACGATCGGTAATTCTGACATAACCGTGGCTGGTGATGCTGGCCATATCGCCGGTGTCAAACCAGCCTTTTACATCCACCGCATCATGCTCCTGCTTAAGATATCGTTTTACCACCGCCGCGCCTTTGGCCCATAACCTGCCTTGGGTTTTACCATCCCATGGCAGGTCATTGCCCGTATCATCGGTGATTTTCAGGCTGACAGAAAATGGCGCATGGCCGACGGTTTCCTGAATATCCAGCCGGTTATCCGGCGCCATTTCCATGATCTCGGGTTTGAACGAACATATTGTCCCCAGCGGAGACATTTCCGTCATGCCCCATGCATGCAACACCTGCACGCCGTATTTGTTTTGAAACATTTCCACCACAGAGCGCGGACAAGACGCGCCGCCGATGATAACCTTTTCAAGGCTGGGCAGGGTCAGGTTGTTTTGTTCCAGATATTGCAAAAGCTGCATCCAGATGGTCGGCACAGCGGCGGTAAATGTCACGCCCAGTTCCAGCATTTCAAACAGGCCTTGCGGGGTCATATCGCGCCCCGGCATCACCACAGATGCCCCCACCATTGGCGCGCTATAGGCAATAGACCAGCCATTGGCATGAAACAGCGGCACCACCGGCATGATCCGGTCATTTGAGGAAAGCCCCATCATATCAGCCGCGCAATTGGCCATGGCGTGCAGCACGTTGGAACGATGGCTGTAAACCACACCTTTCGGGTCGCCCGTAGTGCCGGAGGTATAACAAATGCCGCAAGGTTCATGTTCATCGCCCTGCACCCAGTCAAACCCGTTTGGTTGGGCTGCGATCAGGTCTTCATAACACAGCAAATCAGGGATTTTGCTGTCGGGCATGTGGTTGCGATCGGTCATGACAATGATTTTTTCGATCAATGGCAGTTGGTCGATGATGGTTTCGATAACGGGCAGCAGATCAAAATCAACCATCAAAAACCGGTCTTGGGCGTGGTTGATAATATAAACCAGCTGGTCGGCAAACAGGCGCGGATTAAGGGTGTGGTTGATGCCGCCCGCGCCCGGAATGCCATACCAGACCGAAAGATGTCGGGGCGTATTCCACGCCATTACCCCGACCACATCGCCCTTTTTCAGGCCAAGCCCGATCAGCGCGGCAGCAAATTTTTTGGCATCGCGGTGGATTTCACGCCAACTGGTCTCAAGTATTGGCCCTTCAATACTGCGGCCAAAGACAGGGCGATCAGGATGGAGCAGCGCCGCATGGTCAATGATTTCACTAACCCGAAGCGGGAATTCCTGCATGGATGCTTGCATATTATACTCCCGAATTTTTACGCCAAGTGTTGACGATTTTCGGAAATATTAAAAGGGTTTTGTTGCCCCGCCGAAACGGGGCAGCAATGTTCAGGCGGCGTTGCGTTTGGCCACTTGTTCGTAAAAGCCCAAGCCATCAGCGGCCAGTTGGCGTAAAATATCGGGGGTAGTGAAACGATCCCCAAACCGCTGGGTCAGGTCATCACATATTTCCACGGCTTTTTCAGATCCCAGAATATCCAGCCAGCTAAACGGCCCGCCCGACCACGGCATAAAGCCCCAGCCAAGAATGGCACCAACGTCACCCTCGCGGATATCCTCCAGCACGCCTTGCTCATAGGCTCGCACGGCCTCAAGGGTTTGCACCATGGCAAGCCGGTGTTGCACATCAATGAATTCGGGTTGTTTTGCGGCCACCGGCCAGTTTTCAGCCAGGCCAGCCCATAATCCGGTGCGTTTGCCTTTTTCATCGTAATCATAAAAACCCGAGCTGGATTTACGCCCCAAACGGCCCGCATCGAACAGCTTGAACAGCACCTCGTCGGCGCTATCGTCGTAAGCATCACCCATGGCCAGTTTGGTGGCTTTGGCAATTTTAACCCCCAGATCAATTGATGTTTCATCGTTCAGCTGCAATGGCCCAAGCGGAAAGCCAAGTTGTTTTGCGGCATTTTCAATGGTGGCGGGGATAACGCCCTCGCGCACCATGCGCAGGCCCTCGTTGATATAGGGGATGATACAGCGGTTGGCATAAAAGAACCGCGCATCATTAACCACAATCGGGGTTTTGCGGATCTGGCGCACAAAATCCAGCGCCTTGGCCACGGCGCGATCACCGGTTTTCTGGCCTTTGATGATCTCCACCAAAGCCATGCGTTCAACAGGGCTGAAAAAGTGAATGCCGATGAATTGATCTGGCTTGTCGCTGGCCTTGGCCAGTTCCGTGATTGGCAAGGTGGAGGTATTGGTGGCAAAAATGCAATCAGCACCCACAACCTTCAGCACGTTTTTGGTGACCTCGGCCTTTACGGCCACATCTTCAAACACCGCCTCGACAATCAGATCAGCACCGCTTAGCGCGTTATAATCGGTGGTGGCGGTGATCAAGGCCATTACCGCCTCTTTTTTCTCAGGCGTGGTTTTGCGGCGCTTGATGCCCTTGTCGAGATAATTCTCAACATAGGCTTTGCCTTTGTCAGCGCTTTCTTGTGTCTGGTCAATCAACACGACCTCTATGCCCGCCATGGCCGAAACAATGGCAATACCGGCCCCCATCATGCCAGCCCCCATAATGCCGACTTTTTTGACAGATTGATCAGCCACATCAGGCCGCACCGCGCCTTTTTCAAGCGCACCCTTATTGACAAATAATGACCGGATCATCGCCGCTGATGACGGGTTAAGCATAACGCTGGTAAACCAGCGCGCCTCGATACGAATAGCAGTATCAAAATCGGTTAACGCGCCTTCATAAATCGCCGAAAGCATGGCTTTGGCGGCGGGATAAACCCCTTGGGTTTTGCCATGCACCATGGCATTGGCACCAACAAAAGTCATAAAGCCAGCCGGATGATAAGGCGCGCCGCCGGGCATTTTATAACCCTTGGCGTCCCATGGTTTCAGGATGTCTTTATCGGTGGCGGCCAGCACCCATTCCTTGGCGCGGGTCAGCAATTGATCAGCTGGAACCACCTCGTCAATCACCCCTGCGGCCTTTGATTTGGCGGGGGACAGCATTTTGCCCTCCAGCAGGTGCGGCGCGGCCATCATTGGCCCCATCATCCGCACCAGCCGCGTAGTGCCACCGGACCCCGGGAAAATACCCACAAGAATTTCAGGCAAGCCCAGCTTGGCCTTGGGGTTGTCGGCCACAATGCGACGATGGCAGGAAAGCGCGATTTCCATGCCGATACCGGCGCTTGTGCCGGGGCTGGCCCATGCAAAAGGTTTGCCGCCTTTGTTGGTTTTTTGGTCCATGCCGGCGCGTTCAATTTTGCGCAGAATTTGATGGATCGTCATAACGCCGTCAAACACGCCTTGCGCTGGGTTATCGCCCGCATCTTCGCGCATTTTGGCAAGCACCTTAAGGTCCATGCCACCAGCGAAATCCTTTTTGGCTGATGTGATAATCACGCCTTTTACGGTGTCATCCGCCAGCGCGTCATCAACAAACCCGTTGAGCTGTTCAAAGCCTTCTTGGGTCATCAGGTTCAGGCTGGTTTCGGGCTGGTTCCATGTGATGGTGGCCACGCCGTCATTGTCTAGATCATAGAAAAATTGCTGTGTCATGTTATATTCTCTCGATAATAGTTGCCGCACCCATGCCCGAAGCCACACAAAGCGTGGCCAAAGCAGTGCCTTTGCCGCTGCGTTCAAGTTCATCCAGGGCAGTGCCGATAATCATCGCGCCCGTTGCGCCAAGCGGGTGGCCAAGCGCAATAGCGCCGCCGTTCACATTGACCTTTGAATGATCAACATCAAACGCCTGCATGAAACGCAACACAACGGCGGCAAAGGCCTCGTTGACCTCGAACAGGTCGATATCGTTGATATTCATACCGGATTCAGCAAGGATTTTTTCGGTTACCGGCACAGGGCCGGTCAGGTTTATGGTCGGATCGCTGCCGATTTTGGCGGTGGCACGAATGCGCGCACGCGGCGTCAGCCCGTATTTTTCGCCAAATTCCTTTGAGCCAACCAGAATAGCCGCCGCACCATCCACAATCCCCGATGAATTGCCCGCATGATGCACATGGTTGATGCGCTCCAGATGCGGGTATTTCAGCAAGGCTACCGCATCAAATCCGGGCATATTTTCGCCCATATCCTTGAACGCGGCTTTTAACCCAGCCAAGGATTGCATATCGGTGCCGGGGCGGGGGAATTCGTCATGATCCAGAATGGTCAAGCCGTTGCGATCCTTGATGGTGATCAGGGATTTGTCAAAACGGCCTTCCTTGATGGCTTGCGCTGTGCGGATTTGGGATTCCATGGCGTAAGCATCAACATCTTCGCGCGAAAAGCCGTATTCTGTCGCGATAATATCGGCAGAAATGCCTTGCGGCACAAAATAGGTTTTCATGGCCAGTTCGGGGTCAACCGCAATGGCGGCCCCGTCTGATCCCATCGGCACGCGGCCCATCATTTCAACGCCGCCGGTTACATATGCCTGCCCCGCACCGCCGCGAATTTGGTTGGCGCCAATATTTGTCGCCTCCATGCCGCTGGCGCAAAAACGGTTAATGCTCAGGCCCGGAACGCTCTCGGCATAATCCGACAGCAGCACCGCGCTGCGCGCCAAACAGCCGCCTTGCTCCATTACTTGGGTGACATTGCCCCAGATCACGTCTTCAACCGCTTCGGTATCCAGATTGTTGCGGGTGGCCAATGCATTCAGAATATTGGCAGAAAGGCGCACGGATGTGACCTCGTTTAACGATCCATCTTTGCGGCCCTTGCCACGCGGACTGCGCACGGCGTCATATATATAGGCTTCGGTCATTGTTTCCTCCGGTTAATTCTGGGGCAGGGGGTGGCCCTGCATCAAGTCATAAGGGTGTTTCCAGTTTGGCAATTGGCGGATGTTTTCCAGCCAAGCCTCGATATGCGGGTAATTACTACGCTCCATGCCAAAGGGTTCATCATAAAACAAATATCCCGAGCATGAAAAATCAGCCGTTGTGGGGGTGTTACCCACCATCCAGTCACGGTTTTCAAGATGTGCGTTCAGCGTGGTCAGCGCAGCGCGGCAACGGCCCATGGAAAAAGCGATTACATCGGCGTTGCGGTGTTTCTCGGCCAGAAAATTATTGATAAACCGCGTCATGCCGAATTGGCTGGATCCTTTGTGATTGTCCCATAATACCCAGCGCAACACCTCGCTTGTGTCATTCGGGGCAGGGGCAAAATACCCGGTTTTTCCAACCAGATAATCAAGTATAACACCGGATTGTGAAAGGGTTATATCGCCATCTTTCATAACCGGCACTTCGCCCATTTCATTGATGGCAAGGTATTTTGGGCTACGGGTTTCTCCGGCAAAAAAATCGACAAATTCTTGCTGCCACGGGATGCCCGCAACATTCAGGTAATTCGCAACCTTATAGGCGTTTCCGGATTGGGCAAAGCAATAAAGTTTCATCAAAGGTTCCTCGCGATCAGGTCTTTCATGATTTCATTTGTGCCGCCATAAATGCGTTGCACGCGGGCATCTGTCCACATCTCGGCAATCGGATATTCCATCATATAGCCATAACCGCCAAATAATTGCAGGCATTCGTCAAGCACCTTACCTTGCAGGTCGCTTAGCCAGTATTTGTTCATGGCAGCGGTATCTACATCCAGCTCGCCCCTTATCAGCGCGTCAATGCAACTGTCCAGAAAGCACCGCGCAACAACGGTGTTGGTTTTGCATTCCGCCAGCTTGAAACGGGTGTTTTGAAACTGCGTTAGCGGTCCGTCGAATGCCTCGCGGGTTTTGCAATAGTCAATGGTTTGGGCAACAGCCGCTTCCATGGCACCCACGGCCCCGCACCCGATGATCAGGCGTTCTTGGGGTAATTGCTCCATCATCTGGTAAAACCCCTGACCTTCCTCGGACCCGAGCAGGTTATCAGGGCGGATTTCAAGGTCTTCAAAGAACAATTCCGAAGTATCGGCCATTTTCAACCCGATTTTATCCAGATTGCGCCCGCGGGTAAAACCGTTGCCCTCGGCATCTTTGGCCTCGACCATCATCAACGACACGCCTTTGGATTTTTCCGTTGGGTCGGTTTTGCAGGCGACCAGAATTAAATCAGCCACCTGACCATTGGTGATAAAGGTTTTGGCGCCGTTCATTACATAGCTATTGCCGGTTTTGATGGCGCGGGTTTTGATGTTTTGCATATCCGACCCGCAGGATGGTTCGGTCATGGCCAATGCTGCCACCAGTTCGCCGGTGGCCATCTTTGGCAGCCAGCGTTGTTTTTGGTCTTCGGTCCCATAAGCCAGAATGTAATGCGCCACGATACCGGAATGAATGCCGTTGCCCCAACTGGCATAATTGGCTCGTCCCGCCGCCATATAAATCGCGGCGTCATAGCCAAAATCACCGCCCGCGCCGCCGTATTCTTCGGGGATTGATGCGCAAAGCAGGCCCATTTCACCGGCCTCCAGCCACGCATCACGGTCCATCATCCCCTGCGCGCGCCATTTTTCAAACCTTGGCTGCCATTTTTCAGTGATGAACTGAAAGGTCATTTCATCGACCATTTTATGTTCGTCGCTCATCCATGTTGAAGGCAGGTTTGATAAGGTCATTAGAAATTTTCCGCAGCCAAGGCCATCACCGGGTCAGCGCCGGTATTGATGCGCGTCAGTCGCAGCGCGGTTTCGGGTAATAGTCGCGCCATATAATAACGCCCGGTGGCCAGTTTGGTTTCGTGGAATTCGGGGTCGGAGGTGCCCTTTTCCAACGCTTCGGTTGATGCTTTTGCCATGCGCGCCCACATCAACCCCAGACAAACATGCCCGAAAAGATGCATAAAATCAACTGAACCCGCCAGCGCCGCATTGGGGTTTTTCATGCCATGTTGCATAAAATACATCCCCGCCGCCTGCATGTCTTTGCTGGCGGATTTAAGTGGTTGCAGGAAATCGGCATTTAATGCCTCGCTGCTTTCATTTTCCTTGATAAAGGATTTTACGATGTCAAAAAACGCCATCACATGTTTGCCGCCGTCTGTGGCCAGCTTGCGCCCCACAAGGTCCAGCGCCTGAACCCCGTTTGCGCCCTCGTATATCATGGCAATGCGGGCATCGCGCACATATTGCGACATGCCCTGTTCCTCGATATAACCATGGCCGCCGAATATTTGCTGGGCCTGCACGGTGCAATCAAACCCCTTGTCGGTTAAAAAACCTTTGATCACAGGGGTCATCAATGACAGCACACCCTCGGAATCCTTATTGCCGTTCAGGTGACCATCATCCAGCAGCATGGCGCCCCATAACAAAAATGCGCGCCCGCCTTCAACAAAGGCTTTTTGATCCATCAGCGCGCGGCGCACATCGGGATGCACAATAATAGGGTCCGCAGGGCCATCGGGGTTTTGGGTGCCGGTAACCGCGCGGCCTTGCAGGCGATCCCGCGCATATTCAACCGCATTTTGATACGCAATAGATGCTTGCGACAACCCTTGCAAACCAACCCCCAGCCGTGCGGCGTTCATCATGGTAAACATGGCGCGCAGGCCTTTATGTTCCTGCCCCACCAGATAACCGGTGGCATCGTCAAAATTCATTACACAGGTTGAATTGCCGTGAATGCCCATTTTTTCTTCGAGATTACCACAGGAAACCCCGTTGCGCGCCCCCAGCGATCCATCGTCATTGACAATGAATTTAGGCACGATAAACAGCGAAATACCTTTTACGCCAGAAGGCCCGCCCGGAATTTTGGCCAAAACCAGATGGATGATGTTTTCAGACAAATCATGTTCACCGGCTGAAATAAATATCTTTTGGCCGGTAATCCTGAATGACCCGTCAGCTTGCGGTTCGGCCTTGGAACGCAACAGGCCCAGATCGGTGCCGCAATGGGGCTCGGTCAGGTTCATGGTGCCTGTCCATTCACAAGATACCATTTTGGGCAGAAATTTTTGTTTTAGCGCATCGGATGCATGGGCATGAATGGCCTCGTATGCGCCAAGGGTTAAGCCCTGATACATGTTAAACGCCATATTGGCCGAGACAAAGGTTTCGCTGACCGCAGTATGCACCAGATAAGGCATGCCTTGGCCGCCATATTCGGGGTCGGCACCAAGGCCTGTCCATTCGCCATCCCGCATCATGTCGAATGCCTGCTGAAAACCGGAGGGGGTGCGAACAACGCCGTTTTCAAGCTTGCAGCCCTCGGAATCGCCAACCGCATTCAGCGGCAAAAGCACATCGCGGGCGATTTTGCCGGCCTCTTCCAGAATGGCACCGGAAAAATCACGGTCAAGGTCGCTATAACCGGGGATGTCGGATTCATGGATCTTCAGCACATCGTGCAAAATGAATTCCATGTCTTTAAGGGGCGGGGTGTAAATGGCCATGATATCTTCCTATTCGGCTGCGGCTTTGACGCCGCGTTCTTGTAATACTTTTTCGCCCCAGCGGAGCTGTTCTTTCAGGTCTTCAATGGCGTTATCCAGCTCGTCACGCTGGGCTTCCATGGTTGCCAGATGTTCCAGCGCCAATTCATAAGTGCGGGTTAGCTGCGTGGTTTGCTGGTCGCCAATATGATAAAGGTTCAGCAATTGGCGGATTTCCTCAAGACTGAAACCGAACCGTTTGCCTTGCAGAATCAGTTTCAGGCGCGCGCGATCAGATTTGGTGAAAAGCCGCTTTTGGCCCTCTCGGATCGGGAAAAGCAGTTCTTTGGCCTCGTAAAAACGCAAAGTCCGGGGGGTGACATCAAATGCGTCACACATTTCACCGATTGTAAAAGTAGCATCAGACATAGGGGCTTCCTTGGCTTTGTTACTTGAGTTTCACAAATATACAGGAAAAAATCAACCTTTTCAAGAGGGGAAGTTGACGTTAACGTCAGCAAGCTTTGATGGGATGCGTAAATCCTTGCAACCCAAGGAGTTACATGAAGTCCGGTGCCAGAAAATAAAACCCGTATGCAAGGATAAAGGCCGGAACCGTGGAATAAAGCGTGGCCATGATCGCGGCTTTGGGGTTCAGCGCAATGGCGGGAAACAGGGCGTCACCATCATTTGATATCGCATTGCCAAGCAGGGCCGAAAATGGAATAAGCCCGTTAACATACATGGTCGTGACCAAAAGCTGCGGGCCACAGCCCGGAACCAGCCCGATGATGATCCCCATTAGCGGCAAAAGCGGCGCAATGGATGAAAACAACGCTGCCAGATCAAGGCCGGAAAACAGCACAATATAATCATAGGCCAGATAAGCGCCGATCACCCAGATAGCGATAAAACTGGTTTCCTCGGCTGCGCGGGTCAGGGGGGTGTCATTAATATTTGTCATGGCCTGAATGGTTGATGTTGACCACATCCACAGGCTGATTGTGGTGCCACCAAGGCCAATAACCGGCAACCAGATGCCCCAGGTCGCGACAAGATCCAGTTGCAATAGCTGGGTTATGCCAACGGCAAGACCGGGAATAACCATGGCCACAAAAACCATGTCCTTGAGGCGTAGCTTGCCAATCAGGGGCGCAAATTCACAACTGGCGGCGGTGTTGCCCAGATAATCGGTCTTGTTGATTTTATTAACGACAAACCCCGTGATAATGCCAACAACAAACGAAAGCGGCAGCACAACCATGGCGATGTCGGGGCGCACTGCGATCAACAAAAAGGCCGCATCCCCCATCGTGGCTGTCAGCGCCGCAACAACCGCGCCAAAGCTGACATTTCCCGAGGTATAGGCCGCCACAACCACAACCGCGCCACCGCAGCCGGGGATAGCGCCCAGCAAGGCCGATAGGGGAATTTGAAAATGTCTGGAGTTTCGCAAGGCTGCGCCGAGTTCAAATTTGAAAATCCGTTCAACACCGTAAAATATTAACAAGGTTGTGGCAACAAAAGCGCTTACCTGCACATATGCGTCAGTCATCAAGGAGCGGGTCAGTTCACCGATTTCACCCGGAAAAATAGCCAGTATCAGCAAAGCAATAACCACCGGAAGGCGTTTGGCTTTGAACGGACCAAAACGTTCGGGGGTGCTGCCTGGCCGCGCGGCTGTGCGTATCGGATACATGGTAAACCTGAAGTTGCGAATTATTCTCAATCGCAAACTAACGATTGCGCTGGAAAAAGCAAGCGCATTATGCCCAAATCGGGTTCAGCAGAATCAAGGTGTACCTATGAGCGATTCACAAGACCGAAAACTGAAACTGGCCCAGCAATTTATTTCGGCTTTGCCCCATGCGGTTGATCTGGGCATGCGCGTGGATGCGGTGGCGCCGGGCAAGGCCACCATGTCAATCGCCTATGATAAACGTTTTGTCGGAGACCCGGATACCGGCGTGTTGCATGGCGGCGTGGTTACGGCCTTGATGGATACAGCGGCGGGGGCAGCGGTGGTTTCGCACCCGCAATCCACCGGCGGCACGGCCACTATTGATTTGCGCATTGATTATATGCGTCCGGCCACGCCCGGGCAGCGCATTACCGCAACTGCCGAATGTTATCGGGTTACGCGCTCGGTGGCGTTTGTGCGGGCCAGCGCGTTTGATGAGCGCGATGATCCGGTGGCCATGGCCGCCGGTGCTTTTACAGTCGAGGGGCGAAAAAATGGCACGGAATAAACCCGAACCGGTGCAGGTTATCAAACAACGCCGCGATACCGCATTGGCGCATCTGGCGGGGGGTATTCCCTATATTGAACATCTGGGTATCGTGTTTGACCGGCGTGGCGATGAGCTGACGGCAATGTTGCCTTTTTCACAAAAACTGATCGGCAATCCGATATTGCCGGCATTACACGGCGGCGCGGTGGGTGCGTTTCTGGAAATAGCCGCACAAATCGAACTGGCTTGGGCGATTTACTGGCCACAAATGGAAGCAGGCGCAACCGGCCCGCGCGCCATGCCAAAAACCATTGATTTCACCATTGATTATTTGCGCTCCGGCCTGCCGCGTGATGCTTATGCGCGCGCCACCGTTAACCGGTCCGGCCGCCGTTTTGCCAGCGTGCATGTGGAGGCATGGCAGGATAACCGCCAAAAGCTGTTTGCGCAGGCAACGGGGCATTTTTTAATGCCCCAAGCGGATGACTAAAGCGCTTCCAGTTTTTTTTGGAAAAGGTTTCATCGCAATTCGCGTTTGAGCGAAGCGAAAGGCAGTGAATTGGGATTCAATATGAACTGTAAGCGCTCTGAAATCACCCATAAACGCATCCTGAAAATTGCAATTCCGATTGTGATTTCCAATGCCACAGTGCCAATTCTTGGCGCGGTTGATACCGGCGTTGTCGGGCAATTGGGGCAGGCGGCACCCATCGGGGCGGTGGGCATCGGTGCGATTGTGATTGGCGCGCTTTACTGGGCCTTCGGGTTTTTGCGCATGGGCACCACCGGTTTGGTGGCGCAAGCGCGCGGCGCAGGCGACAAGGGTGAGACCGGCGCTTTGGTGATGCGCGCCCTGATCGTGGCCGCCATTGCCGGTATTGCCCTGCTTTTGCTGCAATTGCCAATATTCTGGGGGGTGTTTGCCGCAACCCCTGCCAGCCCCGAAGTGGAGAGCATGGCGCGCAGTTATATGGGGATACGTATCTGGAGCGCCCCCGCCGCGATCATGTTTTATGCGCTTTCGGGTTGGTTGATTGCCCATGAACGCACCGGCGCGATGCTGTTGTTGCAGCTATGGATGAACGGGCTGAACATTGGTCTTGATCTGTGGTTTGTGCTGGGCCTTGGCTGGGGTGTAGAAGGGGTGGCGATTGCCACGCTAATCGCTGAATGGAGCGGGCTTTTTCTGGCGCTTTATCTGTGCAGGGCTGTGTTCAAGGGCGACCAGTGGCGCGACTGGGTGCGGATATTTGACCGCGTAAAAATAAAGGCCATGGCTTCGGTAAATGGTAATATCATGCTGCGATCCTTACTGTTGCAGGTGATGCTGATCGGGTTCATGTTTGTTAGCGCTTCACGCGGGGATGTGACGCTGGCGGCCAACCAGATATTGCTCCAGTTTGTTAATATTACCGCTTATGGGCTGGACGGGTTTGCCATTGCGGCGGAATCGCTGGTCGGGGTTGCGATGGGGGCGAAATCACGCCTGAACATCCGGCGAACCGCTGTTATGACAGGGGTTTGGGCAGGGGTAGGTTCACTGCTGATGGCGGTGTTTTTCGGGGTGTTCGGGATATGGCTGATCAAACTTATGGCCACCTCGGTCGAGGTGCAGCAGGCGGCGGCGATTTATTTGCCGTGGATGGTGATCTCGCCGATTGTCGGGTTTTCCAGTTGGGTGCTGGACGGGATTTTTATCGGCGCGACGCGGTCTCGTGATATGCGCAACGCCATGTTCCAGTCAGCGATTATCTTTGTGCTGGCCATGGTTGTGTTGCTGCCATTGATGGGCAATCACGGCATTTGGCTGGCATTATTAATCAGCTATGTGGCGCGGACGTTAACCTTGATGCGTTATTATCCAGCACTGGAAGCCGCGGCGCGCGGCTAAAGGATTTCAAGCACAGATTCCGGCGGGCGGCCTATGGCGGCTTTGGTGCCGTTGATGACAACGGGGCGCTCAATCAGCTTTGGCGTCGCGACCATGGCTTTGATCAAATCTGCGTCGCTGCTGTTTTTGGTCAGGTTGCTTTCCTTGAAGGCGGTCTCGGCAACGCGCACCAGATCAATCGCGGAAATACCCAAGGCTTTGATCACCTGTTGCAATTCCTCTGCGCTGGGCGGGGTTTTTTGGTAATCCAGCACCACAGGTTCAACCCCGTTTTCCAACAACAAAGCCAGTGTCGCACGGGATTTTGAACATCTAGGATTATGCCAGATTTTAACGTCGCTCATAACCATTCCTTTGTTTTTGTGCCAATTGCCGTGCTGATATTGGCATGGCCATTTTGTTCCAGCAGCGCGTCCAGCCCATGGACAACATCGCGCACCACCTTTGTGCCCCCATAAACCATAGAGGTATAAAGCTGAACCGCACTGGCCCCTGCACATATCTTTGCATATGCATCCGCAGCATCGCCAATGCCGCCGACCCCGATCAACGGGATACGGCCATTCAGCATTTGCGAAAGCTGCGCCAATACCCGGGTGGATTTTTCAAACAAAGGCGCCCCCGAAAGCCCGCCAGCCTGTTCCTTGTGCGGGCTTTGCAAACCATCGCGCGACAGGGTGGTATTGGTGGCAATAATACCGGAAATACCGGTTAAAAGCGCGGCTTCGGCAATGTCTTCCAGTTCGGTCTGGCTTAGATCCGGCGCGATTTTGAGAAATACCGGAATGGGGTTTTCAAGGGTGCTATTGGCCGCCATCACGCCGTTTAACAGCGCGGTTAATGCGGCTTTGCCTTGCAGATCGCGCAGGCGTTCGGTGTTGGGCGAGGAAACATTTACCGTGGCAAAATCAACAAAGCGGCCGGTGGTTTTCAGCACCGAGGCAAAATCGGCAGATTTGTCAGCGCTGGTTTTATTGGCGCCAAGGTTAATGCCGACAATGCCGGTTTTGGGGCGGCGTTCCAGCCGCGCGGCGATGGCATCAGCGCCCTGATTGTTAAACCCGAAACGGTTGATTGCGGCGCGATCCTCGCTCAGGCGAAACAGGCGGGGTTTGGGGTTGCCGGGTTGGGGTTTTGGTGTGGCCGCGCCAACCTCGATAAACCCGAATCCGGTTTGCAATAACGGTGCAATGGCCGTGGCGTTTTTATCAAACCCCGCAGCCAACCCCACCGGATTGGGCAGGCTTAACCCTGCAATTTCACATTTCAGGCGCGATGATGTGATTGGCCCGGGTTTGGCTGTTAACCCCATACCCATGGCGCGCAAGGCCAACCCATGTGCAGTTTCAGGGTCAAGCAAATGCACGAATGGCATACCCAGTTTTTCCAACATGGTTTTCACAAGATACCTGCGGGAAAATCATGACCATTGCTGGTGCAGGGCAGGGGCTTGGCCCATATCACATCTTTCAGGGTCAATTCCCGATAAAGATGCGGAAATAATATGCCTCCGCGCGATGGCTCCCATTTCAGATCGGTGCAATGATCCGGTTCTACGGCCAAAATCATCAACCCGCTGACATTTGCAAAATACTTTGCTGCGGTTTCAGCCACGGTTTGTGCGGTTGAGAAATGGATATACCCGTCGGCCAGATCAATCGCGGCACCTTTGGTTTTGCCATTAATGTGCAGCTCCGCCCACTCATCCGCCGTAAATATCTTGTAAATTTTCATATTCCTGATCTTTGCCCCTATTTAACCAGCCAAAGTGCATTTCTTGTTTGTCGCAGCTTTGGGAATGCTCTAACATTCCCTGATAATAACCAACAGGAGAAAAACATGTCCTATAAATCGATTCTGCTTTCGGCTGCTGCATTGACACTGACAGCCGGGGCGGCGATGGCCCAGTATAGCCTGACCGTGCTGCACACCAATGATTTTCACGCCCGCTTTGAACCGATCAGCAAATACGATAGCCCGTGTTCTGCCGAAGACAATACCGCTGGCGAATGTTTCGGCGGTTCAGCCCGTTTGGTAACGGCTGTGGCCGATGCCCGCGCACGCGCTGAAAATTCCATCCTTGTTTCGGGTGGCGATCAATTTCAGGGCACGCTTTTTTACACCTATTACAAAGGCGCAATGGCGGCCGAATTCATGAACCTGCTGGGCTATGACGCCATGACCGTGGGCAACCACGAATTTGACGATGGTCCCGAAGTATTACGCGGGTTCATGGATACAATCAATTTTCCGATCCTGATGTCCAATGCCGATGTCAGCGGCGAAGAATTGCTGGCAGGAAAATTGGCTAAATCTGCAGTGATGGAGGTTGGCGGCGAGAAAATCGGCCTGATCGGGTTAACACCGCATGATACCGATATTCTGGCAAGCCCCGGACCGGGCGTTGTCTTCACCGACCCTATCAATGCGGTGGCTACTGAAGTTGCCATTCTGGAAGAAATGGGTGTGAACAAAATTATCGTTCTTTCCCATTCCGGTTACGGCGTTGATCAGGCGGTTGCGGCGGCTGTTCCGGCGGTTGACGTGATTGTCGGTGGCCATACCAACACATTTCTTTCCAATGACAGCAACCGCGCCGAAGGCCCGTACCCGACAATGGTTGGCACCACGGCAATTGTTTCGGCATATGCCTATGGCAAATATCTGGGCGAGCTGAATCTGGTTTTTGATGATGAAGGTGTTATCATCTCGACCTCTGGCGGGCCAATTGCCATGGATGGCGGCGTTGCCGAAGACGCAAATGCGGTTGCCCGCATTGCTGAACTGGCCGCACCTCTGGAAGAAATCCGCAGCCGTGTGGTTGCCCAAACCACCGAACCAATTGACGGTGATCGTGGCAGTTGTCGTGCGGGTGAATGCCAGATGGGTAATCTGGTTGCCGACGCAATGCTGGACCGTGTTGCAGGCCAAGGCGTTACCATTGCCATTCAAAACGGCGGCGGGTTGCGTGCCAGCATCGATGCGGGCGAAGTAACCATGGGTGAAGTCCTTACGGTTTTGCCATTCCAGAACACGCTTGCAACATTCCAGATCACAGGTGCCGGTGTTATTGCCGCGCTTGAAAATGGCGTAAGCGCAGTTGAAGACGGCGCAGGCCGGTTCCCGCAGGTTGCCGGTATCCAGTTTGTGTGGGATGCCACTGCGGCACCCGGTTCGCGCATCACGGAAGTCACCCTTGCGGATGGGTCCTTGATTGATCCAAACGCGGTTTACGGGGTTGTCACCAACAACTATGTGCGCGGTGGCGGTGATGGTTATGATATTTTTGAAACCGATGCCATGAACGCTTATGATTTTGGCCCGAGCCTCGAAAATGTTGTTGCCGACTATATGCTGGAACAGGGTGCTTATACGCCTTATCTTGACGGCCGTATCAGCCAATAAAATATAACAAACCCCGCCGGTCCGCTGGCGGGGTTTATTTATAAATTTTAGCCAATTTTACAGCAAACAATGTCGCTTGATTAACGCTTTGCTTACCGCAATCCAAGATGTTGAACCTAGTCAACAGATCATTGGATGGTAAACTGATGTCGCTTTTTATTCGATATATGCTGGATATTTCCACCGGGCATCTAACCGAAGATACCCGAAAACGGCTTGGTGAGGATTCGGTAAATTTCTTTATCGGAAAACCATGCAGCCTGCCATTTGCGGTAAAAGGCAGCAGCTATGGCTGGTTTATCGACGTGCGCGACGCCGCTGAACGCAGCATTTCAGGGCAGCCATACCCTTCGGATATCATTGATTGTTATGGTTTGGCATTAAAGCTTGATTGCAGCTTTATTCTTTTTGATCGGGATGCAGAACGTCACCCGAACCTGAACTGGTATGGGGATCGAGATCAGGAAGCATACGAAGAAACTATTAGGCCGGTCGCCGTTCCCCGCGAATCCAGCCCCTATTTTTTGAATGACATAAAAGAGCTGTTTAACCGATAGGGCGCGGCAGTTTTGCTGTTTGGTCTGGCTTTCAACTGATTGAAAGGGCGGAAAAGAATCACCCCCTGTTTTGAAGGGTAACCCTGGTTTGATCCGAACATTGAGGTTTCAAATTAGCGGCTTTTAGAAGAGTTTTTAACCTGAACAATGAGGAATGGTCAAAAAATTACATTACCTAACGTAAGAAAACGCATTTGTGACAAAAAACGCCGAGCCTTGCCACATTTTGACCTGAATTCTCTGGCATAGTGTAGGCACGCACAAGGAAAGTATTGAGTGCCGCCGTGTAATTGTTTCACCTTGTGCGTACTTATTATTGAACTGATTGATACCATATAAAACTGCCCGAGCAAAAGCTTAGGCGGTTTTATATGCTTTATTGATTGGCTTGAATAAAATAAACTGCGGCACCGGCGATAATCAGCCCTGCCACAACCGCCAGCGCGATTTTCGCCTTGGACCACGGGCGTTCGCCTTGCACCTTGCCGGTGCGGCCATTGACAACAAAGCGGAATGTCTGGCCATTATATTTATAAGCCGCCAGCCAGACCGGCAACAGCACATGTTTATAGGTGATGTCGCTTAGCTGTGTATCAAGGCGCGATATGCGCTGTTCATCGCCGCCGATATCGCGGCGCACAAGGCGGCGGATTTCATGGTCCATGATGATTTTGGCCTCCTCGAACCCGTCGGCCAATTGCACGGAATAGGCCTCGGCGTTGAAACCTGCCAGAAAATCCGGGCTATAGGCTTCCAGCTCGGAAAGATCCCACGGGGCCAGTTTGTCGGTATATTTTTTGGGCAGGCTTTTTGATGCCAGAATAAGAATATCGTCAAAAAACCTGGAAATATGCCCCGATGCGGGCCGCCAGCGGATTTTGCGTTCGCGTCGTGTTTCGGTTTTGCCATTCACCACCACGGTGCGATTAACATAATAGGCATCGCCGCGCTGGCCGCGATAATCGGATTCGCTTTGGCTGTCATAGGTCCAGTAGGGCACATAAATACCCTGCATCTTGCGGCCCTTGCGGGCATATTCTTTCAGGTTATTGGGCGCAAACCAAAGCCGCCCCAGCCAGTCAGACATGGCATCGCGCGCGGCTTTTTCTGCCACTGAAAACGGCAAAACACCTTTGGGTTTGATATGTTTGTTGGTGCCGGTATCCAGCACGATCGGGCTGGCGCAAAACGGGCATTCGCTGGCGTGGTTTTCGCCCTCGAATTCCACCTCGGCACCGCAATTTTCACATTTGGATACCCGTGTGGTTTCCATTTCCGATTCGGGCAATTCATCGCGCAACGCTTTATGAAAATCCTGCTCGGTGATTTGCCAGTTTGAATCGGGGTTATTTTCCACGGCTTCGGTATTGCCGCAATGGTCACAAACCAGCATCGACGCCGCAGCATCATAACGCATATCGGAACCGCAATCCCCGCAGGGAAAGCGGTGTTCTTTGGGGCTGTCTTCCATATTAGCCAGCAGGCGGCGGCGGCGGGGGTGGCATGACCGTAAACAGTTGCGCCAGCTCGTCTATGTCTCCGGCGGCGATCCAGCCATCCTGTCCGGCTGTCCAGACGGTTGTTTCACGTTTCAAGCCCCCGTCGCTGGCCATGCGGCCAAGCGCTGCTTTTGAAAACGGGCCGGTGGTTTTGCCGTTTTTTGCAATATGCCAGACCTTTTCAGCGGGGGGCGGCGGCGGCGCGGCTGCAACCGGTGCGGCAGCACCCATTCCGGCCATGTTTTGCGCCATGGCCATGCCCATCCCCATGCCAAGCCCGTCACCCATGCCGGAACCACCGGGGTTGGATGCGGCGGCTGTCATGGCTTCGGCTGCGGAAAACTGGGTGTATTTGTTCAAATCACCGACCACCCCCATAGAGGTGCGTTTGTCCATTGCGGCTTCAACAGCGGGCGGCAGTGAAATGTTTTCGATCAGCAATACCGGCATTTCAAGGCCGTATTCCGCAAGTTGCGGCGCGAGTTTTTCAGAAATAATCTGGCTCAGATCTTCCATATTGGCGGCCATATCCAGCACCGGAATGCCGCTGGCGGCCACGGCTTTGGTAAAGCGCGAAACAATCAGATTGCGGATTTGGCTGGTGATTTCATCGGTGGTGAATTCGCCATCGGTGCCAACAATTTCACGCATGAACGTCGCCGGATCAGCGACGCGGATCGTATAGGTGCCAAAGGCACGAATGCGCACCACGCCGAATTCGGGGTCGCGGCACATAATAGGGTTTTTGGTGCCCCATTTAAGGTCTTGAAAACGGGTGGTGTTTACATAATAGATTTCCGACTTGAACGGGCTTTGAAATCCGTGATCCCAGCTTTGCAGGCTGGTCATGATCGGCATGTTGTTGGTTTCCAACATATAAAGCCCGGGCGAAAATACATCCGCCATTTGGCCCTCATGTATAAAAACTGCTGCCTGGCCCTCACGAACCGTTAGCTTGGCGCCATATTTTATTTCATGGCCTTGCCGTTCAAACCGCCAGACCAATGTATCCTGGGTGTCATCGGTATGGTGGATGACATCAATAAACTGGCCCGATAAAAAATCGAAAATACCCATGGTTTTCTCCTATCCGGCGCTGGTGCCGATATTGTGGCCCGATGCGCTGTCTTTGGCTTTGGCTGCCGCCAGCGTTGTGGTCAGCTCGCGCTCCATTATATCCAGTTCTTTTTCGGCCTCGATACGGTTGGCTTTGCCCTCGTCGGCAATGCGCAGGCTGTCCTCGATGGTTTCGATCAATGCGGCATTGGCCTTTTTGATGGCTTCGATGTCAAATACACCGCGTTCCATTTCGGTGCGGATTTCCTTATTGGCGATCTTCAGGTTTTCGGCATTGGCGGTCAGCAATTCGTTGGTCAGATCATTGGCCTCGCGCACAACTTTTGCGGCTTCGCGGGAACGGTGGATGGTCACCGCCTGCGCCAGCTGGGTTTCCCAAAGCGGCACGGTGTTAACCAAAGTGGAATTGATTTTGGTAACCAGCGATTTGTCGTTTTCCTGCACCAGACGGATGCTTGGCAGGCTTTGCATGGTGACCTGACGGGTCAGCTTAAGGTCATGCACCCGGCGTTCCAGATCATCGCGCGCGGCGCGCAGGTCGCGCAATTCCTGTGCCAGAATAACCTTGTCATTATCTGCCGCGTCTTCAACGATTTTTTCTTTGGCGGGAATATCGTTTTCATCAATCGATTTTATTTTATCTTCGCCAGCCGCAATATAAATTGCCAGCTGGTCATAAAACTCCAGCGTCTTTTCATAAAGCTTGTCCAGCGACTTGATGTCTTTCAGCAAGATATGTTCATGTTCCAGCAATTCGCCGGTAATTTTATCAATCTGGCCCTGCACGGTTTCATATTTGGCCATAAACATGGCGATCGGTTTGGCACGGCCCAGCAATTTGTCCCACCAGCTCTGGGTGCGGTTGGGGTTCAATTCATCAACCGAAAAACCGCGGATAGAGGTCACCATTTCGCGCAATGCATCCCCCGCAGGGCCGGCATCCTGGTTGCGCACACCGGCTAGCATTTCTTGGGATATTACTTGTAATTCGGCCTGTGCAGACGACCCGAACCGGATGATGGACTGGGTGTCGCCCATATCCAGCTCAGCCACGGCTTTTTCAATTTCGGCCTTTTCGGCGGCGCTGGCCTGATCAATCACGATCAGCTCGTTTTTTGGTTCCAACAGCAGCACCGAGGTCACTTTTTCGACCTCTTTCAATGCGATTTCTGCCTTGGCCCTAATGTCCTCGGTCATGTTATTCTCCCTCTTTTGCGGGCAAATGGCCCTCGCGTTTCAGTCTTTCGCGCAATACTTCAATTTCCACATCAAGATCGCTGTGGTCGTCTTTAAGCAATGCTTCTTTTTTACCTTCAAAACTGGTTTTCAGGTCCTTTAATAAATTTTGGTATTCATTGCGCGCATCCTGATTCCGGTTGCGCGAATAGATATCGGCAAATTTCACGGTAGCATCGCGCGCACCCATTAAATAAACGGTCATGAATTTGCGCGCCGAGGTCAGATCACGGGGGTCGTCTTCTACGACGCGCAGCATTTCGCCTGCGGCAGATACCAGATCGGTGACTTGCGATTCGATTTGCCTGTCACCAATACGCGCAGCGGCGTCGGTAATTTGTGCAATGATTTTTTCGGCTTTTTCCACGGCTTTGGCAACGCGGGCGCTTTCGAATTCGTTGATGCCCTCCATGCCCTTTTTACGCATCGGGTCCAGCCCGAATGCCGCCAGAAACGCAACCACGGTAAATGCGCCGAAAATAACCGCGCTCCATAATGGTTGCCCCCAGCCTAACCATGCGGCCATGCCCACGCCCAACCCCGAAACGCCGGCGGCAAAAATTTTGCGCGGTATGGCGGGCGGGCGCGCCACCTTGCGGCTGTTATAGGCGATTTCGGCCTTGAGACCCTCGCGCAATAGCCATGCAGACAGAATCAACAATCCGAATGCAGCAAAAGATGCCAGCATCGACAAAGGCGCCGCATCGGTCATTTTGGAAAACCCGTTCAGCAGCAAGGGCAGGGGCACAAAAAACAGCAGGTTGGCACGAAAACTGCCCCCTTTGGCGATTTTATTGGCCAAAGGGTTTGCCGGAGTATCGGCCATAACAACATTGTCGCCGGGTTTGGCATCGGGGCTGTTTGCCCCGCGAAATCGTTTGGCCGCCATCAGGATATCCACCCGTAAGAACCGGCGGCAACAACCCATATCAGGCTGATCAACACAAGATATGCAATTAGTTGCAGGGTTTTACCCGACATGTATTTTTCCTTGGCGCGAAATGCGCGGATGAGTGTTAATATAGGGCGGTTTTTTAGTAAATCCAGAGCTTACCTTACATTTCACGTTGTTGTCTTGCGCGTTCATAAGCCAGCTTTTTCTTGTATTTTGTCTGGACGATTTCCACCATGACCAAAACCGCAATCGAGAAATAGAAAGTGGTTTTGCTGATCGGTTCTACTGCAAAACCGAATAATTTCAGCTGTCCTTCATGGCCACCTTCGCCCAGCAATACCACACCGACAATCAACAGAATAAACAGGCCCAGAACCTCGTACATGCGGTTTTTCTTGATGAAATCAGCCACCCCGTCAGCCAGCAAAACCATGGCCAGCCCCGAAAGCAGAATTGCCGTGGCCAGAACCGGAAATACATCGGTAATGGCCAGTGCAGACAAAACTGAATCAAAGCTGAAAATCAAATTCATGAACACAATCATTGTGATAACCTGAAATGCCGATTTCTGTTTGCGCTTTGCCACGCCTTGTTCCAGATGTTCAATCACCAGCATATGGCTGATTTCTTTAACGGCGGTATACATGATAAACACGCCGCCAAACAAAAATACCAGCGTGGCAAAATTGAAATTACCCTCAAAAATACCGGGGATATTGATTGAAAAGAACGGCGCTTGCAGCAATTCAATCAATTGGATCATCACAAACAGCAGCACCACCCGCAACGCCACCGCAATGATAATACCCCATTTACGCACCTGCGCCTGTTTTTCAAGCGGCGCACGGCGCGATTCAATTGAAATATACAACAGATTGTCAAAACCAAGCACAGCCTGAAGAAACAATAAAATAACCAGATTGGCGAGATTCCCGAAGGTTAATAAATCAAGCATAATAATACCCCTTAAAATAATCTGGCGCAAATAGGCATATTTCCAGCTTTATCGCAAGGGTAACCTCGGGGCGCGGGGTGGTTTAATTCAATTCCAGCGCGCGATATGCATCGGGGGACCATCTGCATGCAAAACCGTCGCCGTCCGGGTCAAGGTTTAGCGGGTCTTCTTGCGGGCCGCCATTGGCCAGAAAATTACGCTGGGCGTTATCCTGGCTGTCAAATTTGGCACATTGGGCGCGGCTGCTGGTGCGACGAATGGCAGGGCGGCGGATAATGCGTTCGCCAACCGCGTTGGTGGTGGAACGGGCATAGGCAATGATGTTTACCCCTGCGATCACCTCGGGCATTTCGCCGGGGGCAATTACCACCCGCTGGGCCGCCGCAGCAGCAAGGGCTTCTGCATCAGCGTTGCGCAAAACCAGTTGTTCCGCTTGTGATTGCTCGGCCAGATTAAGCACGCCGTCATCCGAGGCAATGGTTTCGCCTGTTGCGGGGTCGATCTGCACTGTGGTAACCGGCGCAACCGGTTCAACATCGTTGGCGGCCGCAAGCGCTGCATCAACCGCATCGCTCAGGCTGGCGGTCATGTCTTCCGCAGAGGGTTCTTGCGGTTCGGGCATAAACGTATCGGGAGACTGGTAAACAGGTTGTTGCACGCCGCCAATCGGCGGAAAATCTGTGCTGAATCCGGCTTCGATATCGCAAGCGGAAATGCCGATTGCCGCTAGCCCTAATAACCCGAAAGATATAAATCGCATGTTATTCTCCTACCACCATTTTACCGGTTTACTGTCAAATTTGCTTGCGGTTTCCAGCGCATAGGCAACATTCAGCATATCAGCCTCGGCCCATGGCTGGCCAATAATTTGCAGCCCAAGCGGAAGTCCGCTTTTGTCGATACCGGTTGGCACCGAAACCCCCGGCAGACCGGCCAGATTAACCGTAACCGTAAACACATCGTTCAGATACATCTTGATCGGGTCGGCATCGGCCATTTCGCCCAGCCCAAAAGCGGCTGAAGGCGTGGCGGGGGTTAAAATCGCATCTACACCATTGGCGAATACTTTTTCAAAATCCTGCTTGATCAGGGTGCGCACCTTTTGGGCGCGAATATAATAGGCATCGTAAAAACCGGCGGATAAAACATAAGCGCCGATCATGATGCGGCGCTGGACCTCGGGGCCGAAACCCTCGGCCCTTGTGCGTTCATACATTTCGGTAATGCCTTCGCCGCTGCCGATTTTGGCGCGAAGGCCGTATTTAACACCGTCATAACGCGCCAGATTGCTGGAGGCCTCGGCAGGGGCAATCACATAATAGGCAGGCAGAGCGTATTTGGTGTGGGGCAGGGAAATATCGACAATTTCCGCCCCCGCATCGCGCAGTTTTTCAGCACCCAAAGCCCATAGTTTTTCAATTTCATCAGGCATGCCGTCCAGACGATACTCTTTTGGAATGCCAATTTTCTTGCCGCGAATATCACCGGAAAGCGCGGCTTCGAAATTGGGCACTGCCATATTGGCCGATGTGGAATCTTTTGGGTCATGGCCGCACATGGCCTCTAGCATAATTGCTGAATCGCGCACGGTTTTAACCATGGGTCCGGCCTGATCCAATGAGCTGGCAAACGCCACTACCCCCCAGCGCGAGGCCCGACCATAGGTGGGTTTAACGCCGACAATGCCGGTAAAAGCCGCTGGCTGGCGGATCGAACCACCGGTATCGGTGCCGGTGGCACCAAGGCATAAATCAGCTGAAACCGCCGCTGCAGAACCGCCCGAAGAACCACCCGGCGTCAGCGCCGCCGTGTCATCGCCGCGCCGCCAAGGGCTGGTGACAGGGCCGTAATAGGATGTTTCATTGCTGGACCCCATGGCGAATTCATCCATGTTGAGCTTGCCCAGCATAACCGCGCCGCGATCAAATAACTGGCTGGTGATGGTGCTTTCGTATTCGGGTTTGA
>Ga0256839_1001796_pt1 | contig 25241 bp, 21 predicted proteins | sample 354166metaG_FD_185968 | JGI IMG/M metagenome (GOLD analysis project Ga0256839, IMG submission 185968) | Hydrothermal vent microbial communities from Mid Atlantic Ridge, Atlantic Ocean - 354-166 | ecosystem: Environmental > Aquatic > Marine > Hydrothermal vents | place: Atlantic Ocean: Mid... | reverse complement strand
GGTTCAGGTCTCGTAATCCACCACGCATCGTTGGCAGGTGACCGCCCCGATAAATTCTTTTACGTGTAAATGTTTGGGATGGTCCTGATAGGTAGGCAGGGCCTCCCGGCTTTCTATTTCAGCATAAAGGGCTACATCGTAGGCGGCCTCGCTGGCGCTGAAGTCGCGGCCCAATTCTACTTTTAGCAAGCCGGGGATTTCCCCGTTCATAGCTTCTACCCTGATCTTCATTTCCGCATAAACCCCGTCAAGGTCGAGGTCTTCTTTGATCTTCCAGAAGACGATATGTTTTACCATGGTGTTTTACTGATTAGCATCGTACAAAATTATTTCTTTTGCCCGGCCAATACCATCAAACCGGATGACCAGTCTGGCCGGGTTTTCCTTTAGCCTGTTACAGGCAGGGCCACCGGCAATAAAATACACAAAGGCTTTTTTGTTACGGCTATATAGTTCATGCCGGTCGGGCTTGCCCAGCAGGGCGGTGATGTCGTGCTGCCCATGGCCGGAGAGTTCCGCCTTTCTGCGTACCAGTTCTTCTGCCAGCAGTTGCCTTTGGCCCTGGCACCCTTCGGTGTCGGCCTGCCATAGCGCGCGGTCGAAGCCGGGCAGGAGGGCACGGCCGGTACAAGCCAGGGTGAGTATAAGGATACTGAAGAAGAGCCTATTTTGCACGGGAAAGAACGGTTTTGCTGGCTGTAAGGGCGCGGAACAGCCAAAAGAACGACACCAAAGCGTAGCCCAGGGCGATATAGCGCAGATATTCCGGGGCGGAATGCCGGTAAACAAAATAGAGAAGGGTGAGGCTATAACCGATAATCCGCCCTGCTTCCGCCCATTTTACCCAAGGCTTGCTTTCAAACAGGGCGCCTATGGTTACCGAGGCATACCCGATAAGCAGCGCAATTACTACTTTGAGCCCCATGGCCATGGTGGCCTGGTTAAATAAAAACCATGAGGCGGCTGCCAGCAGCACCGCATATTGTACCAGAATATAACCGTTGAGGCTGGCGGAGGCAGGGGTATCGTATTTTTGATAATGTGTTTTATCCACTTTTGGGGCCGGCCGGTAGCCCCCCAACTCTTTGGGTAACCACCCGGGCTTGTAAAATATGTACTTCATTTTGTCGATAAACCGCGGTATTTGCTGCATTTCCTGCCACATTATTTGCCAATGGCTGAAATTAGCCCACACCGGGTTCCAACTGTTTACCGGTTTGGTGATGCCGTAGGTTGGCCTTTCTTCCTCTTTTTGGTACGTGCCGAATAACATATCCCACCAAATGAAGGTGCCGCCATGGTTCTTATCAATGTATTTGGGGTCGCGGCCATGGTGCACCCTGTGGTGCGAGGGGGTAACAATAATGTATTCCAGCAACCCCAGCTTGCCGATAAGTTCGGTATGGATCCAGAATTGATACAAGGTGGTGAGGGCGGCCATCAGGGCAAAATCCATCGGCTTAAAACCAATAAGGGCCAGGGGGAAGTAAAAGGCGGAGGTCCAGATTACCTGGAAAGAACTTTGCCGCAAAGCTACCGACAAATTGTAATCTTCGCTTTGGTGGTGCACCACATGGCCGCTCCAGAACAGGTTAATCTCGTGGCTCATGCGGTGGGCCCAGTAATAGGCAAAATCGGTAGCCACAAACAGGATAACCAGGGTGTACCAGGTAGTGGGGATTTCCCAGATGCGCAGGTATTCATATACCAGGGTGTAAAGACCAATGCCAAACAGTTTCAGGAAAACCCCCGAAACCTGTTGGGTGATGCCGCAACTTATATTGGTAACGGCATCGTTAAGGCGGTAAAGCTTGCGGCTGGCAAAATGCTGGATGAGCACCTCCAGGCCTATCAGGATGAAAAAGACAGGGATAGAGAGGACAATGGGGTTGATGTTCATAGCAGGTAAACGTATGGGGGCAAAGTTACTATTTTATAGGAAAAATAATCGGGATAGGGTTTTGCTGATAGATCAGGTAATTTTTCTTTAAGCCTAATTCCGATGAATTTTTCGGGTTAATGTTTCTCAATGCGTTCGTATAATTTAGTCAGCGACTGTAACATTTCTACCGGACTGGTGAGGATATTATAATGGTTCTGGCCGAACATCTGGGGCAGGTAATAGCGGGCCTGGTCTTCAATAGCTACGGCATAGGTGTTGATGTTTTCGGCATTCAGTTCACGCAGGGCTTGCTTTACATCATTGATGCCATATTTTCCTTCGTAGCGGTCATAGTCATTGGGTTTGCCATCGGAAAGTAAAACCAGCCATTTTTTGCGGGCCTCCTGGGCTTTTAGTTGTGCCCCGGCATGGCGCAGGGCCGGGCCGATGCGGGTATATCCCGAAGGCTGCACGGCCCCTACATGGTATTTGCCCTGCTCCCAGGGCTCGTGGAAAGGCTTTATGGTATAATAGGCGCAGAAATTGCGGGTTTTGGATGAGAACCCGCCAATTTCGAAGGTAACTTCATGTTCGTTAAGCACCTCGCCAAAAAGGATGACCACTTGTTTTTCCACATCCAGCACCCGGTTGCCCGCAGTGTAGCCATCGGAGCTCAGGCTTAAATCCAACAGGAAAAGGATGGCCAGTTCTTTACGCCTTTTCCTTTTCGATAAGTAGATACGCTCGTCCGGGGTGTGCCGGGCTTTGATATCGGCATACATGTCGGTTACCGCATCAATATCAAAGTCCTGGCCGCTTGGTTGCCTGCGCACCGCCTCCAGAATGTTGTCCATTTGGGCAAAGCGTTTACGTAAATTAAGCAACACCCGGCTGTTTTGCTTGATGGTCTGGGTGTAATAGTGGCTATCGTTTTTTATAACCCGTTCCGGGAAGACCTTACAAAAATCGGGCTTGTACACACTTTTGCTGTAGTTCCATTCGGGGTAGGCGATATAAAATTTTTCCGTTTCTACCTCCCGGCTTTCGGCAAGGGTAAGGTTGCCGGCAAAATCGGCTTTATAAACCGAGTGGGTAGGGTCATCTACGCGCACCGTATGTTTCAGGTTGATTTCCCGCAGGGCTTCTTCGTCTTGTTTCAGGCTGTCGTCCCCGTCAAAGTCGCGCCACACCCCGGAAAATTCTTCGGCTGTTTCGGCTTTTTCAAAATTATGGGTGAGCACAAAATCCTCCTGGGCCTTTTTGTCCACCTGAATGGTTTCTACCTCATCGGCCGGTTTGGCTTCGATTTCGGTGGTAATTTTCATTTCTTCTATCTGCTTCTTTATCGCATTGATATGTTGCAGTTCTACCGGTGATTTCCCCGGCCTGTGGCGCATCAGGTGGCCGTAAAGCCAGCTATAATCGGGTTGTTGGTTTCGGCTGGCCAAAGCTTCCTTGTCCAGGCAGTTTTTGGCTTGCGCATAAAGCGGTTCCAGGGAAGGAAATTCTTCGAACAGCCGGGGCAATATTTTTCCGGCAGCCGCTTCGGCATCGCGGATGGCTTGTTCCGGGCTGCCATCATGCTGCTGTGGCCAGTTAATTTCCAGCTTTTGCTGCAGGTAGAGGTAGCAGGTACGGTAAACATAAAAAGCAATATTGGCCCTGGCATCGGGAAGTTTGGCAAAAGAGGCCGGCAGGTAAAAAATATTGCCTTGCCAGCCACCATCGCGGGCAGCCGGGGCTATGTCTATGGTGGCCCCGGTTAACGCCCTGGCCAGCAGGGTAAGCTTGGGCTTGAGGTCATCAAGGCTTACCGTGCGGGCGGCCAGCGCAGGATCAACTTTTTTCTTACGCTGGTAAAAGCGGAATATTTTTTGGAATATAAGCTGGTCAAATTCCACGGCCGGGGCTTAGATCATCAGGTTGGCGAGATCGGTTAGCGCTTCCAGGGTGTCATCGTCATCGGTAAGCGGCTCTACCACGGCTGCCTTTACCGCCAGGCGTTTGGGCAGGCCGGTTTGGATGAGCTTACCGGCATCTACCAAAAGCCGGGTTGATACTGTTTCGGTAAGGCCGAGTTCGGTGAGGTTGCGGATTTTATTGCCGATGTTAATCAGTTTTTTGGCTGTGGTTTCATCAACACCCGATTCATTGACAATGATCTCTCTTTCGGTTTTTTCTTCGGGATAACTGAAAGAGAGGGAGACAAACCGTTGCCGGGTAGAGGGTTTCAATTCTTTAAAGCCTTTCTGGTATCCCGGGTTAAACGAGGCCACCAGCATAAACGACTCTGCGGCCATCACCTCGATGCCCAGTTTATCAATATAGAGCACCCTGCGGTAATCGGTGAGTGAATGTACCGCCACAATGATATCGGGCCGGGCCTCGGCAATTTCATCCAGATAAATGATGGCACCCTCCTTCACCGCCTTGGTGAGCGGGCCGTCCTGCCATACGGTTTCGGCCCCTTTAATAATGTAACGGCCGATAAGGTCGGTAGCGGAGGTTTCTTCGTGACAGGCTACGGTAATCAGGCTTTTGCCGAGTTTGTAGGCCATATATTCAATGAACCGTGATTTTCCGGTACCTGTTGGCCCTTTCAGCAGCAGGGGGAGTTTGTTTTGATACGCATGTTCAAACACTTCGGCCTCTTTGCCAATGTGTTTGTAATAAGGTGCCTTGGTAATTTTCATAGTGCAGGGTATTAATCCGTAAGATAAAATAAAGCCGGCTATAAAAATAGCCAGCTTTATCAGGTTAATCAGTAAAACATCAGGCGGCTGGTTGTACGGCCTCAAACTCTTCTTCCGGCTGCATGGCCTCCTCGTTCGGGCGGCCGTATTTGATAAAATTGTACACAAAAATCAAAATACCGGTAGTAAACAGGGAAGCACAAAGAATAAGGATCAGGAAGTGGATTTCTATCTCCTTTTGTGCCACCATAAAATCAAGCCCCACCTTTCTTTCCAGATAGACCTGGGCTACGCCAGCAGCCGCAAAGGCCGTAGTCATGCCCAGCATGCCTATTAACGACAGCCAGAAAGCATAGATGTTTGACGGCAGTTCAAAGAGTTTGCGGCCGGTCATCAGCGGCATGGTATAGGATATTATGGCGAAAATCAACATGCCGTAAGCGCCCCAGAAAGCCAGGTGGCCGTGCATGGCGGTAACCAATGTGCCGTGGGTGTACATATTCACTTGTGGCAGGGTGTGGGCCAGGCCCAATAAACCGGCACCGGCAAAGGCAACAATGGCCGTGCCGAGGGTCCATGACAGCGCAATTTTATTGGGGTGCGATTTACCCCCCTTGCGGTACATGTGGATGGCAAATAAGGCCATGCCCAGGAAGGCCAGGGGCTCCATGGCGGAGAAAATACCCCCAATCAGCAGCCAGTATTCGGGGGTGCCAATGTAGTAGTAGTGGTGGCCGGTACCCAGGATCCCGGAGAGGAAAGTGAGGCCAACAATTACGTAAAGCCATTTTTCAATCACTTCGCGGTCAACCCCGGTAAGCTTTATCAGCAGGAAGGCCAGGATACCGCCCATGATCAGTTCCCATACGCCCTCAACCCAGAGGTGTACCACCCACCAGCGGAAGAAGGCATCCATGGCCTGGTTGTCAAACCAGATCATGCCGGGCAGGTACAGCAAAGCGGCAAAAACCAGGCCCATGGTAAGCACCATGGCGGTGGTGGTTTGCTGTTTGCCTTTATAAAGGGTAGCCAGGATTATGCCCAGGAAGGTAAGCACGTTGACGACTACCAGGTAGTCCAGCGGCCGGGGGATTTCCAAAAACTTACGGCCTTCCCACCAGTTGAAATGAAAGCCGATAATAGCCACTACGCCAACTATGGCCAGGGTAATGAGCTGGATGTAGGCCAGTTTTACCGAAACCAACTCGCGCTGGGCCTCTTCGGGGATGATATAATAGGCCGCGCCCATAAAACCTGACAGCAGCCAGACAACCAACAGGTTGTTGTGGGTAGCCCGGGCAGCGTTAAACGGCACCCAGGCGTGCAGGCCGTCCATGCCGTAATGGGCAAAGGCCATGATAAAACCGTAGGTGATTTGTAAGATAATCAGCAGCATACTTAAGGCGAAAAACCAGTACGCTACTTGTTGTGATTTATATTTCATGATTAAATACTTTTTGCGTGAATAATAGGGTTAAGGTTGTAACGCTTCGCTGGGTTTGGGAGGGAAGCCGTTGAGGTCCATCTCATTTACCCATTTGAAAAATTCTACCACATCGTTGGCGTCTTCTTCGCTAAGGCCGTAAGCCACCATTTGCCGGCCACGCGGGGCCCAGGGCTTTTCCGACATCAGCACGGTTTTAATGTAGGTCTCACCTTTGCGCTCGTACACTTTGGTGAGTTCAGGTGCATAATAGGCGCCTTCACCCAACAGGGTATGGCAGCCCATACAGTTGTTGCTGTCCCAAATATGCTTACCACGGATTACCGCGTCAGATATTTGATCGGCATTGGTCTTTTTGGGGATAGAGGCGGTGATGGATTCATATGATAATCCGAGGAATATCAATGAAAACAGGAGGGTACCCCCCAGGAAAAATACTTTGGCTTGTTTCTTAGATAGCATACTGATTAGTTTTGGATTAGTAATTATTTTTCACTTTTTAATAAGATGTAAATGTCTTATTTAAATTTACCGTGAAACTATAACAACCCCAACGGATAAAAAATGATTTTTGTCAGGTTTTGTGCGGGAGGGCAAAATACGGCACATAAAAGGGGAAATGCCGGGTTGCTGAAGCCGGGCAAGGGGGGCTGGTCAGGTATATTTGCCTGGCAGAAGTTCAGGGGCCTTTATTCGAACGTCTGGCAGTTGTAACTGAGGGCAACCAGGTTAAACTTCCCATAACAAAACCTGCCTGTTGGTTTGTGCCAGATCAACTCGCCAAAAGAAGCCAGCCTTCTGCCATTAAAATCGCTATATTTCTTAATGGGGGTTGTCCACTGGTAGTTTTTGAAAACTTTCCCATCGGCTGATTCATATCTATCGTTAGAAGAAAAGTTAATCAGCTCGCCTGCTTCGTTGAAAAAAAGCGTGGCCGTTATAGTATGGCCCTGATTGGTGAACCTCGCCTTAACTTTCAGGGGACTAACGGTTTGCCATTCAATATTTTCATCAATTAATGTTGCCGGGGCAAGGACGCACATATCATTAAACAGGGTTACCGTTTCGCTTTTATTCATTTCGGGGCCTTTTGCATCCACAACCTGAAAGAGCGAAGCCAATTTTATTTGCATTGTAGCAGTTGCCCCTGTGTATGTATGCAGGCCATCAAAAGGAATGCCGAACATCCCGGACCGGATATAAAATATCCTTGCTGGCTCATCATAAAAATTATACTGGACAGAACGAAAATCCAGAAAATCCGATTTGGGGTCCGGCTTAATCTGCCCCTGGAATACTGCCCTGAAATTATACACCTTATCTTTTCCTATAGCACCGGAATAGATTATATATTTTTGTACCGGTAAAGGAAGGTGTCTTATGTCTTCCCTGGTCAGGGTTTCCTGTTGCGGATAGCGCCTTAAACCTTTTTCAACTTCAGCCTTAAACCGCTTTTGGTAACTTGTTGGCAGGCTACCGGCTAAGGCTATGATAACCGGAACAATTAGTAACAGGTTGGCGAGTGTGCCAAATTTGGCATCGCGCCAGTAAAGCAGAATAAGTGCCTGCGATAAGATTATGGCAATGGAGCCGATGATCCACCACCATTCTATTTGCAGGAGATAAAGAAAGGCGGCCGCCATGAACAATACCGCAGCCAAGAGCCATAGCAGGCCAGATGGTTTGGAATAGGCTTTTGTTAACTGTTCGGTCTCTGCCAGCCCAAAAGCTTTCACAAAACCTAACACATGGAGCAAGCCATGGATAATCATGACCAGGACTGTCAATACGTGCATAATCAGATAACGTGATGGTTGCCTTGCTCCCGGGGAAACAGAATACAGGCCATTGGGCCAGGTAAAAAAGCCAGGGTAATTACCGGTATTTTTAAAACCTTCATAAAAACCGGCCAGGGATTATAAGAAAATCACACTGCGCATCAGGAGTTTCAGTTGGTCCATGTTGGATTGGTTGAAAACACTTTTGGGCGCTACCGAGATGCAGATGGCGGCCCGGCCTTTGCTGGGGGGCATTAAGGCCATCAGAAACCCCTGCATTTCCACCCCGTCAAGTTTGCCGCTGTACAGCCCCGAAACCCCCTGATTGCCCAGCTTGGCGAGGTCGGTAACAGGCATCAGCTTGCTCCCGTCCTCCTGTTCAATGCCTTCCTCCATGGCTGCTTTGAGTTTTTTCAAAGAAGTGAAATTTTGTACGTTCAGCAGCATAAACCCCTGGGTGGAGGAAGAACCCATTAGATAACCATTATCTTTTTTGGTTACCTTCCAGCCTTCGGGCACGGTAAACTGGATTTTCATTTCCTTATCTACAATAACACTACTATCCTCCTGGGCCCAGGAGGAGATGGCCAGACTAAGACAAAACAGGGTTAAAACAGTTGATTTCATAGCTTATTTATTTGAAAAGGTTAAATTACAATTAATCTTTTTATATTACAACAAAACTCTGTCTGCAAAAGCGTCTTTTTTTTTAAAAGTGCGGTCGTACGCTTACCGTTTGGCTTAACGGTAAGGCGCCAGCCTGTAACCAAGTACCCTGCCGGCCGTTTAATTTACTGTGAAGCTATACTATCTGGCTGTTTTCCTCGGCAGCGCCTTGCCGCTGGCACAAGCCCAGCCGCTAACCCCTGATCCGCGGCTGATACTAAGCCTGTATTTTGCTGGCGGCAGCTATTCCATTGATCCCGGCCAGGACGCAGCATTGGTAAAATTTATCAAGTCTTTTCCTGCTATTGAAAACTATACCATTACCGTACACAGCCATACCGATAATATTGGCAGTGCCGGGTATAACCAATGGCTGGCCGAAAACCGTAGCCATGCGGTGATAAAACGGCTCCTGTCCCTCAAAATACCTCGCGAAATTATCAGTATCCACGATTTTGGCGAGGTTAACCCGGTTTACGATAACGCTACTTATGAAGGGCGTCTGCGCAACCGCAGGGTGGACGTTATCCTGTGGCCACGGGAAACGTTATAGCGGGTTAACCAAACTGGGTGCGCAAACCCGGGCTGTAGTATTGTAGTTGGGGCTTCGGCCCCGCAGGGGATACACCGGCTTTGACATACGGATTATGCAGGCAGCATAACATGTCCGTCTGTGAAGCTAATTTTATAGCTTTGCACCTGGACTTAATTTACTATTGTCAGATGCAACGGGTAGCGGTAGAGAGTTTTTTAGCCACAGGTAAGGACAGGCGGATTATTGACGTTCGCTCCCCGGCAGAGTTTACCCGGGGCCATATTCCCGGGGCCATTAATATTCCCATCTTCAACAACCTGGAGCGGGCCCGGGTGGGCACGGCCTACAAGCAGCGCAGCCGCGCAGAAGCCATCAGCATCGGCCTCGAAATAGTGGGCCCGAAAATGAAATTATTGGCTGAAGAGGCGAAAAAACATGCTGTAGATGGCCGCTTGCAGGTTTATTGCTGGCGCGGTGGCATGCGCAGCGAAAAGATGGCTTGGCTGTTTGAACTGGTGGGCCTGCAAACGGAGGTGCTGGCGGGTGGCTACAAAGCGTACCGGCACTATTTACACCGTTACCTGGCCGGGCTTAACAACCTGGTGGTACTGCAAGGGCCTACAGGCAGTGGCAAAACCCAAATTTTACATGCCCTGGCGGCCAGGGGCGAACAAGTGCTTGACCTGGAAGGGTTGGCGCACCACAAAGGGTCGGCTTTTGGTGGTTTGGGGGAAGCGCCTCAGCCAACTACCCAGCAGTTTCAGAATGATATTCTCGCCACCCTGCTTACGTTTGACCCCGGCCGGCCAATTTGGGTTGAAAGCGAAAGTGTTACCATTGGCCGGGTGTACTTGCCCGAAGCCTTATGGCAGCAAATGAACAAGGCTATGGTGCTGGCCATTGCGGTGCCCCGGCAGGCCCGGGTGCAGCACATCCTGGCCCAGTATGGTAATTTCAGCCCGGATGAACTGACGGCCAGAATCCGGCAACTGCAACAAAAGATGGGGGGCGCTGCGGTAAAGAAGGCCGTGGCATGGGTAGAGCAGGGGGACCTGGCCTCTGCTGTTGACCTTTTGCTTACCTATTACGATAAATCTTATGCCCATAGTGCCGGTAAATACAAAATACAGCAACCTCGTACCGTAGCCCTAACCTCGTCTGATGCCGGGGAAAATGCCGAAGTATTGTTGGCGCAAGTAATGGAACAGCACTATGGTTGATATCAAACTTACCGAATATTCACACGGGGCCGGCTGCGGCTGTAAGATTTCCCCGGCCCAGCTCGATAATATCCTGGCGGGGATTAAATCCGGTAATAAGTTTACCGGTTTATTAGTTGGCAACGACCATCGGGATGATGCTGCAGTGCTGGCCCTTGATGATCAGCGGGCTATCATCAGCACCACCGACTTCTTTATGCCCATTGTGGATGACCCTTTTGATTTTGGCCGCATAGCTGCCACCAATGCCATTAGCGATATTTATGCCATGGGCGGCAAACCGCTGATGGCCATCGCTATTTTCGGTTGGCCGGTTGACAAGCTTTCTGATGAGGTGGCCAGCCACGTGATAGCCGGAGGCCGGCAGGTGTGCACAGAAGCCGGTATCCCCCTCGCAGGCGGGCACTCCATTGATTCACCGGAGCCTATTTTCGGCCTGGCCGTTACCGGCATAGTGGACCGGGACAAGCTAAAAACCAACGATGGCGCCAGGGTGGGGGACAAGCTCTATCTAACCAAACCACTGGGCATTGGCATTCTTACCACAGCCGAAAAGCGCAAAATTCTCCGTGACCAGGAGCGGGGGGTAGCCACCCGGCTAATGCTGCAGCCAAACAGCATAGGGGCCGAACTTGCCGCCTTGCCCGGGGTATCGGCTATCACCGATGTCACCGGCTTTGGTTTGCTGGGACACCTTGCCGAGGTATGTGCAGCCAGTGGTGTGTCAGCCAAAATAGCCTTTGCCAAAGTGCCGGTGATTGCTGGCCTCGACTGGTATCTCGGCCAGGGGAGCACCCCGGGAGGTACCCAAAAAAACTTTCGCAGTTACGGGCATCAGGTTTCATCATTAACCCCCCGGCAGAAAAGTATCCTTTGCGACCCGCAAACCAGTGGCGGTTTGCTGATCAGCGTAGCCGGGCACGGGGAGAACGATTTCCTCGGACTATGCCGGCAGCATGGCCTGGCGTTAACAAGTTTCGGCAGCATAACCACCCGGGGCGAAAAGCTTATTGAGGTAAGTTGATTACCGGGAAAAGTCCCCGAAAGCAAAACCAAATTTAAAAGCGAGGCCATTAAACCGGGCCGGGTTCAGCACCTCATCCGATGCTGAAAAAACAAACTGATAACCAGCATCCAGATGAAACCGCCACCACGAGCGCAGGTTGACACCAAGCCCAATTTCGGGGTTGATACTATATACTTTTCGCTCAAATATAGAGGTATAAAAAATATTGATAAGTTGCTTTTGATCGGCAGTGAGTTCTAATACCCCCTGGCCAAAACGCAGGCCACCCCGCCAGAACAATACCCGTTCTGTTTTATGCATATAAGCCAGGTTAACCCCCTTGTGTTTAAAGTAAGCAAAGGCCTGGGTAGCCCCGGTGGGCAGTTGGTCAAGCGCCACCCCGGCATCCAGCCAATTCTGATAGTCGGGGTCATTGGGGGCCGGTACGTTAATCACATTGGTATTGGGCGAACGGGCCAGGTAAAAGCCAATGCTGAATTTCCGGTTCAGGTGGACACCAAATTCCATCATAAACATTTTACCAAGGGAGTTTTCAATGGTAGCAAAAGCCGTAGAAGGGGCAATTTCACCGTAAAAGGTGCTGAAGCGTAAGCCTTTATCGCCACTGTCCTTAAAAAGGTATTTTGTCCGGAAACTGTTGTTGGTTTGCTGGCCATGGGCCCCTCCATAGAATAACAGGCAGAAAATTATAAAGAGGGAATAACGCATAGGGTCATAATCAGGTTAAAATACAATTCTGTTGGGTTGCCGGCTGTGGTCTCACCAAATTCTCTTTTCTTTGCACCATTAATAATAGCATAATGAGTACAACTAACCAAAGTTCGTTAAATTTTATCGAACAGATAATAGCCGAGGACCTTAAATCGGGAAAACATGAGCAAATAATTACCCGTTTTCCGCCCGAGCCCAATGGTTTTTTGCACATCGGCCATGCCAAATCGATAGAGCTCAACTTTGGCCTGGCTGAAAAGTACGGGGGGCGCTGTAACTTGCGGTTTGATGATACCAACCCGGAAAAAGAAAGTGATTTCTATGTGCAGGCCATTATCAACGACATCGAATGGTTGGGGTATGATTATGGCGGCAAGGTGTTATTTACTTCCGATTATTTTGAGCAACTCTATGGGTTTGCCCTGAAGTTGATCAAAGAGGGCAAGGCCTATGTTGACGACCAGTCGGCCGAGGAAATAGCCGCCACCAAAGGTACGCCAACTACTCCGGGTACGGCCAGCCCGTACCGTGAGCGGCCGGTAGCCGAGAACCTGGATTTATTTGCGCGTATGCGCCAGGGGGAGTTTGCCGAAGGCAGCAGGGTGCTGCGGGCAAAGATTGATATGGCGGCCGCCAATATGTTGTTGCGCGACCCGGTAATTTACCGGATAAAGAATGCCGCCCACCACCGCACCGGTGATGCCTGGCATGTATATCCGATGTATGACTTTGCTCACGGGCAGTCCGACTCTATTGAGCATATCACCCATTCGCTTTGCACCCTGGAGTTTGAAAACCACCGGCCACTCTATGAATGGTTAATTGAAAATATTGGCATTTTCCCTTCCCGTCAGATTGAATTTGCCCGCCTCAACCTTACCTACACCATTATGAGCAAGCGCAAGCTGTTGCAGTTGGTAGAACGAGGCGTGGTTAGCGGCTGGGATGACCCGCGGATGCCTACCTTGTCCGGCATGCGCAGGCGTGGCTTTACTCCGGCTGCCATTCGCAGCTTTGCCCGTAATGTAGGAATTGCCAAGCGTGAAAACCTGATTGACGTGGCCCGTTTGGAACATGCCGTGCGTGATGACCTGAACAAAAAGGCCAACCGGGTACTGGGCATCCTGCACCCCTTAAAGTTAGTTATTGAAAACTACCCCGAAGGGCAGGTGGAGATGATGCAGGCAGTAAATAACCCGGAGGATGAGGCGGCCGGTAAGCGCGAGATACCTTTTAGCCGCGAACTGTATATCGACCGTGACGATTTTATGGAGGACCCTCCCTCACCCAGGAAATACTTCCGTCTGGGGCCGGACCGGCTGGTGCGCCTGAAATACGGCTATATTATAAAATGTACAGGCTATGAAAAAGATGCGGCTGGCAACATTACCCTGGTAAAGTGCGAATATTATCCTGAGTCGCGTTCCGGGCAAGATACTTCGGGGATTAAAGTAAAAGGCACCCTTAGCTGGGTGAGTGCGGCCGAATCGGTGCCGGTTGAAGTACGGCTCTACGACCGCCTGTTTCAGGCGGAGAACCCGGCTTTGGCCGAAGATTTTATGCAGGAATTAAACCCTGAATCGCTGACGGTACTTACCGATGCCCGGCTTGAGCCCGGGGTAAAAAACCTGCAGGCAGGCGAAACCGTGCAGTTTGAGCGCCTCGGTTATTTTACCGTTGACCCTGACACTACGGCTGAAAACATGGTTTTTAACCGAACCATTACCCTGCGGGATACCTGGACGAAGAAGGCGTAAAAAAAAGAAGGCACTACAAATTTGCAGTGCCTTCCCCATGATCACCGGTGTTTTGCTACTTTTTCACACTAATGGTTACCGGCACCTCAACTTCCCGGGCGTCCTGGTCAATCAGTTTTACCGCATCAAAACCGGCATCGTTAAATTGCTCAAACTGGGTAGCGGCATCCCCCACAATAAGGTAAGTCATCTTATCCGGGGTAATGTATTTCTGCGCCAGGGCCTTATGCTGTTCCAGGGTCATGTTTTTAATCACCTCTTCTTCCTGCTTGATATAATCTGCCGGGTACCCGTAGGCACTACGCGATTGCAGCATACCAATCAAAGAATACAGGGTTTCAAACCTGCGGGCATTGGACTTGATCATCGCATTCTTGGTGAAGTCGAGGTCTTCGGCTGAAATACCTTCACGGTATTTTTCCATCTCCTCCTTGAAAATTTTGGTAGATTCAAAAGTGGTATTGGTACGTACGCTGGCCGTAGCGGTAAAAGGCCCCGGAATGGTGCTGCCGCTAAAATAGGTACGGGCCCCGTAGGTATATCCTTTTTCTTCCCTGAGGATCATATTTACCGTGCCGCTAAACGAGCCCCCCAGCTTGTAGTTCATCACCGTAGCCGGATAAAAGTCGGGGTCGGTGCGGGCCAGGGCCAGGTAGCCGATAGTAATTACCGACTGCTTGGCCTGCGGTATATCGACAAAGTAAAGGCTGGCTTTATTGGTTGGTTCGGGCAGGGTGTACTCCGGCATGGTAACTTCTTTGGCCGGCCAGTTCGCACTCAGGCTGGCCAGGGTTTTCAGCACCTGGTCTTGCTTAACCTTGCCTACAATATGATAGCTGCTTATTGAAGGCGAAAAGTTCGCAGCATAAAAAGCTTTCAGGTCGTCAAGGGTGATGGCTTCTACCTCATCAATGCTGCCAATGGCAGGATAACCCAAAATATGGTCTTCACCATAGAGCAACTTATAATAAGCTTTGCGGGCCACGGCATTGGGTTGCCCGGCTTGCCGCTTTATCGTATTGATGGTTTTGGTTTTGATCAGGTCAAATTCTTCCTCATCCCAGCGGGGTTGCAGCAATATTTCTTCAATCAACGCCATTGTGGCTTCATAGTTGCGCGACAGGCAATTGGCCGTAATGGTAATGGTGCTGTTGGTCGTGTACATATTGATGTCTGCCCCGAGCAGGTCAATGGCCTCCTCCAGTTCTTCGGGCGTTTTGTTGGCTGTGCCTTCCATCATAATGTCGGTTATCAGGTTGGCAATGCCGTTTTTGCTGATGTCGTCCATATAATGCCCGCCTTTGATTACCAGGCTTATTTGGGCCAGGGGCAGCTCAGTATATTCTATACCGTAAACCTGCATGCCGTTATCAAGGGTGGCGGTCCATTGTTGCGGGATATGCAACTCCGGGGCCGGGCCTTTTGCGGGTTCGATGGAGCGGTCGAAACTTGAGGGTGTCTGGGCGATTTCTTCTGGTTTGTCGTCACCGGTAACCGTTTTTGCCACATTTTCGGTTATTTCTTCTTCAACAACATGGGCTTTCTCTGAGTTGGCCGCTACCAGTTCCAACTGCCCTTTCGGCACAAAGCTGGTAATCACATAGGGTTTGTCTTTGATGTATTTATTGTACACATTTACCACATCTTCTTTGGTTACCCCTTTAATATTGGCAATCTCCTGCTCAATATAGCCCGGGTCACCGGCAAACACATTGTACTGCGACAGTTGGAATGATTTACCCAGCACGCTGCTGATACCGTTGTAAAAATCGGTTTCTAAGCTGGCTTTAATGCGTTCAACATCCTTGTCGGTAATACCCTCGGTGGCAAACATCTTAAGGCCGGCAAATAGGGCTTGCTCTACGGAGTCTAACGAAACCCCATCGTTGGCCGTAACCATGATCCTGAAGACCCCGGCAATTTCATCGGCAGCGTTCCAGGCGCTCACCCGTGAGGTGAGGTTTTTCTCTTTCACCAGCACCTTATATAAAGGGGCTTTTTTACCTTCCGATAAAAGCTCCGCCAGAAAATCCAGGGCGTAAGCATCGGGATGAAATTGCTCTACGGTTGGCCAAACCATGTTAAGCTGTGGGGCTTTGGCGAAATTATCTTCGTGGTACAGGCGCTTGGTAGCCGCCAGTTTAACCGGCTGTGCTGCCAGCGGGGCTACTTCCGGGCCTCGTTTTATCTCGCCAAAGTATTTTTCAACCATGGCCTTGGCTTCTGCCGTTTCAAAATCACCGGCAATTACCAGCGTGGCGTTGTTGGGGCCGTAAAAGTTATGATAAAATTCTTTTACGTCTTCTACGGTAGCATTTTGCAGATCAACCAATTCACCTATTACCTGCCAGTTGTAGGGGTGGCCTTCGGGATAAATAGCCTTGTCGATAACGTAGCTGGTATGGCCGTAAGGGCGGTTGTCAACCCGCTGCCGTTTCTCGTTTTGCACTACCTCCTGTTGGTTGGCAAAGGCAGTTTCGGTTACCGTGTTGATGAGGAAACCCATGCGGTCGGATTCGAGCCACATCACCATTTCCATGGCGTTTTTAGGCACCACTTCGTAATATACCGTACCATCCTGCCAGGTGCCCCCGTTCAGGGTACCTCCGGCATCCTGGATTTTCTTGAAAAACTGGTCCTGGCCTACATGCTCCGATTCCTGGAACAACATATGCTCAAATAAATGGGCAAAACCGGTACGCCCCGGTTTCTCTCGGTTTGAGCCCACGTGGTACATGATGGCCACCGCCACAATGGGGTCGGATTTGTCCTGGTGCAGGACTACATCCAGGCCGTTGTCGAGGGTGTATTTCTCGAACGCAATGCTCAGGTTGTCGTTGGCATCCTCCTGGTTTCCCGGGGTGCACCCCAGGAAGGCAATGGCAACAATAGCCACTAATAGTCGTTTAAAGACAGTTGTCATGGTTTTTATTTTGGTTAGAAGTTTATTTAATTGACAAGATAAGAAAAAATACCAAATTGGCTAAACTATTATATAAAAAGACATAAATAATTGATATTAGTGGCATGGTTGTGATCTTGGTTAAACTTATGGCGCACAAACGGTCGGAAGGATATGCATAGAATAATATGGGTAAGTTTTTTATTGGTTTGTGTTTCCGGCTGGCTATATGGGCAGTCTGGCCGCATTTTACAAAATCTGCCGCCATCGGTAAAATGGTACCAGATTAAAACCCCACACTTTAAAATTATTTACCCGGAAGGTTTTACCGCGCAGGGGCAACGCATGGCCAACACCATGGAGCACATTTATCAACCTGCCGCCAATAGCCTGGGCCGGGTGCCCCGGAAGAATTTCCCACTAATTTTACAAAACCAAACAGCTATTGCCAACGGCTTTGTTACCGTGGGACCGTTCAGGTCGGAGTTTTATACCATGGCCCCGCAGCGGGCAAACTTTCTCGGTAATAACGACTGGCTGGACCTGCTGGCTTTACATGAATACCGCCATGTGGTGCAATTCGACCGCAGCCGTACTGGTTTTACCGGTTTCATCAGAAACTTGTTTGGTGAATACTCCATGGCCGCCCTGGCTTTCACTTCGGTGCCCTCGTGGTTTTGGGAAGGCGATGCCGTGGGGGTTGAAACGGCCATGACCACCACCGGCCGTGGCCGCATACCAAAGTTTAGCGCGGCTTTCAGGGCCAACCTGCTGGAGCGGGGGCCTTATAATTATAATAAGCAGTACCTGCGCTCGTACAAGGATTTTATTCCCAACCATTATGTATTGGGCTATTATTATTCCACCTACCTGAAAAATAAGTATGGGGTAGAGGTCATGGAGAAAATGGTGGACCGTGCCTGGGCCCTGCCGTTCATCCCGTTTACTTTTTCCTTTGCCCAGCAACGCTTTGGCGGGGGCAAGATGCCGGCTACCTACCTGGCTATGATGGACGAACTAAAGGAGAAGTGGTCGGCCCAGCAGGCGGCCCTTACCCTGACCCCTTTTACCAAAATAAACACGGTGCCAAAGAAAGTTTATACCAACTATAATTATCCGCAGGTACTGGCAGATGGCCGTATCCTGACGATGAAATCGGGCTTGGCCGATATTGAGCAGTTGGTGCTGCTTACCCCCGGCACCGGGGAGGAAGAGAACGTATTTGTACCTGGCGTAGTGAATGATGCCGGCCTGCTTTCGGTGCAGGGCACGAAAGTGGTATGGAATGAAATTACTTTTGATCCCCGCTGGCGGCAAAAAACCTACTCGGTCATTCGTACCTACGATATGGCCACCGGGGAATACGCTGAACTAACGAAGGGAAGCCGCTATTCCTCAGCCTCATTTTCACCCGATGGCACCAAAATAGCTACCATTGAGGAAACAACCGATTACCGGTTCCGGCTGGTAGTGTTAAACGCTTTTTCGGGCTATGCCATGCAATCTTTTGATGCCCCGGCCGGTAGTATCTACCTTAACCCGGTCTGGTCGGGGAACCATCACATTGTGGTGGCCGAGGTACGGGACGGCACCAAGCAGATCAAGGAAATAAATACGGCTGATGGTACGGCCGAAGTGTTGCTGCCGCCTGTTACCGAACACATCTCCTACGCTTTCAGGCGGGAGGGCTACCTGTATTATGTTTCCGGTATAACCGGCATTGATAATATTTATGCCAAAGACCTGGGCAATGGTAAAATTTACCGTATTACCTCCAGCAAATACGGGGCCTACACCCCGGTAATCAGTGCCGATGGCAAAACCATGTACTATAATGAACTTACCGTACTGGGCAATGACGTGGTAAGTATTGCCTTGAACCCGGCCAACTGGACAGCCGTAGAAAAAGTGACCGATACCAGCATCCGGTTTTATCAACCGATGGTAGAAATGGAAGGGCATGCCGATATCCTTGCCTCTGTGCCGGATTCAGCCTATGCCGAAAAGCGTTTCCGCAAGAACCCGGTAAAGCTGCATAGCTGGGGCCCTTTTATTGCCGATAGCCCCAATGAACTGGAAGCAGGCCTGTACTCTACCGATTTGCTGAGTACTACCGACATTTTTGCCGGGTTCCGGGTGGACGTGGACGGTAATTTTAAATGGCTCGGGCGGGTAAGTTATCAAAACCTGTACCCCATTATTGATGTGGAAGTGAACTATGCCAACCGTCAGGCAAGGGTAAATTATTTGGATACGGCCACCAATGCTATTGCTATTGATAACCAGCAGTGGCAGGAAACCGGCCTGAAGGCGGGCCTGCGGATCCCCTGGCTGCTTACCCGTAATAAATACAATGTGAGCTTTATTTTGCAAAACTATATCGGCCTGACAGCCGTGCGCAATTTTCAAAGCAGTGTCTTTGGCCAGGACCGGTACTTCCTCTATTTCAACCGGCTCAACAATGGCAACCTGGTAAGTAATGAGTTTAAACTCACCTTCTACAGTTTGATGAAACGCAGCAAGCGTGATATCAATTCGAAATGGGGTTGGGTGTTTGTGCTGGAGAATTTTGGTACGCCCTATGGCGGTGACTTCGAGGGTGGCCTGACAGCCCTGCGCACCCAACTCTATGTACCGTCCTTTTTTAAGCACCACTCGCTCAACTTCTTTGCTGGTTATCAGCACATCAATATTACCCTGGATAATAATAATTATTGGTTCCCTAACCGCATGCCTTATCCACGGGGGGTAAGCGGGTCAACCTTTGAGGATTTCTACACTTTCCGGGTAAATTACGACCTGCCTTTACTGTATCCCGACCTCAGCCTGGGGCCCTGGGTGTACTTACAGCGGGTGAAGGCCAAAATCTTTTATGATTATGGTTATGGCAGGTCGAATATAATTAACCGTGATGTAGGGTTACAATTGCAAACCAGCCGTAGCTATTACGCCACGGGGGCAGAGTTAACCTTCGACCTCAATGTGATGCGGGCGCTGCCACAGTTGGAACTGGGGGTACGTTTTGCTTATTTGCCAGACCTGGGTGCCACCTCTTTTGAGTTTCTGCTGGGTAGTTTTGGTTTCTAAATAAGAATTATTATTATTTAGTAAATTCTTTCCCGGCAATTTGCCTGCTTAGTCGGTCAATTGCTTGATAATCGCTGGTATTCCCTCTACTTTTGGCCTCGCAAATACAATGAAATGTTATGGCCGAAGTAATTAGAATGCCCAAGATGAGCGATACCATGACCGAAGGGGTCATTGCCGCCTGGTTAAAAAAAGTAGGGGACGAGGTAAAGGCCGGGGATATCCTGGCGGAGGTGGAAACCGACAAGGCCACCATGGAGTTGGAAGCTTATGACGAAGGCACCCTGTTGTACATTGGCGTTAAGGAGCAGGAAGCTGCTCCGGTTGACGGCATCATAGCCATACTGGGCAAACCCGGTGAGGCCTACGAGCACTTGCTGGATAATCAGGAAACGGTTAAGGAAGACACTGCCGAGGTTAAGAAACCGGCCCCGGCCGTAAAGGAAAGCCCTGCCCCGGCTGTAGATACCGCGGCCATTAAGGCCACAGTCATCACCATGCCCAAAATGAGCGATACCATGGAGGAAGGCACGATTGCCCAGTGGTTGAAAAAGGTGGGCGATACGGTTAAATCGGGTGACATTCTGGCCGAAGTAGAAACTGATAAGGCCACCATGGAACTGGAATCGTATGAAGACGGCACCCTGCTCTATATCGGCCCCAAAGATGGCGAGGCCGTACCCGTAGATGGTGTGCTGGCCATTATTGGTGAACCGGGAGCTGATTACCAGGCTTTACTGGCGGCCACGGCAGCCCCGCAACAACCAATACCTGAGCCTGTCAAAGAAAATGAGCCCACGGCAAGCAAGCCTGCAGCAAATGAAGTACCCCAGGCAGCAGTTGCCAGCCCTACTCCGCAGCCGGTAACAACGGTTAGCGAAGGCCGGGTGAAAGCCTCGCCCCTGGCCAGAAGAATAGCGAAAGAACTGGGCTATGATATCAGCAAAATACCCGGCACCGGGGATAACGGCCGGATTGTCAAACGGGATGTGGAAGCCTACCGGCCGGCAGCCACCACCGCGGCCGCGGAAGGCGCTGCCCCCCTACCGGTAGCGGCTGTTGTTGGTGAGGAATCATTCACCGAAGAGCCGGTGTCGCAGATGCGCAAAACCATTGCCAAAAGGCTGGCCGAGAGCAAGTTTACCTCCCCGCATTTTTACCTGACCATGGAGATTAACATGGATAAGGCCATTGCCGCCCGCAAGAGCATGAACGAGGTAGCCCCGGTAAAGATTTCTTTTAATGACCTGGTGGTGAAAGCTGTGGCGGCAGCCCTGCGCCAGCACCCCAAAGTAAATGCCTCCTGGCTGGGCGATAAGATCCGCTATAATAACCATATCCATATTGGCGTGGCCGTAGCCGTTGAGGAAGGCCTGCTGGTACCGGTAGTTAGGTTTGCCGACCAAAAATCTATTGCCACTATTTCTGCCGAGATCAAGAACCTGGCCGGCATGGCCGCCAACAAGCAGTTGCAGCCCGAGCACTGGGAAGGGAACACTTTTACCATCTCTAACCTGGGGATGTTTGGTATCGAAGCGTTTACGGCCATTATCAACCCCCCGGATGCCTGTATCCTGGCTGTGGGCGGCATTAAACAAACGGCCATTGTACAAGACGGTGCCCTGGTGCCGGGTAATGTAATGAAAGTAACCCTGTCGTGTGACCACAGGGTGGTGGACGGAGCCGTAGGCTCGGCCTTCTTAAAGACATTTAAAGCGTTGCTGGAAGACCCCGTGCGCATCCTGGTGTAGGCAAAAACCTGCCATTCTGTCGTAACTCTGATAGGGCAAAATAATAATAGCCAGGGCCAATGAACCCTGTAAAAAAATGAAAATGAATGGCTTTGGGGTCATTATTGCAGTGAAGCCATCAACTATGATGATACCCCCCATTCGCCAGCCAGGCAAATAATTGAAAATTTTTCGGGTCAGGTATGGATTTTGCTAAGGAAAGTACAAAAATCAAAAATATGAGTTTAGTTAAATCCACCACCGTTCTGGCCCTGGCACATAATGGCGAAGTTGTTGTTGGCGCTGACGGCCAGGCCACTATGGGTAATTATGTGGCCAAAAGTAATGTAAAGAAGGTACGCAGCCTGCAGGACGGTAAGATTGTTACCGGTTTTGCCGGCTCTACGGCCGATGCCTTTACCCTGCTCGAGCGCTTTGATGAAAAACTCAATAGCTATGGGGGCAATATGAAGCGGGCAGCCATTGAACTGGCCAAAGACTGGCGGATGGACCGCTACCTGCGCAGGCTGGAGGCTATGTTGATAGTAGCCAATAATGAGGAGGTGCTGGTTTTGTCAGGTACGGGCGATGTGCTGGAACCCGATAACAAAATTGCCGCCATTGGCTCCGGGGCCATGTATGCCCAGGCCGCTGCCGTAGCCTTAAAACGCCATGCCCCACAGATGACCGCTGAGGAAATTGTGCGTGAAAGCCTTAATATTGCAGCCGATATTTGTATTTATACCAATCATAACCTGGTTATCCAAAAAGTAAAGTAAATGATGAAAATTTACCATAACCCGAGGTGTTCAAAGAGCCGCCAGACCCTGAATATGATTAAAGAAGCCAACCGGGAGGTGGAGATTGTGGAATACCTGAAAACCCCGCCTACCGAGGAGGAACTAAGGGATATTCTGCATAAACTAAATTTGCCGGTTGACTATTTGATCCGCAAAGGGGAAGAAATATACAAGACGGAATATAAAGGCAAAGAACTGACTGAGGACGAATGGATTGCCGCCCTGGTTAAGCATCCCAAAATGCTGGAAAGGCCTATTGTAGTCAATGGCGACCAGGCTATTTTGGGCCGTCCACCGGAAAATGTGCAAAAGCTGCTCTGAAGCCCCCGGCTATTGTTTGTCCTTTGGCTTAAAATCCAGCGAGGCGGAGTTTACACAATAACGCTGGCCGGTAGGTTTGGGGCCATCGTTAAAGCGGTGCCCCAGGTGGCCGCCACATCGGGCACAAACAATTTCCTCGCGCACCATGCCCAGGGTACTGTCCATTACCACTTTTATGTTGTCTTCGGCCACCGGTTGCCAGAAACTGGGCCAGCCCGAGCCTGATTTATACTTGGTTTCTGAGCTGAAAAGCGCTTCGCCACAGGCAGCACAGTAGTAGGTGCCGGCCGCATTATTTTGCCAATATTTACCTGTAAAAGCCCGCTCGGTGCCCTTTTCGCGCAACACGTAGTATTCTTCGGGGCTTAGCTCGGCTTGCCATTCGGCCTCCGTCTTTTTTATGGGGAACTGCTCTTCTTTCATTTTTTTGTTTTGTGCCTGACAACCGGTGGCACCCATGATAAACAGTACCACCCCTAACATTTTCACCTTGTTCATAGTAACTTGTCATACGCAGAACAGGGCGGTAAGGATACAAATTTCTACTTTGTTTGCTTATTTTATGGTGATTTAAGCAATGCTTTTTTTAATTTGGTGCTTTTATACAGATTATGGCTTTAGTAACCCCTCTTTCACCCGATGCTGATGAAGACGTAGCCCGGTTGGCTAAGTTCTTTAACGAGACTTTGGGCTTTTGTCCCAACTCGGTACTCACCATGCAAATCAGGCCTGAGATAGCCAAAGCGTTTATTAAGTTGAATATGGCTGTTATGGCCAATAAAGGCCGGGTAACCAGCGACCTGAAGAGGTTGGTGGGCTATATGGCCAGCTTTACGGCCGGCTGCCGGTATTGTCAGGCGCACACGGCCCTGGCAGCCGAACGTTATGGGGCGGACGAAGAGAAAATAAACAACATCTGGGAATATAAAACCCATCCGGCCTTTAGTGCGGCCGAGCGGGCAGCCCTCGATTTTGCCGTAGCAGCCGCCAGCATTCCCAATGCGGTAGATGAAGAAATATCGGCCAATCTGCGCCAGCATTGGAATGAGGGGGAGATAGTAGAGTTGTTGGGGGTAATAGCCCTTTTTGGTTATCTTAACCGGTGGAACGACAGCATGGCCACAGAAATGGAGGAGGGGGCCGTAAAAACAGGAGAAAAATACCTGACGGGCCGCGGTTGGTCTGTAGGTAAACATCAATAAACATTTTTTAACCTTGAAATTCAGCGATTTTAACTTTAGCGAACCACTTATGCAGGGCCTTGATGCCATTGGGTTTGAGAAACCTACGGCTATCCAGGAACAGGCCATTCCACAAGTGTTGAATAAAAAAGACATCATTGGTTGTGCCCAAACGGGTACCGGAAAAACGGCTGCTTTCCTGCTGCCGGTAATTGAGGATATCCTGCGGCATGGTCACGTTGGCCTGGCGGCCCTGGTGATTGTACCCACGCGGGAGCTGGCCATTCAGATAGACCAGCAGGTAGAAGGCCTGGGTTATTTTACCGGGGTAACCTCGCTGGCCATTTACGGGGGCAAGGATGGGGTTTCCTTTGGCCAGGAAAAGCAGGCCCTCACCGAGGGTGCGGATATTGTAATTGCCACCCCCGGCCGGTTGATAGCCCACCTTAACCTGGGCTATGTTAATCTCGGCAAGTTGCGCTTCCTGATCCTCGATGAAGCCGACCGCATGCTCGATATGGGCTTTTCCGAAGATATTGAAATGATTGTGGGCTACCTGCCTGAAAAGCGCAATACCTTGTTGTTTTCGGCTACCATGCCGCCCAAGATCCGCAAGCTGGCCAAAGCGCTGCTCAATGACCCTGAGGAAATTAACATTGCCTTGTCTAAGCCGGCAGAAGGCGTAGTACAGGCAGCCTTTTTGGTTTATGAAGCCCAGAAACTGGGCCTTATGGTACATTTACTGAAGGCCAGGCCCTTAACCAGTGTGATTATCTTTTGCTCTACCCGTAAGTCGGTAACGGTGTTGGAGCGGGGGCTTAAGAAAGAAGGCATTAAGGTGGGGGCTATTAGTTCCGATCTCGACCAACAACACCGGGAGGAAGTGATGATCCAGTTTAAAAATGCAGAGTTGCATGTGTTGGTGGCTACCAATATTGTGGCCCGCGGCATTGATATTGTTGGGGTTGAACTGGTAGTTAATTATGATGTGCCCCGTGATGCCGAAGAATACGTACACCGCATTGGCCGTACGGCCAGGGCTGATGCTACCGGTATTGCCTTCACCTTTATCAGCGAGGAAGAACAGCGCGATTTTCATGATATCGAACAGTTGATTGGCATGGAAATCAAAAAAATTAAGGCCCCTTCACACCTGGGGCCGAGCCCGGATTATAATCCGCAAAAGAGGTCGGCCCGGAAGCCGCAGCATTTTCGTAAGCAACGGGGGAAACGATAGTGCCCGATAAATCATTGGGGCTTATCTGTTCTATCCGGGGATGGTGCCCTGCCCCGTGCTGTGACGGACTCATTAGGGTGAAAGTACCGGGATATCTTTAGCAGCCTCCCTGACGGGTGGCTAGGGTAAAAATAGCCCGACAATTTAGGCGGCATAACTGAAATATCCTGCACAAAAATTGGATTATTTTAAGTTATGGTATTGATAAGCCAACAAATTGCCGTTTAAAGGGTTTATTAACCATAAAAACGGCTTAAAAACCTGTTAAAC
>Ga0256839_1001795_pt1 | contig 25246 bp, 20 predicted proteins | sample 354166metaG_FD_185968 | JGI IMG/M metagenome (GOLD analysis project Ga0256839, IMG submission 185968) | Hydrothermal vent microbial communities from Mid Atlantic Ridge, Atlantic Ocean - 354-166 | ecosystem: Environmental > Aquatic > Marine > Hydrothermal vents | place: Atlantic Ocean: Mid... | reverse complement strand
AAACCGTGCAATACAACACCTTCTTTCAAAATGTAAGTAACCAACCGGCTAACGGCATTACGATTGTAAACCCAATTCCTAAACATACGGTTTACCTGCCTAATACGGCGCAAGGTCAAAATACCGTGGTAAGTTTTTCTGTCAATGGTGGCAAATCTTACGCACCCAAAGGTGCACTTAAAGTACGCGGCAGAGACGGCAAAGTGCACGTCGCACAGCCTGCTGATTACACCAACGTTAAGTGGCAGTACAAAGGCAACTTAGCACCAAAAGCGACAAAGTCTGTTGGCTTTAAAGTACGTTTACGTTAATTAAAACAATAATAAATAAAGGGGAAATAAAATGAAACACATATTTTTAAAAACATTACTCAGTGCCGCTGTTTTAGCAGGCATGACTAGCTCAGCATTAGCTGCACCAATAGGTACACCAGCAGGTGATGTTATCAATAATAAAGCTTCTATTAGCTATTCAGTAGGCGGAACAACACAAACACCTATCGAGAGTTCTGAGGGAGGTAATACAACACCTGGTGCTGGCAATGGTTCAAATACATCTTTTGTTGTGGATAAAAAAATAGATCTTTTGGTCACTGGTAACACCACCGATAAAGCTGTACAACCAGAACAAACTGCAGCGGCTGACGATACTACCTTGACCTACACTCTTACAAATGAAGGAAATAGTACTGAAAATTTTGCAATTTCAGTATCTGACCTCGGTACACTTGGTACAGTTGGTGATGAATTTAATTCAACAAACTGTACAGTGAACCCTACAACGGCTTCACTAGCTAGTGGAGATACTCAAGCGATCACTGTTGAATGTGATATTCCTGTCAGTGGAACAAATGTTGCAAATGGAAAAAAATCACTCGTTGATGTATTAGCTGAAGTGACGGGTGTGACTGCCGATACTGATGGCGACCAGGTAAACGCTATAGATGTTGTATTTGCTGATGGTAAGGGAACCAATACAGATGATGCAATTAGAAATGCAAAGCACTCAGCTACCAGTAACTATATTATTAACGCAGCTGGCCTCACGGTTAAGAAACTCCAAGCAGTATCAGCAATGGATGCGAGTGGAACGCCAATTACAACAGGCGATTTATACCATATTCCTGGGGCTACAGTTGTTTATACGATAACTGTCGTCAACGCGATTGGTGCAGCCACAGCAACAAATGTAGTCCTTACAGATACCGTACCAAATACTATGACCGTTGTAGGAACACCTACAATAGCTATTACTGGTGGTGACGGTGGCGCAGCTACGATGGCATCAGGTGCTGGTGTCAATGCAGTTGCAACCAATGGCTTTGACCTTGATGCAGAAGAAACAGCAACATTAACGATTACAGCAACAGTAAATTAAAAACATCTACCGTGGACTCAAAAAGTGAGTTCGCGGTAATATTTTTAATAGAGAGACTTTTGCACGACTTAGGGACAGATCTTCCCCTGACTCGAGCAAAAGTCTTTAAAAAAAAGTGGGAAGTTTAAAAAATAATAATTAAGATGTATTAGCTAAAGGTAACGCCTCTGCAATACTGAAACACGTCACCAATGAAACTGGTGACATGATTGAGTTCGCCATCTAAAAACATGATGGGAAGCTCACTAAATAATAACAATAACGTGTATTAGCTAAAGGTAATCCCTTTGCAATACTAAAACACGTCGGCATAAAGACGCCGACATAATTGAGTTCACCATTTTAAACAACAAAATGGGAAGCTCACTAAATAAAAATAATAATAAATGACTAATGTCCTTGTACAACTAACAGCGTGCTACCAGCGTTTGGAGAAAATGATTTTCCAAGGCTCCCTTACGCCTGTTCTATCCAATTGGTTTAGCCTTTTATTATTACTTATCAGTTTCTTAACAATGCCAGCAACGGTATCTGCAGAACAACAAATTACCAATACGGCGACGGCAAGCTTTAGTGTTTTTGGTCAAGCACAAACAACATCAAGCAGTGTTAAGCTTACAATCAATCTTCGTACACCTTCTACCATTACTTTTTTAAAGATTGATGAAGTTGGTACGAATGCTGTCATCCCACCTACTGCCTATAATGATAGCAAAACAGGGGGTAAGCATTGGCAAGAGGTTTCAACAATAAAACTAGCAGATGGTTCTATTATTAACCTCCCTACTCCACAGCCTTTAATAAAAGCAGATCAATACACTATTTCAGAACCTATTGTCATTCAAGTTCAAGACTTAGATCAAAATACTGATTCAAATAAAGTTGATACTATTTTCATTACAGTAGAAGTGCCGGGTACAAACGATAAAGAAGTTTTACTACTAAGAGAAACTTCACCTAACTCTGGAATTTTCCGAGGTGTTCTCGCCACTACACATGCTAAAACACAACGTCAAAATGGTACGCTCTCCTTAAAAGCAGGGCAAAAAATCACGGTTACTTATCGAGACGCTGAAGATACTACTGACACAAGTGCCACAGCCGCATTCGTCGCCACACAAAGTGCTAATTTACCCTTGGAAAAAATGGTGGATAAAACCAGTGCTAGCATCGGTGAACTCGTGCGTTACACACTAAAGTTTACCAATAGCAGTAAAAATGACTTAATTACCTTAAAGATTAAAGATACTTTGCCATTGGGTGTACGTTATGTTGAAGGTTCTGCCAAGCTCAATGGTATTAAATTATTTAACAATAAAATTATCAATACAGGCCGATTGCTACAATTTAATTTAACCAAAATGTCACGTGGTGATAATTGGGAAATTGAATACCTAACTAAAATCACATCAGGTGTTCAGTACGGGAAGATTACTAACGAAGCTCGTTTAAGTAGTGGTAGTGAGCGATCAAACCTTGCGCGTGCCAGCATCATAATTAAAGACGACTTAATGCGTGATAAAAGCATTTTAAGTGGGCGTGTTTATATAGGCTGTGAAAGACATAAAAAACCTAAGCTTTTAGAAAATGCACGCATTTACCTAGAAACAGGTCGAAGTGCGCTTAGCGATAAAAATGGTCTTTGGCACATGGAAGGCGTTGAAGCCGGAACGCATGTATTACAGCTTGACACTGACAGCCTCCCCGAAGGCTATAGTTTACTTAATTGCGGCAATAATACGCGTCAAGCCAAGGATAAAAAATCTCAGTTTGTTAATTTACAAGCAGGTGCATTATGGCGTGTTGATTTTCATGTAAAAAGTGATGGCAAACAAAGAATCATCAAAAACAATTCAAAAAACTCTAAACCTGAAGCTAACCCTTTTGAGCTTTACAACGAATCATACTTAACAACAGCTACCAATAACTTTGAAATACTTTGGCCAAAAAACAATTTTGTGCCAGCAATAGCTTCCACCAGCATTATAGTAAAAGCTGGGTTACAACAACGTATAGAAGTCTACCTGAATGGAAAAAAGCTTAGCGCACTCAACTATGATGGTAGTAAATCTGATAGATCGACCAGAACAACACTTCACCGTTGGAAAGGCGTTGACATAGATATAAAAAATAGAGACAACACTCTACTCGTTATTCTAAAAGATAAGTCAGGTAAAGAGCTTGCACGTAAAACACATAATATCCATTTCTCAGGAAGAATTGAATCTGTTGAGCTTTTAGAAGATAAATCTGTATTAGTTGCAGATGGTAAAACAGTCCCTATCATTGCACTGCAAATTAAAGATGAGGACGGCTACCCTATGAGAGCCAATACACATGGGTACTTCACATTAAAAGACAGCCGCTTTCAGGTAAAAACATTCAGTGACACAAAAGATGAGCTGAATATTAATAACGATAATAATGGCAAATATAAGTACTATATTGAAGCAGATGGCATCGCTTACATTCAATTAAACCCGACCTCACAATCGGGTGAATTTAAAATTAAGGTTGAGCTTGCTAACAATAAGAAAAAAGAAATAACCACTTGGTTAACGCCTAAATTACGCAAATGGATTTTAGTCGGCCTAGCAGAAGGCACGCTAGCGCATACAAAACTTAGCGGTAATATGCAGTCATTAAAAGCAACTGATAAGGATAAAGTTTTTACTAAAAATGGTCGTATAGCCTTCTTTGCTAAAGGTCGGGTAAAAGGTAAGTATTTACTCACTGCAGCGTATGATAGCCACAAGCAAACCAAAAGTACAAACAGACTAGAAGACGAAAGTAATAATAATATCAACCCTGATGCTTGGTATCTCTTATACGCCGATAATAGTCATAGTCAATATGATGCTGCCAGCTCAAGCAAGCTGTATTTAAAAATTGAAAACAACACATTTTATGCTTTATTTGGTGATTACCGCAGCAACTTAACAGTCACCGAGTTAGCACGTTACGAGCGTACACTACATGGCCTAAAATCAGAATATAAAGGTGATCGTGTTAGTTATAAAAGCTTTGTAAGTATCACGAGTAATAAACATTTCCATGAAGAAATTCAAGGCGATGGGACTTCAGGTCTTTATTATTTAAGTAATGATATTTTAGTCAACAGTGAATCGATAAAAATCGAAACACGTGATCGTTTCCGTTCTGAAAAAATTATCGAAAGTCGTGTACTAACCCGTTATCAAGATTATGAAATTGATTATGATGCAGGCACCCTATTCTTTAAGTTTCCGATTAATGGACGCGATAAAGACTTCAATCCGCAGTTCATTGTAGTCGATTATGAAAGTGAGTCTGATAAAAACGAGCTGATAATAGCTGGTACACGAGTTGCGGTGAAAAACAACAATAAAAAATTAGAAATTGGTGCCAGCCTTATCCATATCAGTGCCGATAGGACTCGTAATGACCGTATTATAGCACTGGATTCAAATTATCAAGTCACTGATAACACTAAAATTCATGCTGAAATTGCACAGTCTGAAAGCGGTTTAAGCAATTACAACCCAGTCAATGCGCAAGTCCTTGAAATAAGAAAAGAAAGCCTACGAATGAAATCTAAGGCTTATTATCGTAAGTATGACAAAGGCTTTGGTCTAGGCACCGAAGGTAGCAGCAATGCATCCCAAATAGGTACAGAAAAACTGGGTGCGGAGCTTCATTACAATATTAATAAAAGAGTTAGCCTACAAGCTGAAATTTCCCAGCAAAAAAATAGTGTCTCAAATACTTCAAATAGCGATAACAAACGCCAAATTGCAGAAATAAAACTAAAACGCCAAGAAAAACAATTCTCAATTACCGGTGGCTTACGTCATACCAAGGAAGATCTTAGTCCTAAAACAATAACAAATACAGCTGTAATTGGTGGCACCAGCTACACAACAAAAGGTGGCAAAGTCACATATCGAGCTGACTTTGAGCAAAACTTTAACCAAGATAACAGCACAGAACGTAGCCCTAACCGCAAAGTTGTTGGTATTGATATTAAGGTTAAACGTGGCACAAGCGTATTTGCAGAGCATGAAATCACAGAGAATAAACAGACTAAAACTCAAAACAGCCGTATCGGTATTACACAGTCGCTCTGGCATGGCGCTAAAAGTAAAAGTTCCTACACAAAAGAGAGAACAGATAATGCTCAACGAGACTATGCAACCATTGGTTTAAGCCAACGCATCCAAGTATCTAAGCATTTAACAGCCAATATTAGTGTTGATCATGCAAAAACCTTAGGAAGTAAACAACCTCGTTTAAATACTAATGATGCAGTCCCACAAGGCACAAATAATTTACGTGATGATTACACCGCCTTCTCTGTCGGCATAGGTTCACACATCAAAGACTGGAGCTGGACAGGACGTTTTGAAATGCGTGATGGCGATCTTAGCGATAAAACTAATCTACGTTTAGGGCTCATCCATCGTCTTAAAAACGGTAGAGAAGTCAGTGCAAAGTTTAATTATACCGACGCTGAAAAAAGTGATTCAAACTATGAAGCAACAACTAAACTAAGCTTAGGTACCGCGTGGCATCCAACCGATAAAGACTTTATATTTTACAGTCGTTTAGACCTAGTTAATCAACTGTCTAATCAACTCAATTCTACAACAAATACGGGTAAAACCATCTTTAACAAAACGCATACCCAAAAAGCGATTCATAATATGCACTTAAATCGTCGCATTAGCAAAAGAACACAACTAAGCCTACACCATGGATTAAAACATATTATTGAAAACAAAAATAAGAATAATTATAAGTCAACCATTGATACCTCTGTCGTACAACTACGCCGCGATTTTAAGACAAAATGGGATATAGGTATAAAAGCAGGTTATTTACATGACTGGAAAGAAAGCACTATTGAATCACTAGCAGGTGTCTCTATTGGTGTAACGCCTGTGAAAAACGCTTGGTTTGAAGCGGGTTATAACTTCGAAGGTTTTGATGATAAAGACTTTGATAATAATAATTATAGCCGTAAAGGACCTTATATGAGTTTCCGTTATAAGTTAAACCAGGATAGCTTTATCAAGAAATAATTATGGTTATACATCAACTCTTAAAGAGACATATTCTTGAATCTAGCAAACAAAAGATAAGCGTATCTTTACAGAGCTTCGAAAGTAATATAGGGAGCTTACGTTTTTTTTACCCATCACTATCGTTTGTAAAAATATCTCTATTAATACTAACAATGAGTATGAGCCAACTTAGTTACGCCCAATATACCGAGTCTGTAGAATCAGGAACTACCTTTGAAAACCCTACAACTAACTGGGTAGCGGGGGATGATGATAGCCTCCTAGTCAATATTGGACTTACCTTTCCCTTTGGAAGTATCAGCTCACCTAATAATACAACTCAAATCAATATAAACTCAAATGGTGGCATCTCATTTACCACATGGTCGGCATACGCTAACACCGCTATCCCTACCTCTCCTGAGACTATTATTGCCCCCTACTGGGATGACTTAAATCCTACCGCGGGTGGAACCATAAAATACGATACTTTTGGTAGTGCTGGTAGTCTGCGGTTTGTTATCGAATGGAATAATATACCTCGCTATGGACAAAACAGCAGTAGTTGCTCTTTTCAGCTTGTTTTATATGAAAGTGGCGATATCCGTTTTCGCTACTCAAATACTAATCAACAATGTGATGGTAGTAGCGCAACAGTAGGCATCCAAGAAAACACTAGCGATTACTTGCAACACTCATTTAATCAAGTAATTAATTTAAATCAAGATATCCTTTACACACCGACTGCAACGCCTCCCCCACCTCCGCCAGCAGCAATTCCTTTAGCCATTGGTAATTGTGATGATTTTGAAAGAGACTTATCAAACTGGACAATCAATGGTATCGGGAGCGGTGATATCACAGAGCAAACAGCAAGTTCACCAACGCGTTCCTTAGCGCTTTCTGAAAATCAGGTAGATGCTACTTCGATCCCAATAGAGACCTTAAACAACTTCAAAGAAATAACCCTCTGGATACGGCGAGGAGATGATAGTTTCAGTGAAAACCCTGAATCGGGGGAAGATTTACAAATTGAATATCTCAATAATACAAACACCTGGATACTACTAGAACAATTTCCAGGAAATGGCACTCAAGGAGAAATATTTAACCGAACTTATCCCATGCCAGCTGATGCGAAACACAGTAACTTTCGGATTCGTTTAACATTACTAACAGGTAGTGGAGCTAATTATGATTATTGACATATCGATGACATCTGCCTAAACCCTGAAATACCTTTACCCAGTATTACAATCAGTAAAACCTCCAGTGTAATCAGCGATGGGGTAAGTAGTACCAATCCAAAACGCATTCCAGGCGCAATAATTGAATATAATATTACAGCGACAAACTCAGGTAATGGAGAGACAGATAATAATTCCGTCATCATTTCTGATAGTATACCAACCAATACAGTACTTCATGTTAATGACATTTCGGGTACAGGTACAGGTCCTATTCGCTTTGTGGATGGCTCACCTCCAAGTGGACTCAGTTACAACTTTAGTAGTTTAGCAAGTACATCTGATAACCTTGAATTTTCAAACGATAGCGACGTAAGTTATAATTACAGCCCAACTGCTAATGCAGAAGGCGTTGATGGCTCTGTGACAAATATTAGGGTGACACCTCAAGGAAAGCTTCTTGCTCCCAGTGGTTCAGGAGCACCCTCTTTCACTATTAAATTTAGAGTGAAAGTACAGTAAGACTACTACCAAATCCACGCATAGAAGAGATAGAAGAGATAGAAGAGATAGAAGAGATAGAAGAGATAGAAGAGATAAAATAGAAACATGTACTGTTTTCTATAGGTGATTTTGGTTACTAGTTTTCGGGTAATAAATGTTGCTTACGAACCCCCATTACAAATAACAGGCTAAAATAAGTCATTAACGCCAACACAATTAACGCTATCAAATGCCCTACTTTACTTGCCAAGCCTGCTGCTTGCCACCAGGTATCAGCAGGGCTTAACCAAAAAATCAACAGCCCCATTACGGTCACGGACAAAACTATTCTCCCCATATCTTTTAGCCATAGTCGTGCCGACACAGTATGAAAAACAGCTTGCTTTTTAAGCTGATAAAATAATAAGCCCGCATTGATATAACCTGCCAAAGCAGTAGCCAAAGCCAACCCAGCATGCGGGCCAACATAGCCTAATTGATACCACGGATACACAATTAACGCGCTCAAAACAATATTACTCACCACTGCGATTAAACCAATTTTCACTGGAGTTGCGGTATCTTGGCGTGAATAAAACCCAGGGGCTAATACTTTAACTAAAATAAAGGCGGGTAAACCTAAGGCATAAGCACTTAAACTCAAGCCCGCCATTTCCACCAGTTGCCAGCCATTTACGCCGTTACCCAGTACGGTAGATAAAATGGGTTTGGCTAATAAAATTAAGCCCACCATCGCAGGCAATGCCATTAACAAGCCAATTCGCACGGCCCAATCTAAGGTCTCACTAAACGCTTTTCCCTCTGATTTAACATGATCGCCTGATAACTTAGGCAGAATTACCACGCCAATCGCTACCCCAATAATCGCTAAAGGTAACTCCACAAAACGGTCTGATGCGTATAACCAGCTGATACTTCCCACCGCCAATAACGAAGCAATTGCGGTATTAATAAGAATATTAATCTGCGCTACCGATGAGCCTAGCAACGTCGGTAACATCAATTTCATAATACGCTTGACACCTTCGTGACCGCGACTGAAATTTGGTTTTGGTAATAAACCCAGCTTAATTAAGCTCGGGATTTGAAACAATAATTGCGCAAAACCACCAATGACTACACCCCAAGCTAAGGCTGTAACAGGTTCGTCAAATAAAGGGGCTCCCCAGATAGCAGCAGCGATTAGAACCACATTTAACAAGACAGGAGTAAAGGCCGGTACAGCAAATTTTTGAAAGGTATTTAAAATCGCCCCGACAAAAGCCGACAACGAAATCAGAAAAATATAGGGAAAGGTAATTAACAACAAACTCGATGTAAGTGCATGTTGCTCTGTATTCACCTCAGAAGCTGCCCCAATTAAAAAACCGGGTGCAAACACCATGGCCAATAATGGCGCTGCGATCATACCAACAACGGTAATCGCCAATAAAATTAAGCTCAGCGTTCCTGCTACGTGATTTAATAATTTTTGTAAATCTTCAGGGCTTTTACTTTCTTTATATTCAGATAAAACCGGCACAAAAGCTAAAGAGAATGCCCCCTCTGCCACCATTCGACGCAACAAATTAGGGATACGAAATGCCACAAAAAAAGCATCTAGCGCACCACCTGCAGGAAAGTAATTAAATATAATTGCATCGCGTGCCAAGCCCAGCACTCGCGACACCATCGTCATAGCGCTAATAACAGCGCTAGATCGTAGAAGTCGGCTCATTGTTGTTGGTTTTTATTCGATTAAAGAATTGATTTTACCATGAAGCGCATGAAAAGCAGGAAGGAAAATAAAACAAATTACAAGCTATTCAACCAATCAGCCACAGGCCTCACAAGCTCATCCCCTTTATTAGTAAAGTAATGATTTGCGCCGGGTACGATCACTTGTTTTGACTTTGGGTTACCTGCCTTAACAATCATCATCAAACGCTTTGGTGCTTTTGCTAATACAGCAGGGTATTCTTTGGAGCCATACACATCCAACACAGGAATTGTTAACGATTCATAAGGAAAAGGCTGTTTCATTTTTTGCCCAAAGTCGGTTGCGCCCATGCCTGCACCTATATAAGCCGTAATGCTGCCATCCACTTTACCACCTTTACTGCGTATCCATTGCATTGCAATATGACCACCACAGCTATGTGCCAATAACACAATATTTTTAATACCCTGCGCTTGTAAATATTTTATACCCGCCTCAATACGTGGCCCCGCTTGTGGAAATAATGGCACATAATCAAAATACTTGGCGGATTTTTGCAACACAGGCATTTGCAACGATAAGGTACGCCAACCAGTAACGGGCAACTGAGTACGCAGCGGGAAAACCGTATCTTGCCAGTTAGGGTGAAAACCCCGACCATGCAAGATAATCACAGCACCTTTGGTTTTATCCTCAGGTTCTTGATCAATAGCCATAAACTCATGCCCGTCGTTAGCGGTATCTTTTAAGAAAATTACTTCACCATCAAGGACAGCATCTTCTACCTCAGCGGCCATGCGTTTTTCGCGGGCTAAATCAGCTTTAGCTGTGTCTGATTTAGCCAAGGCTGGCGGAGTAAATACTAAAAAACTGACTATTGTTACTACTAAAAAACGTATCATTTTAATCATCTCAAAAAATTGTCACTAATTTATAGCACTCTCAACACTTTAAAACAAATTGCGCGCCTAACTTTCAATCATTCACCCATAATTGCCTAATATTTGATACACTTAGAAAAAATTAAAGGGGGAACAAATGATCAATAAATTCTTAATCATTTTCATATTATCTAGCATAGCGCATATGAGTTATGCTGATCGACTTCAAGGGCGTAAAAATGGTGTTGAATTTAACTTTCCGCGTATTTTAACGTACACCAAAGATTGGATCAGCATGAGCGGTACTTACTCACGCTTTAATCACCAAAATAAAACTGAAATTGCGTTACCTTGGTTAATCGCAAAGTATGGGCGAGGTGATGATACACTCACCACTAAATCCATCGACCTTCATTATCGGCAGTTTTTAGGAGATGAACTCAATGGTTTTTATTTAAGTGCGTTTACTCGTTTAGGGCATTTTAAAGGTAAGAAATACAAAGAAGGTACACGCCAAACATCTCCCGGTGGAGTATATTCTGCACCTGATACTGAGGACTACAGTAAGTTTCGTGTAGGTATTGGTGTCGGTCTTGGCGTACGAATATTTCCTAAAAACAAACGCATGTACTGGGGTAGCGGACTAATTATTGGACGTTATCTTGATCTTGATGACAATGAATTTATCAATGATGGGGATACATCATTCGCCGGGCCTTTTGCAGAAAGCTCATCAATTATTATTGATCTAGAACTACTAAAATTTGGTTATGCGTTTTAAGTTTCTCTATCCAGTCATAGGGTCTATTATCCTTAGCCAAGGTGTATTAGCGAAACCATTAGAAGGACGTAAATACGGCGTTGAATTTAATATCCCTCGACTATTGTTATCTACTACACCTGAAATGAAAGGGCTAAGTGGAACGTTTTCTTATTTTTACCATTTTAATAGTACCGAAATTGCACTACCTTGGCTGATTGCAAAATATGGCGCTGATCACGATGAAGTTATCAACACGAAAGTGGGTAGCTATAAAGAAGACAAAACCCCTTTAGTCAATAAAAGTATTGATCTGCATTATCGAAAGTATATTTCTGATGAACTCAATGGGCTATATTTCAGCGGGTTTACACGCCTTTCACATTTCGATGGTGCTAGATATATTGATGGCTCAAACATTAAAACTAAACGTTTTAATAAGCTTCGCATAGGTTTTGGAGTTGGTATTGGCTACCGCATACTTCCAAATAATGGAAGAACTTACTGGGGTGTAGGACTCATTGTTGGGCGCTATATTGATAATAAGAGTTATTCCTTAGTCAATAATGGTGTCTCTGCAACAGATGATTCACCGATTATTATTGATGCTGAGCTATTAAAGTTCGGCTACTCATTTTAACAAACAGGTTAATAACCGTTACAAAAGGCTAAACTCAATGGCAAACGACTATAACGCGGATTCGATAAAAGTACTTAGCGGGCTTGACCCCGTACGCAAGCGCCCCGGCATGTACACCGAAACCACGCGCCCTAATCACCTCGCTCAAGAGGTGATTGATAACTCGGTGGATGAAGCGCTGGCAGGCCATGCCGATAAAATCCAAGTTATTTTACATGCCGATGGCTCGCTCTCTGTCACCGATAACGGTCGTGGCATGCCTGTTGATATTCACCCAGAACAAGGTGTACCCGGTGTTGAAGTAATTTTAAGTACACTCCATGCTGGCGGCAAATTCTCCGATGATAACTATGAGTTTTCAGGCGGCTTACACGGCGTGGGGATATCTGTCGTTAATGCCTTATCGTTAATTTTAGAAGTGCGTATCAAGCGTAATGGCAAAGAACATGAAATGGTTTTTGAAAATGGTCACAAAGCCTCTGATCTAGAAGTTATCAATACAGTGGGTAAAAAGAACACTGGCACATCCCTGCACTTCTGGCCAAATGGGCAGTACTTTGACACGGTTAAATTCTCAGTTAAACGCCTAAAACATAATCTGCGTGCTAAAGCGGTACTTTGCCCAGGCCTACACATCTCTTTTACCGAGGAAGCAAAAGCCGAAACAGAAGAATGGTATTACGAAGATGGTATCCGAGACTACTTAATGGAAGCGGTGCAAGGCTTTGAGAACCTGCCCACTGAACCCTTTTTAGGCGAATTTAAAGGCAAAGGTGAAGCGGTCGATTGGGCATTATGCTGGTTACCCGAAGGCGGTGAGTTAGCTCAGGAAAGCTATGTGAACTTAATCCCCACCTCGCAAGGTGGCACCCACACCAATGGCTTACGCACAGGCTTAACCGATGCTTTGCGTGACTTTGCCGAGTTTCGTAATTTAATGCCACGTGGTTTAAAACTCGCCCCTGATGATATTTGGGATAAGCTATGCTTTATTCTCTCCTTCAAAATGCTCGACCCCCAATTTTCAGGCCAGACCAAAGAGCGTTTATCCTCACGTACTGCCGCAGGTTTTATTGCTGGCGTGGTTAAAGATGCCTTTAGTTTATACCTTAACCAAAACCCTACAACCGGTGATTTAATTGCCGAACACGTGATTAATAACGCCCAAAAACGTGCCAAAGCCAGTAAAAAAGTGGTGCGTAAAAAAATTGCTACAGGCCCTCCTCTACCGGGTAAATTGGCAGACTGTAGCTCACAAGATTTAAATATGACCGAAATATTTTTGGTCGAAGGTGATTCTGCAGGGGGCTCTGCGAAACAAGCTAGAAGCCGTGAATTTCAAGCGATCATGCCATTACGCGGAAAAATTCTCAACACATGGGAAGTTGATTCTAATCAGGTTTTAGCCTCCAATGAAATCCACGATATTTCAGTCGCTATTGGGGTGGAACCTGCCTCAGACAACTTAGATGATCTACGCTACGGGAAAATTTGTATTCTTGCAGATGCGGATTCAGACGGTGCACATATTGCGACCTTAATCTGCGCGTTATTTGTGCAACACTTTACCGCTTTAGTTAAAGCAGGACATATCTATATCGCCATGCCGCCTTTGTATCGCATTGATATTGGTAAACAAGTCGAATATGCGCTAGATGAAGAAGAACGTGATGTCATTTTAGCCCGTATTGAAAAAAACAAAACAAAAGGTAAAATCAGCGTGACCCGCTTTAAAGGACTGGGTGAAATGAACCCCTTACAATTACGTGAAACCAGTATGGATCCGGATACCCGTCGGCTGGTGCAACTCACTATGGATGAACCTGAAGAAACACGCGCGGTGATGGACTTGTTGTTAGCAAAAAAACGCGCACCTGATAGAAAAGCGTGGCTGGAAAAGAAAGGTAATTTAGCGATTATCTAGCTTTTAACTCCCTTTCGCACAAGTTCACTACCGAAGTGCAACACGACAACCTCTTACCTTTAAATTAAGGCCTTTAAGGTTGCACTTCACTAATGAATCTAGATTACTTTTCCATTAAGACATGAAAATTAAGCTTCTACCTCAAACCCCATGACTTTTTTAATACGAGCGGCATAATCAGCATCCGCTTTATTAAATTGTTCTAACATTCGTTGCTGAACCGACTCAGTTGCTTGTACCAAACCCTCGGCTATCGTAGTTGTCAATTGCACCTTTTGTGACTCATCCATAAGACGAAATAAATCACCGGCTTGGCTGTAATGATCCTCTTCATCCGCATTGCGATAACGCTTCACCCAAGCATCTTCTAACTGCGGCATGGGTGGCTCCTCTACCGCTGGGTCGGGCATCGGCGCACCTTGGTTAATTTGATCATTGGGATAATAATTAACGCTTGAATCTTGAATATCAGCAGCGCCATTGACTGGGCACATCCCCGCCGTTGGTAATGATGCACGGGGCACTTTGCCGCATTCACGGGTAATTGATTCGCGTTTGCACCCACGCGGTAACGGTGCGCATCGGGATAAGCAAGCAAACGCCCCTGTAGCATTTTATCAGGCGATGCACCAATACCTGGGACTAAGTTACCTGGTGAAAAACACGCTTGTTCGGTCTCCGCAAAGTAGTTCGTCACATTACGATTAAGCTCTAATTGCCCCACTTCGATTAATGGAAAATCTGCATGAGGCCACACTTTAGTAAGATCGAACGGGTTGATTTTATAATCTTTAGCTTGTTGCTCAGTCATCACTTGAATTTTCGCTGTCCAACTGGGGAAATTACCTTGATCAATAGCATCCACCAAATCAAATTGCGCACCATAAGGCGAAGCAACGGCGGCATCGGCATTGTTTAAATTTTTAATCCCTTGATTGGTTTTAAAATGCCATTTAAACCAAACCCGTTCACCCTGCTTATTCCAGAAACTAAACGTATGCGAGCTAAAACCATGCATATGGCGATAAGATGCGAGGATGCCTCTATCCGACATTAAAATAGTCACTTGATGTAACGATTGCGGATGATTCGCCCAAAATTCATACATCATCGCAGGTTCTGCAATATTGGTGCGCGGATTCTTCTTTTGTGAATGAATAAAGTCAGGAAACTTGATCGCATCGCGCAAGAAAAATACCGGAGTATTATTCCCCACCATATCGTAATTGCCCTGCTCGGTATAAAATTTTAATGAAAAACCACGCGGATCACGCGCATAATCGCTAGAATCTTGACCACCGCCGACGGTAGAAAAACGTATAAATACTTCGGTTTTTTGCCCTACTGTCTGTAAGAAACTGGCAATCGTAATGTCATCTAATGACTTGCTTAGCGTAAAAGTACCATACGAGCCCGTGCCGCGAGCATGTACTACTCGCTCGGGGATACGCTCACGGTTAAAGTGCGCCAATTTTTCAAACGTATAATGATTATCAAATGTTAAAGGGCCGTGCTCACCCGCGCTGATACTGTGATTATCATCAGGAACGGGCGAACCGGTTGAGGTTGTCAATGTTTTCTTAGTCATGTCTTTCTCCTATGGCAGTTTATTGGTTTTAGTTGTTGAGCCAACTATTGACTCTATCTAAGCATAGGAAAATTCGATGAATTTGTATAATGGATTATTCAGAGTGAAACGATCGTTATTTTAGATGACTGGAGAGCATTATTGCGACTCATAATAGGGCAATGACTAGGATTAAAATTATTCGCTGTGGCCGCTTGCAGTATTAGTCGCCTATCTTACCGCGCAAGGACTTAGTTCGCCCGCGCTGAGTCTTTTTATCCATGCGTTTGTTTTTAGCACTTTTGCTGGGCTTGGTGGCTCGCCTTGTCTTTTGCACGGTTGATACAGACTTAATCAAGGTTTGTAAACGCACCAACGCATCTGTCCTATTTTTTTCTTGGGTGCGATGCTTTTGCGCCTTAATCACTAGCACTCCTTCTTTGGTGATGCGTTTGTCTTTAAGGTTTAATAGTCGCTCTTTGTAATATTCTGGCAAGGATGATTTCACAATATCAAAACGCAAATGTATTGCTGATGAAACTTTATTCACATTCTGCCCACCCGCACCTTGGGCGCGAATGGCGCTTAGCTCGATTTCATTATCAGGGATGCTGACATTGTTTGAGATGATTAACATGGTGTAAGTTTAGCATGCGAGTAGATTCAAGCTAACTGTTCCCATGCTTGCCAAGTTCCTAATGCGTAACACACACCAAAAACTAAGCTGCTTAACGAACTCCAAACAGCGAAACCATCAACCAAATCTGGTCTTATAATTAATGCGGGGAAAAGCACCAAACCCCGTATTAAATAAATCGAAGCTATAATGATTAGAGCTCCTTTCAAGTAAGGCAAAGGCTGAACAAGGCCCACTCCTGAAAAAGCATAAAGCCCCCAAATAAACAGCACACCTGCAATACCCAAAGTTACTATTGCCGGAATCCATGAGCCTTGCTCCGCTTGTGTTGCCATTCTTTCGCCTGCACCAAAATACCGATACCAAGTTGCGCCTTTAAAAACAATAATTACATGTAACAATGCAGCTAAACCACTCAATACACCTCCAATAACAAGGTAAATATTTAAACCCTCAATCATCATGATGTCTCCCAAATTATTGCCTTACGATGACTCGTTACAAGAAATAGTGCGAAAATAAAGAGTAATAACTCTACTACCAGCGCGGGCATGGCAAGTAGTGTAAAGGGACTGATGTAGAAGAAACTTAATTGAACGGGGTAAAGCACTTCTAAAACAACTCTGCTTACCCATAAAATTATTTGTATTATCAAGTAGTAATATAAGATATCTATACTGTGTTTAATCTTATTAGCGAAGAGTATTGTCGTCCCACCAAGTGCTATAAGAAGAATACCTACTGCGAGAATCAACAGCGTTACAAAATTGCTTTCAGCATCTGATACTAAAAAATAATACTGACTTTTATCTATAAAAAATGGCATCAAAAAATGAAGCAAGCCCACAAATATTTCAATAAATCCTGCTACTTTAAGAGTCACTTTTAGCCTGTTGGTTTGTTGTTCCATGTTCAGCCTCACTGATTTTAATGTGAAATTACTATACATTAAAATAAGAAATATGCTATTTTATTTATAGGACAACCCTGAAAAGTGAGGTTTACTATGAAAGTTAGTGAGCAAGACAAAGAAAAAACACGGATTAAAATACTCGAAGCATCCGTTGATGTTATCAGCGAGAAAGGCTTTAAATCTGCGTCTATGCGTGAGATAGCGCGCAAAGCAAGTGTAGGTGATGCAACGATTTACAACTACTTCCCCTCTAAAGAGAAACTACTCTACGGCTATTGTGAATATGTTCAGCAACAGGTAATGGAATCATTAAAGGACATTGAAGATTTTCATGAATATTCTTTGCAAGAACAGCTCCAGCAATTAACCGAAACCCAATTACAAATTTGGTTACCTGCCAGGGAATTTTTACAAGAAGTGTTTAAGCTTACGTATTACTCACCCGTGGCAGGCTCTGCACACCTAAGTGCAACCAGAAAATTATTTACTGTCATGATCACAGAAATGCTTGAAGCAGCGATAGACGTTGGGGAAATTCCTGATCAACCTTATCAAGAGTTATTACCACGGTTATTTTGGGATTATCATACCGGAGTTATGGCGTATTGGCTTAAAGATGACTCCGAAGGTTTTACCAATACTACCCAATTGATTGATAAAAGCATGGGGATTATCGCCAACATTTTACACAATGGCATGATTGGAAAATCCTTAGATTTAATCTCTTTCCTCTTTCGCACTCATGTCATGACCCATTTTGATAGCTTCATGACGAGTGATAATAAAGACTCTGAAAATAACGACAATAGTATTGATAAAGTGATCAAACGACGTTTTATGGACGCTCAGAAGCGGAGCAAAAAATGAGCCGTGTACTTCCAGAAGGAAAGTTAGCTCGTACTCATATCACTAGCGTAGCTGCGGCTAAGGTGGGTTTAAGTAGCTTAAAATATAAAATGAAGCGACCTTTTCTATCTCAACAAGCAAGCCATATTGAAAAACAACAGCTTGATGATAAAAATGCCAAAATCATATTTACTGCCCTCACCCAATTACGCGGAACCGCATTAAAATTAGCGCAAGTCATTGGCATGGATCAGGGCTTATTACCCGAAGTTTACCGTAAAGAATTAGAAAAGTCATTCCATCAAGTACCTGCTTTAAATCGTGTTTTGGTACGCAAACTAATTATTAACGAGTTAAAAGAAACACCACAAAATTTATTTAAAGGCTTTGAATCAAATGCTTTTGCAGCGGCAAGTTTAGGGCAAGTCCATAAAGCGACTCTGCATAAAGGCGACCAGTTCAAAGGTTTATCAAAACAAGTGGCTGTAAAAGTACAGTACCCTGGTATCAATACCGCCATAAAAAGTGATTTAAGCCTTATACGAGGTATTGCTAGAGGCTTACCCAAAACGGCAGCTATTTTACAGGCACTGGATGAAGTCGAGAATCGTTTAAGCGAGGAAGTTGACTACCAGATTGAAGCAAAAAACACCCTATGGTTTAAACAAAAAGTTACCTTAAAAGGTATTCGTATTCCTCATGTATACAAACAATTTAGCAACCAAAGGATTTTAACGACAGAGCTTATAGATGGTTTGCACCTTAATGATTGGCTAGCGACAAACCCAACACAAAACCAGCGTGACCAAAAAGCTCAACTTCTGTATGATTTTTTTATACATGCTTCGCTTGACCTAAAGTGTTTACATGCAGACCCTAACCCGGGTAATTATTTATTTCATGATGATGGCTCGATATCCGTCATCGACTTTGGTTGTGTACGTAAGCTTTCTGAAAAATTTAATGATGATTTTTCACGTATTCTTCGAGCCTTTTATGACGATGATGCCAGCGCCGTTTTTAAAGCTTACGCTGATTTAAATATGGTTTATGAAGACACCAGTTTAGCTTTTTATTCTAAAGCCTTACAACCTTTTGGAGAATGGATAACACGCCCTTACCGAGAAACCTTATTTAATTTTAAACAACAAACAAACTACCTAAAAGAAGGGCAGGAATTGATGAAAGAGCTGCATCATCACTTCAAAGTAGATTTTGTTGCAAAAGAGTTTATTTTTCATAATCGTACTTATTTTGGCTTATTACAAATATTTGAAAAAATGGGGGCTTCAGTACGTTTTGATTACCATAAATACCTTAAAGGAGAGTAGTCATCATGGATAACACGTTCGCAAACAAAGGTATTGACATCTGATCTCGCGCTATAAATCCTTTAAACAAAAGCGTTGTAACACACATTAGCGCACGGCTAGTACAACCAATTTTCAAACAAGATGGGAATAGCTTTCGCATCGGTATTGGCACTCACCCAGAAAGTCGAAAAGTAGAAGAATTGTGGAAAAACAATAAAGTAACACTAGCCTTTGAAAATACTCGAGAAGATGCCAGCTTAGTTATTTATGGAGACGCTTTTATCGAGACTGAAACAAATGTAAAAAAGCAATATTGGCAAAAAGCCTGGACGATGTTTTTCCCCGAGGGTTATGCCTCTAAGAATTACGTGGTACTTCGTATTGAGCCACAACGGATGGAGGTTCTAAGCTTTAAGGAACCTCTTGGGCTTAAGTCAGTGACACTAGAACTTAGCTCCCAAAAGCAATGGAAACTAGCTTAGAACATTATAAATTAAAATATGTTATAGAACATAACTACAGAGCATGTAATCATCACAAAATGACATCAAAATCCAAAGAACATCCATTCAAAAATCATAAAATACCACTACTGATGAAGCTTTATTTTACAGGTTTGACGACGTCCTTTAAAGTCTTAGAGGTCGCCTCCCCTGCTTTAGCTGGTCGGCTGGCTTTACGTTTATTTATGATGCCACCGAGTTTCCCTATCCCACGGCGAGAGCATAAATGGCGTGCTGAGGCAGCGCTTAGTCATTTGAATATTCGTGGGCGTAATATATCAGTGCGTAGTTGGGGGGATAAAAGCCACCCACCTATTTTGCTATCACATGGTTGGGGCGGACGATGCACCCAGCTACAGGCCTTTATTCAGCCTCTGCTTGATGCTAATTATCGTGTCATTGGTTTTGATGTGCCGGGGCATGGTGATTCAGAAGGCAAGTTCTCAAATATGCTGGATGTGGCTTCAATCATTGCTGAAATTGCGAAAACAGAAACAAATAACAACACCTTTGATGCCATTATCGGGCATTCCTTTGGTACCAGCACAGCACTTTTAGCACTGGATAAATTTGCCGTTAAAGCTAACAAAGTGGTGCTAATTGCCTACTTTGCTGATATCCATTTTATTACTGACTTGTTTGGTCGGTTATTTAACCTTAAAGCTTCCACACTCAAAGCAATGGAACAACGCGCATTGCTAACCCTTGGCAAAACTTACAATATAAACTGGAATTGGCAAAGTATTTCACCGACTGAAACCATCAAATCCTTAAAAGCTGATCTGCTATTAGTGCATGACAAGGATGATCACGAAGTACCCTACTCACAAGCAGAACGTTTACAACAGGTCGTGCCACACGCACAAACGATAACCACTACAGGCTTAGGTCACCGTAAGATTTTAATGAAAAAAGAGGTCATTAAATCTGTGGTTGAATTTATTCACACTAATTAGACCTTCCAAGCTACCACTTATCAAACAAAAACAATTAGCTATGCCTCAACTAAGTTTGCTAATTTATGGTAAAGCTCCCGCACAAAAGCTAACCGTATTTTATATGAAAAAAATTGCCATTCTCGTACCCGACCTTACCCTTGGGGGAGGTCAACGCGTTGTGGTTAGTACTGCTAATTTATTACACAAAAGTCACGATATCAAAATCATTCTATTAAATAGCCAGGAAAAAAACCTTTATGAAACGAGAGTTCCTACTCTTAATCTAAAATGTACAAAAAAAAATACAGCTTTTGGCAAAGTATGTAATATTTTGCTACGAAGTTACCGACTAAGAAAATTAATAAAAAAAGAAAAGTTTGATGTGATCATAAGCTTTCTTGAATCTGCAAATCTATGTGCTTTCCTATCAAACCGTAACAAATCCATTCTAACCATGCATAATAAATTAGAAATGTTAGACCGTTTTGATCAGCTGGTATTAAAGTATTTATTAAAATACAGTCCAAATATTATCGCTGTTTCTGATGGTTTAAAAAATGAACTAGAATCTAACTGCAGCCTAAAAAACGTAGAAACAATCCGCAATCCTATAGACCCTTACCTCACCCAGCATTCAGCCAACGAATATAAGTTTTCGCACCCAAAAAAATTTATTGTATCTGCCGGTCGATTATCTTATCAAAAAAGGTTTGATGGCATGATTGATGCTTATTTATCAAGCAACTCAAGAGATGAGTTTGACCTTATTATTGTGGGTGGAGGCGAAGATGAAGCATCATTACAAAAGAAAGTTAAAGGCCATAAAAATATATTTCTTCTTGGTCAAAAAAAGAACCCTTTCCCCATCATAAAAGCAGCTGAATTTTACCTTCAATTCAGTCGGACAGAAGCATTTCCTATGGTTTTACTCGAAGCTTTTTCACTTAGTATCCCCGCTGTTGCTTATAATTGTCCTACCGGGTTAACAGAACTTGTAAAACATAACTACAATGGTCTTTTAGTTGAAGAAGAATCTACCAAAGCGATGTCTCAATCTATTGACTTAATGGCAACTGATGAACAGTTACGTAACAGATTAAGTAAAAACTGCCTAAAATCTATTGAGGATTATAGCCCTGAAAGAACACACCAACTTTGGATGACTTATTTACGTTCTAAAGGCTTCTAATAAAGCCTGAGCCATGATTTTCAATATAGGTAACAAAGTGCACTGTTGCACTGGCCAAAGTGAAATCAAGGGTTGAGGTAAACCCTAATCCCAAATAGAAACGCAAATGAGAGTGCAAGTATTTGGTTTCACTCTCTTAGTTTACACAAGTCTTAGTTTACACAAGGATATTCGAAAAATAACCGTTTCACTCGTAGGTTACTCGATTATTTTTGGGGTGTTCAGTGGAATCAAAGACTTGTACTATCGTTGTGTTTTCTATCAGGGGTAGGGGTAAACATTAAAACTCTTAAACTCAAACACTCTATATAAGTGTTTATAGTCTATTCATTCTGAATTAAGCGTAAATAGTTTATACTGCCTCGTACCTTTACTAAAAATAACTCTATGAGAAAAATTGCAATTTTTGTCCCCGACCTTGCTTTAGGCGGTGGTCAGCGTGTTGCCATGAATATGGCCGAAATGTTTGATAAAGCAGGCGATACGGTGCATATCGTTATGATGAGTAATGAAACACCCCACTTTCAAACCGATTTTAAAATTATTAGCCTTAATTGCCAAAAGCGTAATTCCTTTATTGGCAAATTACACACCATTTTTGACCGTGTGAAAGCTTTTAAAGCACTGATTAAAAAAGAACAATACGATGTGGTCGTCAGCTTTTTAGAATCTGCCAATCTTTGCGCTTTTTTAAGTGATCGTCAAAAAAGTATATTAACGATTCATGGCAACCCCATTATTTTTGAAAGCTTTGATCGTTTGATGTTAAAAAAAGTCTTACGCTTTAGCCCAAACCTTGTAACGGTTTCGGATGGTTTAAAAACTATTTTAGAACAGCAGCACGGCTTAAAAAATGTTGCGGTTATTAACAATGCGACCGATCCAAAAGAGATTCAAGCCAAGGCACAACTAGAAAAATTTACCCACCGACGAGAATATATGGTTGCTGCAGGTAGATTGGCGGATGTCAAACAGTTTGATGTAATGATTGATGCGTTTTATCAAAGCAAGTCGAGTAATAATTACGACTTGGTTATTATCGGTGAAGGTGATCTTCGTGCAAAACTCGAAGCAAAAATTAAACCCAGTCAAAATAATGTCCACCTTGTTGGCCAAAAGTCGAATCCATTCCCACTATTTGCAGCTGCTGACTTTTATTTAATGAGCAGTAAAACCGAAGCCTTCCCAATGGTATTGCTTGAGGCTTTATCATTAGGCAAACCGATTGTGGCGTATGACTGCCCGACAGGGGTTAGAGAGATTGTGCAGCATAAAGTTAATGGCTTACTGGTTGAAAATCAAAATATTAATGCTCTCAGCGCTGCCATTGATACAATGGTTTATGAAACAGGCTTACTCGACTCACTGACCAAAAATTCCGTGAAGTCTGTTGATAACTTTACTCCAAAAGTCATTAACCAACGGTGGCAAGCCTACTTTGAGCAACTTGATGCACGCAATAGCACAGCCAATAAAAACAACAAGGATCAAGCATGAGTACCGCCTTCTCCATCGTTATCCCACTGTATAACAAAAAAAGCCACATTAAAGACACTCTTGATTCGGTGTTAGTCCAAGACTATGACAACTGTGAAATCGTGGTTGTTAATGATGGCTCGCAAGATGGTAGTGAAGAAATTGTTGAAGCAATAGCTAATGAGTACCCCGCAGGAAAAATCCGTCTAATTAATCAAGAAAATGGCGGTGTTTCGGTGGCTCGCAACACGGGCATCAAACATGCTAAACACGCGATGGTTTGCTTACTCGATGCCGACGATGAATGGAAATGCGGTTATCTAAAAGAGATGGATTCATTGGTGCGTGACTTCCCAGATTACAAAATCTATTCAGTACGTCATGAAATTAAAGAGCAAGGTGACAAAATCATTTTCCCCGCCGTTGATCTGCCTGATGATTTTAGAGGTGTTATTCCTAAATTTATCCCGCTTTATACCAGCAGCGATGGCATTATTCACTCATCGGCTGTCTGTTTAAATCGTGACTATTGTTTAGAATTAGGTGGCTTTCCTGCCGGACAAAAACTCGGCGAAGATGTTTATTTATGGTTATTGTATGGAATGAATACGCAGCTAGTTTTCTCCAATAAAATTCTCATGCGTTACTCGCGCGTGACTGAAAACCGCTCAGATGTGCGTGTCGAAAAAATGGATTTACCCTATTATTTCAGATACTTTTTTGAAAAACTCAAAGAAGATACTTGCAATCCCAATGATAAAGACCTACTTACCTATATGCGTAAAAATGCGTGGTTGCACTTGGCAGGTTTGAAATTGGGCGGTAATGGGCATATCGCCAAACAGCACGCCAAAGAATTTTTACAAAAAGATACTGTAACGGGTATTCCTGCTTATTTAATCGCTTATTTTCCTAATTTTATTTTAAGTGGGATTAAAACGTTGCGGGATCGGCTAAGAAGCTAGCTTTTTATTTTTTAAAATGAGACTAATCTTGTAACCGCATTACCAACCCGCAAATTATCAGAGTTTTTGAATACCAGCAAAGCTAAACTCCAGAGTCATTGAAAAAAGTGAAAATGATAACTCGTCATCAGAGACTCTCATTTTCCATCGAAAGGTACACTTGAAAGGCATTCTTGCGATTAGCAGCTTCAAAGGCTGGCAACTGACTATAAGCAGACCAGTCAACTGCTTTATAGGCTTCATCAAAATCAGTCATTGCTTCGACTGCCACACCCATTTTATCGCGCAGAAAAGCAAGATAGGTTCGGGTTAATTTAATTGCCTGCATCGGATCTTTTGCCAACGATCCATGTCCTGGAACAAGCGCATGCAGTTTCTGAGACTCTATTATTTTCAAGCTTTCGAGCCAGTGTTTCGTACTATCACTACCAATAAAAGGCACACGCCCTTCAAAAATGATATCGCCGGTAAATAACACTCGGTCATTTTCGACGTAAAGAGTCATATCACCTTCTGAATGTGCAGATCCCATCACATTAACTGTAAGTTCAATATTACCCACTTTCATTTTTGTTAACTTATCAATCACTTTATCAGGGGTAACCAGATGCGTTTTATTATTCACCCAAGGGTCAAGCGTGAGTTGTCGCTCTTCAAGCCTATTAGCAGCGACTTCTGAATCGAGATATTCATACACACCAGCGGGAGCAATAATTTCAGCACCTAACTCTTTAAATACCTGCAAGCCATAAATATGATCAGCATGGTAATGACTAACAAATACTTTAATAATGGGTTTATCCGTAATTTCACGAATTTTATTGATGAGTTTTTGTGCCAATGATGGTGTGCCTAAAGCATCAAAAATTATCACGCCTGCATCTG
>Ga0256839_1001793_pt1 | contig 25269 bp, 23 predicted proteins | sample 354166metaG_FD_185968 | JGI IMG/M metagenome (GOLD analysis project Ga0256839, IMG submission 185968) | Hydrothermal vent microbial communities from Mid Atlantic Ridge, Atlantic Ocean - 354-166 | ecosystem: Environmental > Aquatic > Marine > Hydrothermal vents | place: Atlantic Ocean: Mid... | reverse complement strand
ACCTGCTCTTTGAGGTCCCCCTTCCGACCGAGTGAAGTGCGTCAGCCCTGGCCGCTTAGGCCAGTTGCGACTGTCCGCAGGATGGATGAGGTTTCCGCCGGGTCTGCTACGACTGCGTGTCGCAGAGCCTCGATTTCGGCAACAACGCTAGCGGCTCCGCTCCGATCAAAGATACACGTGGGAGAGTCAAGAGCAACTGCGACCACCGACGCCCGGAAGAGGTTGGCGGTCACGTAAGTCTTGTCTGTAGGGGGGCACAACTCGATCGGGCGCGCTCTATGACCGTGCGCTGCGCTCTCGGCAAAGTCATAGATAGACGTGAGCGGGTGTTGACCGAATGCGCGCTTAGTTGCTGTTCGTCCAATAGTCGGGTCGACCCCGCGGGGGGTACTCCAAACGTCGAGCCACCACCGCAAATCCGAAAGGTTTCCGCGGGTAGACCCAAGGAAGCGAGCGGTCTCTTCTCGGAGGAGTCTCCACACAGCAGGATTGCCAGGGGCGTCGGCCGCTTCCATGACCACCCGGTCAAAAAGGCTCCGGAGTGATGCGCCGAACTCTCGCAGTATCGCATGGTGCTCGATCAGGGAGCCCATCGCTAAGGTAGCTGCGAGAGGATTGCGATCGTTGAGCTGCCTCAGTAGTGAGACATTAAGCGCCGAGATCTTATACTCGGAAAGTGCGTACAAGAGCTCACATTCCCTCGCGCATACACGTAGCCGCGCCGGTAGGTCCGTTTCCGAGTGCTCTCGTTCGTCCCGAATGGCAGAGGCTGCTTCCATGGCGAGACGGCGACAGTGAGCGAGCTGAAAGAGGGAGGTCACCCACGGAGGGATCCCGAGGTCGGATCGGGCGGCTAGTTTCCTGCAAAGCTCCTCATCGGGAGCGGTGCAGCCCAGAAGCCGTGTTGCGAACGCCCGGAGCGCGTCGAACCAGTCGAGAGCAGCATCCCACATTGCATCGGAGTATTCCTGGGCCTGTCGGAACCCTTTTAAGAGAGCATGTCCGGGCCCTCGTGCGGAGTCCGCAGTGGTGTGTGACGCTCGGCGCCGGTGGAGAAACGCGTCGAGCTCAGGCAAGATGTGCTCTTCGAAGTAGCGCAGTTCCCGCTGGAGTGGACGAACCGTAATTGGCGGGAGCGAAACCGTGGGCTCGTCGAGAGCGGCTTCAACCCAGGGAAGCTGGAAAAAGTACTCGTAGATTGTAACGTAGGCGTTCAGGAGCACGGCAAGGCCCCGAGACTCCTCCGGAAACAATGCCATCAAGTGGCTGCCGGCAAGCGGGTGCAAGTATTCACGGAGTGCTTCAACGGCACACCGAAGTTGTTGGTACTGCTCGTCCTGGTACGGGTCCGGTGGGTTGTAGGACGGGAATGGTGGCGAGGGCTCTACCGGGGGCAAGAATCTAGACCAAAGAAGGTCACCGAGTGTTCGAACGGCCTTAAGCTCAGCTACACCAGGCGAAGGTGTGCGGCTGTTGTATATGCGGTCCTGCAATCGCTGGAGCTCGGAAAGGGCCCAAACGTCCTCGGCCATGGTTCGGAGAATGACCGCTGCGAACAGAAGGTCGCCGGTTTGCGACGCGATCTCCAAAGCTCTTTCGAGGTAGATCCAGCGTGTCCAGTGCGAGCGGCAGATAGTCGGGAGCAGTGCCGCTATCGAATCCCTGTGTAGGTGGTACAGATGACGTAACCTTGCGCCCGCGAGGGCGGTATCCAGCGGCACACTGCGGGCACGCACGTACTCGTGAAAGGCGTGTATCGCGCTGTCGGTGGGGTGAACAACGGGCAGTCGTTGATTTCCTCGGGCCCGACGGTGTCTGAGCCACCTCGCGCGACTGGTTAGCTGTGCTACTTGTGGGTTCGCCGTGTGAACTTCAACCCACGCGGGAAAAATCAGATCTGGTTCGAATCCGTGCATTGCTCCCCCCTCATGCTGTGCTAGGAATTTGTCCGAAGAACGCTCGCCCAACGGGGTAGAACAGCGGACAGCATCCCAAGGCACTAAGGGGCGTGGCTTAGGCGCCTCCGCACACGCGCAGTGTCTGCGATCCGGGACGCGCGTACGCGCCATTTTTGCGCATTGGTCCATGGGCAAGGCTCCGCTGCTGCAGAGCGCGCCACCATCGGCTTCCCCGGCCCAGCGGCGCGCCTCCAACCCTTTTTACGCGCGCATGCACGGAAATCTGACAGGCTTGGGTAGCGCCCTCGGTGAAGCGAGGGCTGCCCAGCTAGCACTGTGTGCCGCACGGAAGGGCAGTTCGCGGTTGTTGGCGAGGTCGGACTGGGGAAACCGCCGGTATTGGGGGATCACCGGATGCATCGTCAATAGAACGGTTCGATATTCCCCGATGGCGTCGGCTAATGGCGGTGCTGCTCAACAGCCGCATACGTGTGCACAATAAGGTGGACGCTCGAGGGCAAAGGGTACGAGAGTGGCCTCGCCGGCGACGGCTAGCCTGGCTCCTCCAGTCGGGTCCCCGACGGACGTTGGCACGCCTCAGAAAGCTGCCGCATAGGGTGATCAAAGCGATGCAGGAAGCGTCGGGGGCAAAGGAGACCGCGGGAAACAGACACGCGAGAGGTTATGCAGATCGAACGGACTTTACCCCATGGCCACGTGGCGGCCGCGTTGGGAACCATGCGGAAGCTCGGCTGGCCGACATTCTGCAGCGGCGAGCGCGCAAGAAACGACAATTGGCTCTCGCACGGGCAGGGGGCCAAATGGTTTGGCCCGACTCGAAGTTGGCTATATGTCGCCGGCTTCAGGCGGAAACGGCACCGAGCACCCAGCTTGAAGAACTGCGGTTGGACGGGGTGAAGCCGGGCCATCTGTACGAGGCGATGGATTGGCTGCTGGAGCGGCAGGAGCAGAATGCAGCGCTGCCTGGCAGAAGGGCACCTCAGTGGAGCACACCTACCGCTCTACCACGTGACGAGTGTTTCGCACACGGGGCGGGTTTCGGTGTCGGTGCAATACGGGTGTAGCCGTGATGGTGGACGGGAGGATCCGCAGATTGTGTATGGACCGCTCTGCGACGCGGAGGGGGGTGCAGTTGCAGTCGATGTTCGTGCTGGCCGTATGGCAGCCCCGAAGACTCTGAAGCTCTTTTCACGGACTGTGGGCACGCGCAACCGAAGTGAAAAATGCGTTCCTGTCGGGGTGCTAAGACGGAAATAGGAACAGGGAGGAACCCCGATGAAGCCTGGGAACCGCCTTTATCGTCTACAGGAGCGATGGAGTCCCTTCACGTCAAACGAACAGGCGACCATCCAGCAATGGGCGCGTTTTTCCGCGGATCGAACCCGATCGATTCGATCACGAATCGTTTTACCGTGTTTGGCCGGTGTCCCGTGGCTCGGCAGGTGGGCTGCAGTGACGGGACCGTACGGCGCGCGGTGGACCGTTCTGTTCAGTACGGTATAGGCGGGATTTCCGATAGCGGTCGGCGCCCGCCAGAGCGTTCCGCACCGGACCCTGAGATGCGTGGGCTGCTGCTTCGTGCTGCACGGTTGGGACCGAAGGCTCTTGGGGTACCGCTGGAACTACTGCACGCTGGCGCGGTTGAGGGAGTTCCTTCGGCAGGAGACGGGTGGGGGTGGTTTCGATAGCCACCGTATGGAGGTGGCTGAAGCGGCTGGGCATCCGGTGGATGCGCGTGGCTCCAAACGCACCGAACCGGTGGCCGAAGTCTCGTGTGCTGCGCTGGGTACGCGAGCTCGAGCAGGTCGCACAGGAGTGCCGTCCGGACGAGGTCGTGGTCTTCGTGGACGAAACCGAGCTGCACTTGAACCGGAAGCTGGGATTCGATTGGTGCCTACGTGGGTTCCGACGGTGGCTACGGACGCCGGGGGACAACCGGGAGCTGCACCTTGGCGACAGGGGTGACGCACTTCGGATCGCATTGTGGCTTCGGCGTTTAGGGCTTGCCAGTGGAGCCGGCAGATGGCAGACTGGTCGGCACCGAGGAAGGATCGAGGCAAGGAATTCAGGGAGGTCGTAGCAAATGGCCCCAAGCCGGAGCGTGCCGGTGGTGGAATTTCTGTCGCGGGTGCCTGATCCACGTAGGCAGTGCCGCAACCCTCGTCACCCCTGCCGAGGGTGTTGGCGCTGGCGTTTTGCGCGGTTTCGGCCGGGACGAACAGTTTCCGTGGGATCGAGCTGTTTTGCCGAAGCCGGGAGCATTTTTTTGGCTTCTTGGATTTGCAGCGCCGGATACCTTCCTACGACGCGTTTGCCCGCGCACTACGTCCGCGCCGGTCGATGGGCGGGTTTTCCGTTCTTCGACGGGCTTCATTCTCGCCGGCGCTTCTCCAGCTACGTCGGCTTTGGGGCGGACCCGGGGCCGGGTCGCGCTACCACTGCTCCGCCGTCGCCGCGGCGGAGGTCCGGTCCGGCCGGGCGGCGGGCTCGGGGGCCGCTTCGGCCAGCGGCCGAAGCGGCGGGGGAATTAGCCCCGACCCTTGCCGGGCCGGTCCATGGGCGGGTTTTCCGTTGTTCGACGGGCTTGAGTCTCGCCCGCGCTTCTCCAGTTCCGTCGGGTCTGGGGGCGGACCCGGGCCGGGTCGCGCTACCACTGCTCCGCCGTCGCAGCGGCGGAGGTCCGGTCCCGCCGGGCGGCGGGCGCCGGGCTGGTTCGGCCGGGCGGCCGAAGCGACAACAGCGGGCGCGCCCTTGCCGATGGGGTGAGGGGCAGGCTCGTTTTTCACCCGGCGGGGGTCATTTGTGCCAGCGCTTCCTTGGCGCCAGCGCCTTGGGGCGGACCCGGGGCCGGGTCGCGCTACCACTGCGCCGTCGCCGGCGCGACGGCGGTCCGCCGCTCCCTTCGTCCTGCTGGGCGGCGGGCCGCGTTGCTGCCTATTGCGAGCGGCTGCGGACGGGAACAGCGCGCGCGCTGCCGCCGTCGGCGGCGCGGCGGCAGTCCGACCGCCCCCGTCCCGGCAAGCGGCGGGCTGGCGGCCGCTTCGGCCGGGGGGCCAAAGCGGCGAGAGACGGCGCGCGCCCTCGCCAAATCACGCCACGGCTGGGCTTCTCTTCGCGCCACGGGGCTCATTTCCGGCAGCGCCTCCTTGACCCCGGCGCTTTGGGGCGGACCCGGGCCGGGTCGCACTACCGCTGCTCCGCCGTCGCAGCGGCGGAGGTCGTGCGCTCCCGAGCGCATCGAGTCAGCAGGGTGGAAGTCCCTGCCGGGGTATGGCCTGAAGCCCCGTAACCGAAGGTAACTGCGTCTCCGCGAGGAGAGATGGGAAGCAATCGGAGGTGAACGAGTAGTCCGGAGGATGACGAACTCGATTCGGCCTGTCGCCGTGGGGAGACTGCTTTTGGAGTGCGGCACTCCCGTGCCGCTTTGAGTCTTTTCGCGCAGATCAAGCGGTGCACTCGAGAGCGCAGGGGTTGTATCGGGATTAGGGGGGAAGTGAAAGCGGGGAAGGGCTGCCGTACTGCAAAGGTTTTCGCAGCAGGGCACTCCCGTGGCAGCCCCTTCAAAGCTTCGTCTGCTCGCCGCACTGCCGCAGAACAAAAGCCCCGACGTCCTCCCGGGTCGCATCGGACCGAACCCAGTTGCGGCCACACCGGAGCTGTACTGCGTGCCCACGCGAAGAGGGTATAGACGGTTCCGCCTCAAGCGCTGCCGTCCGCTGCAAGATCCGGCCAACCGCACGATCCGGTCACCGTAGACGGGCGCCGCTCGCCACCGTCACGCCAAACGAGTCTCGGGCCGGTGTCGCCTCGTGTGTGCGCTTGGCCGGGCAGGCCCCCCTGGGGTGACACGATCCGGTTGCGGATCGGAAGTGCACGCACCTCCTTGCGGCCAGAACGTGCTACAATGTCCGGCGTTGCGGTGACCGCCGCAGGCTGTTGGGTTCCTGGAGGAGTTCTCCATGCGAATTCGGGTCGTCTTCTCGGCGCCGCGCGCTGTCGTGGTCCCCTGGAACTACCAGCACTATCTCATGGGGGCCGTGTACAGCCGACTCATCAATCTCTCACCAGCGATGAATCGCTACCTCCACGCAGAGGGCATCTCGCTGGGCAAGAAGCAATACCGCATGTTTACGTTCTCCAAGCTCTTCTCCATTGGGGCACGAGCGGCACCGGACGGACTCGAGCTGGATGCCCCGATCAACTGGTTCGTATCATCCCCCTTGCCATGGTTGATGGACGCCTTCGCACGGTCGTTCCTGTCGGAAACGGTCGTGCACATCGGGACCGGGCAGTTGGAAGCCTGCCACGCTTACGTGGCCCCCGGATTGCCCGAGGGGGAGGAATTCGAATTCAAGACGATCTCGCCGCTGGTTACTTCCGAGGGGGTAAAACGAAGCGACGGCCGGTTGTGGAAGGCGTTCCTGAGTCCCGATGAACCCAAGTTTTGGACCAATCTGGCGGAGAACGTCCGCAACAAGGCGAAGGCGCTGCAAATCGACGTCAAGGATAACTGGCTGGAGCTCGAACCGCGCGGCCACTGGAGGTCGCGGCTCATCGAGGTCCAGGGGTGCAAGGTGAAGTGTTACGAAGGTCGCTTCGTAGCGCGGGGCAACCCAGTGCTGCTGCGGCTTGGCTATGACGCCGGTTTCGGGGAGCGCAACTCCCAGGGGTTCGGCATGGTGGAGCTGGTGGATCGTCCTGTCCGCAACCATAACCGGCCGTTCCGGCGGCGGGGCAGAAAAAGACGGCCCAGACCGTCCCGAGCCAGCAGCAGTTCGGATGTGGGAGCGAGTTCCCAATGAGATCTGGCCCAGGGGGCGAACCCTTGGGAAGGCTGTGAAGAACTCAGCTTGGTTGCGCCCGTACTGAGCGACGGACGACCCGTTCCGCATACCGGGCCAGGACCAGGGGCAGATTGTCCCACGAACTTCAGCGTGCAGCCCTTGCGCTCGCGCCGAAGACGACCTCCGCGGACGGGAGAAGTGGGGCCCCCTTTCCCGGGGGCTCATCATCGAGCCCTCGTTTCTACAAGGGGGCCGGTTCTGCGTGGTGTCCATGCGCGGCAAGGCAGCACCGCGACGCGCCGGGGGACCGCTGATTGCGACAGGCTCTGCCGGCGAGATGGTCGGGCTCAAGCCCGGTGGAGGCAGGCTTGGAAGGCCGGCGTGAGGTGGGTCGAGGACGGCGGTCCGGGCGGCCGACAGTGGCAGTCGCCGGTGCGATAGGCTGAACGCCGGGCACGAACGTGCACGAGCGTAGAACAGAGCCGGGGGCAGCTTGCTCCCGATGCGCGAGAACGCGAGTCTCGTCCGGCAGAGGAAAGAAGTAGGGCGATGCTGCGTTTCGGGACCAGGGCTTGCGATGAGCGATACGGCAGAATCCCAAGGCAGGACGGAGGGCTCCGGGAAGAGCCGGTACCGGCGTATGCTGAGCAAGACGCTGCTGGCAATCGGGATTTTCTACGCGTTGTATCTCGTGCTCGCCCTCCTGATCCAGCGGCGGCTGGTCTTTCCCCGGCATTTGATCCCAACCCCGCAGCGGACAGAGATCGGTTGGCCGGGGGGGCAGCAGATCTGGCTCGATACAGACGAGGGAAGGACCGAGGTCTGGTTCATACCGGCGGAAGCCAGCAGCACCTTCGAGCGGGTGCCGGCGGTTCTGTTCGCCCATGGGAACGCCGAGCTGATCGACCACCAGCAGACGATCGTCGAGGGCTATCTGCGGATTGGCGTCAGTGTGATGCTGTGCGAGTATCGCGGCTACGGCCGATCCAGCGGCACTCCGTCGCAGAAGCACCTGGTGGCCGATTTTCGCCGTTGCTATGAGCTGCTCACGCAGATGGACCGCGTCGACGCCGGTCGTATCGTGCTTCATGGCCGATCGATCGGGACCGGGGTCGTGAGTGCGGTTGCCGCAGAGTGTAAGCCCGCCGCGGTCATTCTGAGGTCCCCCTTCTTGAGCGTGCGACGCATGGCAGCATCGATGCTCATACCGCCGTTTCTGGTATTGGACCCGTTCGACAACGTCACAGCCCTTCGTGCCTACGGTGGACCGGTGCTCATCCTGCACGGCAATCGCGATCGGGTCATCCCGGTGGAGCATGGCCGCAGGCTGGCGAAGCTCGTTCCGCGGGCGCGGTACATCGAGTACGAAGGCTACGGACACAACGACTTTCCGGAGTACTCTGCTCGCTACTGGCTCGAGATCGCGGAGTTCTTACGCGAAGTCGGCGTCTTACCCACATGGGGGCCAATGCAAGCCGACGGCCGCGAGGGGGCCTAGAAGAAGCGAATCCCGTTTCGCGCCGCCTCCACCTGGCGGAGTGTTTGCCATTACCGCCACCGAGCGGGACGCGCGTCGGTTTGCTATCATCGTGGACGGCCTTTGCCGGTGGGCAGCGCGCGAGTAGGGCAAGCTCCGGCGTCGCCAGCGATCGGGACGTCTACTGTCGCGGTTTGTTCCTTTTGGTGCACGCAGGCGAAGAGTTGGGCTGAGCCATGTTCGGCAAGAGAGTCGCGACCCGTTGGGGGCTGCGAACCGCGTTGCTGTGGCTAGCTTTCGTGTCGCTCGTTGTGGGGGCAACGTGGGCGGCCGCAGACCCGCAGCGGCCGAACATTCTCCTCATCTACACGGACGACCAGGGGACGCTGGATATGGGGTGCTATGGTACGTCGGACCTGGTGACACCGAACATGGATCGGTTGGCTCGGGAGGGGATTCGCTTCACCCAAATGTACGCTCCCTCTGCGATATGTTCGGCGTCGCGCGCCGGGCTGCTCACGGGCAAGGTGCCGCCACGGGCCGGTGTGCCGGCCAACTGTTCGAGCCAGCCAGGCGTGCCGGGCATGCCAGGCAAGGAGGTGACGATCGCCGAGCTGCTCAAGCAAGCCGGTTACGCGACCGCTCACATCGGCAAGTGGCATCTCGGTTATTCGCCGGACACGATGCCCAACGCTCAGGGGTTCGATTACTCGTTCGGCCACATGGGGGGCTGCATCGATAACTACTCGCACTTCTTCTACTGGAACGGCCCCAACCGGCACGATCTCTGGCGGAACGGCACGGAGGTCTGGTATGACGGTGAGTATTTCCTGGATTTGATGGTCCGCGAATGCCTGGAGTTCATCGAGAACCACAAGGACGGTCCGTTCTTCGTCTATTGGGCGATCAACATGCCGCACTATCCGCTGCAGCCCAGGCTGGCATGGCGGCGCAGGTTCTCGAACCTGCGGATGCCGCGGCGCGACTACGCGGCCTTCCTGGCAACGGTTGATGAAGCGATCGGTGTCGTGCTGAATCGGTTGGACGAATGGGGGCTTCGTCGGCGTACGCTGGTGCTGGTCCAGTCCGACCATGGGCATTCGACGGAAGTGCGGGCGTTCGGCGGAGGCGGTTATGCGGGGCCGTACCGGGGGGCGAAAGGGTGCTTGTTCGAGGGCGGAATTCGTGTGCCTTCTGTGGTATCATGGCCGGGCGTGCTGCCAGAGGGCGAGGTGCGCGACCAGATGGTGACGGGTTGCGATTGGCTGCCGACTTTTGCTAAACTGTGTGGCGTACCGGTGCCCAAGGGGGTAGACGGCAAGGACATCTGGGGTGTCTTGCTGTCCAAGCAGGCGCCATCCCCGCACCGGTTCTGGTACTGGAGGTTGGGACGTGGTCCGAATGCGCAGTGGGCTGTTCGCGCGGGGGGCTGGAAGCTGTTGGGTAACCCGCGCGACACGTCCAACCGCGCACCGTTGAGCCCGGACGATAAGCTATTTCTCGTCAACTTGCGGACGGACCCCGGCGAGGAACGGAACGTGGCTAATCGTCACCCCGAGGTGGTCTCACGGTTGCTGGGGATACGCAACCAGGTCGAAGCAGGGATTGCTGCCGAGTAGCGGCTGAATATCGAAGTGGACGCTGGGTAATGGCGCGGTTTCGACAGGTCACCACGTAGGCTCGAACGGCGCACCGGCGGCAATGCGCGCGCCGGGTGCGCGTGGTTGAGGCTGCGATGCTGCCAGAACTTTTGTGGCGTTGAACCGGTGGGCCGGTCGAACCGCTGCGTCTGTTTCGGAATCGAGCCGCCTCGGGATCGGAGGGATGCGAGTAGGCCCGTGCCACGGAGGGGGTTGTGGCTCGATCGGCTGTTGCGATTGGTGTCGGCTGAGTCGCACATGAACTAAGCCGGGGGATGGTTGCTGTGCGCTATGTGGCTGTCGTGGATACGCCATCGATCAAGCAGTTCGTCTTTGCGACGGATGTACTTCAGGAGATCCGTGGCGCAAGTGCGCTGCTTGATCGTCTCAACCGCGTCGAGCTGCCGGAGATGATCCAGAAGGCCGCGGCGGACCTCGGTGGGAGCGCGAGCGTGGTCTTCTCTGCAGGGGGAGCGGGCCAGTTCATCATCGAAGGACTGAACGAAGACCAGGTCGTGACGGTTCTGAACAAAGCGGCCCGGTTGTTTGCGGAGAAGAGCGAGTGGGAACTTCGCCTTGTGGCCGGTTATGCTCCCTGGGAAGACGGCTCCCTCTACCAGACGGCAGTCCGGCGGGCGTTCGGAATGCTTCAGCGCGTGCGCGACTGGGCGGCCCCCCGACACTCGGTGCTGACCGCTCCGATACTGCGTGAGTGCGACAGCTTGAGCCATGTCCCGGCGTCATTTCATGAGGAGGAGGAAGAGTGGGTATCGCGTGCGACGCGTCTTAAGCGGGAGGAGGCAACACGCGTGCGCACGCTACGGGCAGCCGCGGGAGGTGTCGGCCCCTTCGTCTCCTGGTACCAGTGGCTGGGTCGAAAGCTTGGTCGGGACGTAGCAGTACAGGCGCCGGATGACTTTCGGGGCATTGGGAATGCTCTGGAGTCTGGCGGGCACATCGCGGTGGTCTATTGCGACGGCAACAACATGGGGCGCCTGGTCCAGGAGCTCCAGTCGCCGGAGGTGGCCAAAGCGTTCAGCGAGATCGTGGACTCCTCGGTGCGAGAGGCGTGTTTGAAGGCGCTGTACGAGGTGGTCTATTTGCCCCACGTTCAGGGACGGGCGAAGAGCGAACAGGGCGGGGCGAGCGAAAGAGGAAGCGGGGCTGAGTCGGAGGGGACGGTGAGCTCCGACGAGGTTGCCGAAATAACCACGGTGCCATTCGACATTCTTTTGCTGGGGGGCGATGACGTTGTCGTCGCGATTCCTGCCCGCGCAGCATTGCCCTTCGCGCTGAAGGTTCTTGAGTACTTCGAGACCGAGTCACGCAAGAGGATTACCGAGGCGACCGGCGAGGTGCGCAGCTTTTTCGAGGGGAAACTGAAGGACAAACCGTTGAGCCTCTGTGCCGGTGTTGCAGTCGCTCGCGCTTCGTATCCCTTCTACCTCATCCTGGAGCTGGCGGAGGACCTGCTGAAGAGTGCGAAGGCGGGGGCGACGCAGGAGCGCATCGGTTCGGGCGAAAAGTACGCGACCCCCTCTTACCTTGATTTCCAGTGGATTGAGGGCGGTGCCAGCTTTCGGCTGGAGGATCTTCGCACCATCGATTACCAGGTGTGCGAATGCGGGGTGCAGGTTGGGGATCGGATGGTTTGGGAAGCGAGGCGGACGTGTCGGCCCTATTCGCTGACCCGTGCCAGGGAGCTGCTGAAGCAAGCGGCGACGCTGGCGCGCATTCCCTCCAGTAAACGGCATGCCCTCTGGGAGGCGGCCCTCGAACCTCGCGTGCTTGAGGCCGAGCTGAAGCTTCAGCAACTGCTCGGGCGCCTGTCCAGCAGAACGGGCGGCGGCGTATCCGAACAGGTGGCCTGGTGGAATGCGCTGGGGTGTCTGGTGCCGCCCGGATGGGAGTTCGACTACCCGTGGTATCGGCGGAGCGAAGAGAAGGACGGCAAGAGTGGGGTGCGGCTTATGACGGCGGCGGCGGACCTGCTGGAGGTGGTGGAGTACCTGCCGCCGAACGCGGGAAAGAAGAGCGGCGAGCAGCCGGATCGGAGTTAGGCGAATGGCAGTGCACAGGTTGGACCTGGAAGCAAGCATTCGGTTTGATATGGGACCCATATCCGGGGGGCGCTGGCATGTGGGGAGCGGATTCCGCACCGCCGGTGTGGATCGCATGGTCCGACGGTTCCCGGGCAGAACCGGGGTGCCGTTTATCCCAGGGTCTCAAATCAGAGGGGTATTGCGAAACCAGTGCGAACGGCTGCTGGTTGCCCTCGGCGGCGAGTACTCCGACCCCCATGGCGTTTTGCCTGCAGACGGCACTCCCTGGGCGCTCGAGACGTTCAAGCCGCTGCGGGATTTGCCCAAGCGTGTGGTGGTGGACCGCCTCTTCGGCACGCGTTATGACGGTGAACGGTTGTTCGTAAGCAACGCGTTCCCGGAGCAGCCGGCAGGGGGGAGTGGAGCCGGTTGGCAAACGGATGCCGTGACGCGAACCTCGATGGATCGCTTACTCGGCATTGTTGCAGAGGGAAAGTTGTTTACGACGGAGGTCGTTAGCTCAACGGTACCGTACCGCTTCACCTTACGTGGCCGCCACCGGAGCGACGAGCTCACGGTGCTAGAAGGCTACCGGTACCCCGTTGAGTACGCGCTCTTGATTGCGGGGCTGTTAACTCTGGATTCGATCGGTGCTGACAGGTCGGCCGGTTTTGGCTGGTGCACCGTGAGCGTAGACCGGATGACTTACCAGGGCGAGCCCGTTGAAGTCGAGGAGGTCGTTCGCTTCCTTCGTGAGACGGGGAGGGAGTACGTCGAGTATCTGGAGACATTCGGGGATGGCTAACGGTCGGCGGGGGTAGGGATGTATTGTGCTGAACTGAAGGCTGTTTTGCTGGAGCCGGTGGCAATCAAGCGGCATCGGCAGTCGGATCGGTCGGAGACGGTGCGCTACATCCCGGGCACCGTTCTGCGAGGCGCCCTGGCGGCTGCTTATCTCCGACGTGGCGGTGGCGTCGACGACCAGTTTCAGGCCTTGTTTACGAGGGGCGAGTGCCGCTTTGGCCCGCTGGATCCGGCCAGAAACCTGGCTCCGCTGACGGCTATGGCTTGTAAGCGAGGGGGAGTAGCCCATGCCTTATGGGACTCGCTTTGGGAGCGCATGACGGCGGCGTTGCGTAGCTTTCCTATCGATGAGTCGGGTCGGAACCCCTGGAAGTGCCCAGAGTGCGAGTCGGACATGAAGCCTCTGGACGGGTACTTCTATGACAGCGTGGAGCAGGGTGGCGAGGCAGATAAGCGCGTAATCGAAGTAGGGTTCATGCACGTCGGCATCGACCGGCTACGTGGGTCGGCGGCGGAGGGCATCCTGTACAGCGTTGAGGCGCTCGCGCCTGTGCAGCTTGACAATGAACCGGTTTTGTATGGGTGCGTCCGTGCCACGGCTCCGGAATGGATTCGTGCGCTCGCCGAGCTTACTGAGGAAGAGATCTACGTGGGCCATCACAAGACCCGTGGCTATGGACGCTGCCGGCTAGTTGTGGACAACGCGGAGGGAGCGCAGGCGGAGGAGCAGAACCCGCAGGAGTGGGAGCAGTGGAGTAAGGAGTTCATCGCCTATGCGCGGCAGGTGGATTCTGCTTTAGAGCTTGATCCCGACCGTGACTTTTTCTTCACGATCAACCTACCCTACGGTGCGGTGGTGGTTGATCCTTTCCTGCGGTATAGCTTGGACCCTGCCGACGTCGTGGACTGGCTGCCCCCTCTGCCCGATCCGGCGCAGCCGGACTATTCGGCACGCCCGGAGAAACCGTTTGAGGACGGGAAGCTCCGCTGCGTGGCGGCCCGAACGCGGCACGAGTTGGTCCGCGGGTGGAACGCCGCGCATGGCCTTCCGCGTGCGGACGAGTACGCGATCGACCGGGGGGCGGTGTACGCCTACCAGTACACCGGCGGCCAGGCGGGTCGTCAGGCCCTGCATGCTCGCTTGGCGAGCCTTGTTGAAGACGGCTTAGGTTTGCGTCTCTCTGAGGGGTTCGGTCGTGTGGTGGTCTGCGACGGGTTTCACAGGGTGCGTAGTTCGGCTGACGGAGGGCGATCATGATTTCGTTGGATCCGGAGACGCTCAAGAAAGTAGCAGCTAGGATCGACGAAAAGGCTGCAGAATTTCGAGAGACAGGTCGGCGCCTGCAGGAGGCCTTCGAGCCGAAACGCAGCGACACGGTGAGCAGCCAACTGCGCAACTTGCAGCAGGCTGCCGCTGCCGCGCAAGCTCTGTATGACGTCGAGTATTTCGTAAAGAACCAGATCGGGCGTGGGAAAGGCGACGCAAAGCGGTGGCGTGACCCTGGCGAAAAGGTGCTCAAGGACCTGGAAGAGCTCCGCAAGGTGGCGAAGGAACTGGCGAAGGGAGCCGCCCCAAGCGAGGAGGACCAGCAGCTCCTGGAGCACGAGCTGCGGCTACGTTTGCTGCGGGGGTGGATCAAAGTGGTCGTGGGTGAATACATGTATCGGCGCGCGCTCCGCGCTGTGTAAATCGTCGACATGGGGGCAGTTCATGAGCGCTACCGTGGATGTGGATCTGGCAAGGGTTCCAGTCGTTGTAGAGGACGTGATCCGTCCGTTGGTTGCGAAAACTGCGGAGGAGCTGTGGAATTTGATGCGCGATCTGGACCCGAACCGTCGGATTGGGCACACGCAGTTGCATGGCCTGGCAGAGATCGCCAGGAATCAGCCCGATCTACTGGAGAACTTTATCACTCGCCAGCGAACGAGAGCGGAGCGAGCGGCGGGCAACGGCTCGAGCGGGGCATCGGATCCGTACGTTCGCTTTTGGAGTACCTTGAAGCGGGGACTAGAGGACATGCTAAAGGGCGTAAGTGACGTGTATATGCAATCGAAAGGGGAATTGTCCAAACAGCAGAGGCAAAAGCTTCGCGCTCAGATTCACAGCACGTACGTTCCTATTTGGGCGGTGCTTTTGAGCATCGAGTACCTGTACCGGGCAGCGCGGTGATCGGACCTGGGGAAGACGCGGGGTGCTCCCATGAGTGGTACGAGTCTCTACACAGAGCATGCTGGACTAAGACAGCGTTACGAGATCGAGGCCACGCTGGTATTTGACACCGCCTGGCGGATCGGCTCCGGCAGGGAGGGCGAAACGGGCATCGATCTCGGTGTCCTTCTGGACCCCACCGGACAGCCGCTTTTGCCGGGTTCCACCTTAAAAGGCAAGATACGCAGCCTTGCCGAGACTCTGGCGGGGCACCTGGGTATGACCGCCTGCCAGCTTCAGAGCAGCGTGAGTGGGGTCAAGTGTGTGAGCGACACGCAGTATTACAAGCGTGTTCGGTCGGAGTACGAGCGGGCAATGAGAGGAGGAATCCGCAAACAGCTTGAATGGATCGACCGGAACACGTGCGATGTGTGCAAACTATTCGGCTCGCCCGTTCGCGCCGCCCGGATCAAGGTGAGCGATGCCGTCTTGCAAGAGGGCAGCCCCACGTTACATGGGCGAGATGGGGTGGTACTTGACCGTGACAGCAGGACGGCCGTGCCTGGATTGAAGTACGACTATGAGGTTGTGGCGCCGGAGGTGGCGTACGCGTTTCGCGTTCGCCTGGACAACCCGACGGATCGCGAACTGGCCCTGATCGGGGCGGTGCTGTTCCAGATGGCGGATGGCGAAGCTCTCGGCGGGTTCGTTAGCCGCGGGCTGGGCAGGTTCCGGCTGACGAGCCTGACTGTTTGGGAGGCCGATTTGCAAAACCCGGAAGCGTTGGTCCGGTTCCTGACGGGGAAGACCGTGCAGCAACGGATGACCCAGGTGACTGATTGGGAGCAGTTCTTTGCCGACAAGATTCGAGCGGTCCGGAAGGGGGTGTGACCGACATGTTGCGCAAGTACTTGTGCGAAGCCAGGTGTCGGCTGCGGTTGAGGCCGGTGGACCCGGTGTTGATCAAGAGCGGCTACGCCAGTCTTGGCTCGGTGGACATGGAGCCCGTTCGGATATCGAGAGGAACGGGGGGCCAGCCGGTGGCCTACTTCCCAGGAACGTCGTTGAAAGGAGTCTTTCGCAGCCACATCGAACGGATCGCGCGAACTTTGAAACCAGGCAGCGTGTGTCTGCCCTACTATGATCCGGAGAAGGCTGACAAAATACTAGTTCCCGAGCCAGGGGAGCGCAAAAGCTACGGTTGCTCGTACCGCATTAGCGGACAGGTCAGCAGCGCCGTAGCGTACGATCAGTCGTGCGCAGCCTGCCGGATGTTCGGCTCGTTGAAATTCACCGGCCGGTTCAGTGTTTCTGACGCCTACCCCGAGCCCGACAAGATGCCGGCCTACGTAAAGCGTGATGGTGTGGGAATTGACCGCTTTACCGGCGGAACGGTCCATGCGGTGCTCTTCAACCTGGAGGCTGTGTGCGGGGGAGAGTTCACGTGTGACGTCCGCCTCGTCAATTTCGAGCCCTATCAGCTAGCAGCGCTCTACTTCTTAATCTGCGACCTACGAGACCAGATGCTCACGATTGGCATGGGGGCCAGTCGAGGGTTCGGCCGGGTTGAGGCGGAAGTGGACTGGTTTAAGCTGAATTACGCGCGACACGTTGAGGAGCTTCGCTGTCTCGGTGATCTGGCGGCCTCCGAGGACCGCGAGGCGTACGGGTTGCAGGTCTGGGCTCCGCCGGAGGTGCCGAAGCTGGCGAATGGGACCCAGCGCGGTCTGCGTTGGGAGTACGACATCACGGAGCGTTGGGAAGACCTGTTGTCCCCCTACGCACCGGCGTTTGCTGCTTTTCTGGAGGAACATCCCGGGCTGATTGGGGAGCCGCGAGGACGGTAGCCGTGGAACACGTAAGAGCGGGTGACATAAACATCGAGCAGCTTCTGGTTTTGTTGGACGAGATCAGTCCCGCGGTGGCTGAGGGGAAGCCGCCCTGGGTCTGGATCACGACTGTGGAAGAGTGGGTTCTCGATAACTGGCCTGGAACCGACGGCAAGGTGCTTGCCTACCGCGCCGGTACTACCGCAAGCAAGCGTGCGGTGAAAGAGCTTATCGGTCTCAGCGATTCGGGCTGCGTGTTCATGCCTGAGTACGAGGTTCGCTGGCGGCGCATGGAACCGTATCGGGCCGGCACCTGCCGGGTGCGGGTGGCGGGCCAGACGGGGATGTTGCCCGGCCGTGCCGGGGAGTTGCTCGGTCGGGAGCTGTCCTTGGAGACGCCCGATGTCGAGAGGTTCTTCCGGCTGTGGGGCGAGCACTCGGAGTTTACCGGGAACGACTGGGTTGAGCTCCGCATCCCGCATCGCTTGCGCTATCCTCTGCCGGTGAATCGGTTTGTGTGGCTGAGCGTGGCACTGATCGTGGACGACTGTGGCCGCGTGCAGTACGTACGGTGGCGCGAACTGACCGTGAAACGGAACGTGTGAACTGCGCTGGAGAACTGCTCATGCCGAGAGGCGAATCGTTTTGGAACCCGTACCGTTGGGTCGAGTTGTCGGGGCCGCCGACGGACTATGACACACCGCGCTACCACCATAAATTCGCCGGGATCGCCGGGAACATCGTCTGCAGGCTCACAACGCTGACGCCTTTGTTTGTCAACGATGGCCAGGGGAAACCTTGTCAGCGCGGGGACGTGCCGGCGCGGTACATTATCCCCGGCACCAGCCTGAAGGGGGTGATCCGCAGTCTGGCGGAGATCGTCGGCAACGGATGCGGGCCGTTCGCCTCCAACCGGTGCAAGATGGACCGCGAACACTGCGTTGACAACGCGGCGGAAGGCGATCTCAGAAAGGACTGGCGACTCGACCTGGTCGCTCGCACGTTCGGGCTACTGAGGTACACAGGGGGCAAATCGGAGGTGTTCCGCGGTCACGTGCGCATTTCAGACGCAGTACCGGACGAGACCAGCGAGCCAATCCGACCGATGAAGCAGGTCAAACTGGTCGGGGCCTCTCCCAAGCCGAAGCACTCAGCTTTCTATCCCGATCGCAGGCGACGGAAGCTCTACCATCATCAACACGTAGCCGAACTTCCAGATTATTCGATGGGGGGTGTCAGCGCCAAGATGTTGTTCCCCGCGACTCCGCTGCCGCCGGGATGCACGTTCCGCTTCGAGGTCAACTTCTGGAACCTTGCCGAGCGTGAACTCGCGCTGTTGCTTTACTGCTTGTTCCTGGAGGAAGAGGTGACGGTCCAGTTGAGCAAAGAGGCTGCCGGTGGTCAGCCGCGCACGATCTCCGGGCCGATGCGCCACAAGATTGGAGGAGCCAAGCCGTTCGGTGCCGGTAGCGTGGCGATCGAACCGGTACGCATGCGTCTCTGTACCGACCTCGCGGCGCGCTACCGGGGGACGGCGAAAGAGCGGTGGGAGGAGTACGAGGGCGAAGCGCTCAGGAACGAGGTCCGAAGACGGACCAGCCAGATCCGCGCACGCAACGACCAGACCATGAAACAGCTCCGGGCTATGCTCGTTTTCAGCGATGAGGACCCAAGGGGGCCGTTCCGCTGGCCGCCGCCCAGTTGGTTCGACCGTAATAGCGACGTCCCACTGAAGCCGACCACGTGACCGGCGGTGTTACTCGGCAAGCGTCGGCAGCGTGTCTTTTGCTCCACCAATATGCCCGCTGTGGCTCTGCGCGGCGATCAATGCGCCCTACCCCCCGGCTCAAACAATGGGGGCCTTAGTGTTTCACGTTGTCACACCGGAGACGGGAGATGACGCCGCGCACAGAACCGAAGTGGTAGCGATGAGCCAGTGGAAGATACCCCCTCAAATTGCATCCATGGCCGGCGCGACCGACCAAAGCCGACTTGCGCAAAGTTAGGGGGGTAGCGTCTGCGGTGGATGCGCCTCGAGATAGGTTCGGCGGTCCGCAGCAGACGGCGAGATTAGCGGCACTACGGTGGGTCGTACCCGCCCGGATGAAATGGATGGCAGCGGCTGATCCTGAGGAGCGTTTTCCAGAGGCCGACCAGGGTGCCGTACTTGCGCACCGCCTGGATACAGTACTCACTGCACGAGGGGATGAACCGGCACCGGCCACCGAGTATCCACCCCAAAGTGAAGCGATACACGTAAACAAGGCCGACGACCGTGTACACCCCTAGACGGTCCACGGTCCGCGCACCGGCCACAACGATTCGCCATAGAAGTCCGGACCGTGTCGCGGGATCCAGCGGCCTGGAGGGGTTCTCTTCACCGACTCGCACGGACCTACCACCGGTTCCAATGCCGCGCCCGATCCAGCCGAACCAACCTGACTTCCAGCTAGCTGGCCGTCTCCTCCTCGGGACGCTCTTCCAGTTGCGTGATGTACTCCAGAGTGCGTTCCAAATCGTCCGCCTTATCCTTTACCTTTAATAGGGCGCGGACACGTTGCAGCAGGTCTTCCTTTTGGATCGGCTTCGAGATGAAATCGTCCGCACCGGCCTGAACCGCTCGTTCCACGTCCCCCGCTTCGTTCAGGGCCGTGACCATGAGAATGGGCAGGGCGCGGGTCTGCGGGTTTTCCTTGATCTGCCGACAGATTTCGAACCCTGAGATGCGGGGCATCATGATGTCCAGGAGCACGAGGTCGGGTTTTTGCTCCTGGATCGCACGCAGTGTCTCTTCGCCGTCGTAGGCGGTAATGATGTCGCAATCGAGCTCTTCGAGGTAGACCTCAAGGAGCTCGACGTTCTGTATGTTGTCGTCTGCGATCAGGATCTTCGGACGCCCTTGCGGCTCGGACATAGCGACCGTCCCCTGGTGAAGGTGGTTCCTCTGACGGCCAATTCTAAGTTTGAGGAGCGGGCGATGCAAACGCTTCGGGGAAGCTCTCGTTAGGAACGGCCGCAGCACCGACGGCGGCCCAATCTGCCCAGCAGAAGACGACGAACGGAAGAGTCTGGCTCACATGAGGCTGGTTGCGGCCGTTCGACCGCTTCCCACCGAAGACCAGACCCGACCGGCGGAGTTATCCCGGGACCGATCGTTTCCGCTTCGGTCGGAGCCGGCAGAGCCGCGGCCGTTTCCTAGCCGCTGCCGAGCCGTTTCGTGATGACTTCCGCGAGGTGGGCGAGCACAGCTTTGCCCTGTTCGTCGGTCATCAGGGACTTGCGTTGATTTGCATCGGCAACGAGTCGAACGAAGGTTTGGATGTTCAGCCCGCGCAGCCTTGCCTGTTCCACAGCGGACAGCAGGGCGTAACCGAGTAGTCGGGCTTCGTCGTAGGGGAGCTTGCCTTCCAGGAGGTTACCGAGAGTTTCGGGGGTGACGGGAACGAGTTCCGCCAGACTGGCCTCCAGTTCCGTCCAGTATTCGGCGCGACGGGTCAACCCTTCTGTGACACGCATTGCGAGGGCAGCGCGCAGCCAGTCCGGAGCTGTAGGAAGTGCACGGGCGAAGCAGGCTTCGGCTACACCGAGGCCGACGACGATCTCGGGCGTGATCCGCTCCGAAGAGCCGGGCAGATAGCACGCCACATAGGGCAACTCCACAGCGTCCCGGAAGTGGGCATAGATCCCATAAGGCAATTCCCGCCGTTCGACCATACGGGTGTGTTCGCTGTAGTAGTACCGTCCTTTGTAGATGAAGATGACGAGCTTGCCGCGCCACAGCTCACGCTTACCGCGAGGGCGGAACCGCGCCGTGGCTCGCACCGTGCGTTCCGCCATCTCGAGCAACTGACGCACCTTGCTCTCGTCCGCGTTCGTGAACGCCAGAAAGCTGCGGCTTTCGACGACCTTGTACTCTTCCGACGGCAGCGCCGCCTTCCAGTACCGGTCGGCGACCTGCCGGTAGTAGTCGAGCAACTCGCTGTCACTCATGGCCGCGAGCTTTTCGCGGAGCAGTTCGTCCTGCGAGGGTACAAGCTCTTCCAGCGGGGTGTCCGGCCCGTACTTGTCTCCGCCGTCAAACTTGGCGCCTTGCTCGACCCACTTCACAAACAGTTCGATCAAGTCTCTGCGAAGCGCCCGATTGGGGGGCATTCGAGGTTCTTCCTTCCCCTGGAGTAGCAGAACGAGCAAGCTTTCGTCCGGCTTACCGGGCACGACGTCGTCGCCACGCTCACCGCCCTTGAGCATCGAGTTGTACGTCGCCATGCTGAACCCGCTCCGTGGGTTGCGAGCACCGTGGCAGCGCAGGCAGTTCCTCACGATGATGGGCGCAATGTCTTCCACGAAGCTCACCGTTCCGGCCGAGCCCGGCCGCATCGCCTTTTTCTGTTCCGTGGCCGGTTTTTTGGTCGGTTTCTCCTCGGGTTGGCCGAACGCTTTGGCAACCTCCGGATAGCGTTCCTTCATCCGTTCAAGGAAAACCTTCGCCCCACGTGCGCGCCGCTGGTAGACCGCCGGTACGCGGGGAGCGTGAAGGATCTGGTCGGCGATCTCGTCGAGCTGGCGGAGGAGCTCGATGGCGCGATCAAAGTCCCGCTTCCGCAGCGTGGCTAGAGCCTCGTACTGAAGGTTGCTCAGACGCTGTGCCAGCGAACGGACGTTGGGCGTTTGTTGCTGGCCGTCTTGTGCGAGCGGGGTCGGCGGGATCCAACAGAGGAGGAGCGTTAGAGCGTAACCGAGGATCATCGATTAACCTCGAGTCTTCAGTGTGGTCGCAAACCGCTCCGTCACTGGTATGTGGGCTCCCTTCTGGCAGCCGTGACACAGATAAGCATACGCCAATGGGATAGGTGCTGCAATCGCAACGGATGCGAGGAGACTGCTGCATTTGCTACCGTGGCGCTTCTCCCGCGGGTGTGTTCGGGGGCGCTAGTAGAAGGCGAGCTCGTCGCGAAGCTTGGGGCCGAAGAAGGGGTAACCGGTTGCTTCCGCTATGCGGAGGAGCTCGTTGTACTTGGCCAGGCGTTCGGATCGGGTTACGGAACCGATCTTGATCTGGCCACAGCCCGTTGCGACGGCGAGGTGGGCGATGGTCACGTCTTCGGTTTCGCCACTCCTGGCCGAAACGATGCACCGGTACCCGGCGCGGCGTGCGAGAGCCATCACCTGGAGTGTCTCGGTAAGCGTCCCGATCTGGTTCGGCTTGACGAGAACCGCGTTCGCCACCCGCAGCTCCAGTGCCCGTTGCAAGCGTTCCGGGTTGGTTACGAAGAGGTCGTCACCTACGAGTTGATGGGTTCCCCCAAAGCAGACGGTGGCCTTCTGCCAGCCGTCCCAGTCATCTTCGGCGCACACGTCCTCCAGGGAGACGATCGGGAAGTGGGAGGTCCAGGCGCGCAGGACCGAGAGGAACTCATCCGCAGAGACCGGTTCCTCGCCCAGGTCCCGGATGACGTAGCCTCCGTTTTCGAAGAAATGCGTCGCCGCGATATCGACGGCGATCGCGACGTCACGCCCGGGTTCCAGTCCAGCACGCTCGATGGCGTCGGCAACGACGCCGAACGCTTCGTCCGTGGACTCCAGCTCCGGACCGAATCCCCCCTCGTCGGCTACGAGAGCGTCCTCCAGATGTTTTTCCCGCAAGATCGCGGCGATTCGGTTCCGGACGCGAACCGCCCAGGAGAGGCACTGACGAATAGAAGTTGCCCCCCAGGGCAGGATGAGCACGTCCTGGATCTCCAGTTTCTTGCCTGCATGCAGACCGCCGGAGATCATGTTGATCATCGGGAGCGGCATGCTCGGCTCGCCCCATTCTGCCATGATCTGCGCGCTGCCTTTGATCTCGGGAAGAGGGGCGTGCAGGGTTTCGTTCCAGAGCCGGCCAAGGTGTTCATGAAGGGACAGCGCCTGGGCTGACGCAGCCGCATGCGCACAGGCAAGAGAGACCGCCAGTGTCGCATTCGCGCCCAGTCTCGCTTTGTTCGGTGTCCCATCCAGTTCGCACAGCAAACGATCGATGGAGGACTGGTCCCGTGCGTCCTGACCGATAAGACGGGGGGCAATGATGTCGTGAACGTTCCGTACCGCTTGCGTTACCCCCTTACCATCGAACCAGTCTTCCTCGCCATCGCGCAACTCGATCGCTTCGTGGCTGCCGGTACTTGCGCCCGACGGAGCAATTGCCCGTCCCGTTGCAACCCGACGATCTGTTTGGCAGGTGACCTCCGCTTCGACGGTCGGGTTACCCCGACTGTCCAGCACTTCGCGCGCGTGCACGGAGACGATTTTGGCCATGGCTCGGTCCCCTTATCCAGCCGGCGCCATCGTACGGACGGCCGATGCTACGTTGGCACATCCAGGGTGTCGGGCATTACCCTGCCGTCCCCTGTTTGTGCAGGTTGGACTCGGCCGCGTAATGCCGCTTACAGTGGCGTGCGGTGAAGTAATCGACGATCCGGGGAAACAGGCGGTTGACCAGCAGGGTCAGCCAGATCTTGAACGGGAAAACGACTTCGTGTTTTCCTTTTTCTATAGCGCGGATGATCTTGGCCGCTGCCTGTTCAGGCGGCACCCCCCGCGCGTGCATCCGGCCGGTGCGGCCTGCCTGGGTCGTGTTTGCGATAAAGTGCTTATGGAACTCGGTTCGGATGTGTCCGGGCGAGACGATGAGCACGTCTATCCCGTGGATGGCTAGTTCCGCTCGAAGGACTTCCGACAGGCCGGCCAGGGCAAACTTACTGGCGCAGTACTCGCTACGAACGGGGAAGCCGCGTCGGCCGCTGGCGGAGCAGATATTGACGATTATGGGGTTCTCCCCGTTGACCAGCAGGTCCAGGCAGTCCCGAATCAGCTCCGCGGCTGCGAAGAAGTTCACCTCCATCGTCTTACGCAACACGTCCGGGGACGAGTTTTCGAACAGGCCTCGGGCGCCGATGCCGGCGTTATTGATCAGGACATCAAGGCCGCCGAACTTGTCGAAGCAAGAATGGACCAGCGACTTGCGGTCGGCGGCGTGCGTCAGGTCGGCCACCAGGATGTGGGTTTCGGTGCTTGTCTCCACCGAGCGCGCCACTTCGCGAAGCCGCTCCGCCGATCGGCCGGTCAGCATCAGCCGCGCGCCCTTGGCTGCGAGTTCTCGGGCAAGGGCTGCACCGAGACCACCACTAGCTCCGGTAAGCAAAACTCGGGCGTTCCTGAGCTCACGCTTCATCCGATGCGTCTCCATCACACACGTTTTCCCATCGTATCGGCTAGGATAGGCGGGTGGACTGTGGGGATGAGACCGTGAAGCGACGCCAGTTTCTGGGCTTGGCCGCTGCCAGCTTGGTGCCTCGCTGGCTTGTGGCCCTCGAGCAAGACAGACCGGAAAGCTCCGAGGGCAAGGTCGTAACCGTGACAGGGCCTGTTCCCCCGGAGCAGATGGGGGTTACGCTTCCCCATGAGCATGTTCTTGTCGATTTCATCGGGGCTGATCGCATCCACCCAGGGCGGTACGACCGGGAGGAAGCATTCCAGGTGATTCTTCCCCATCTGAAGGCGGTTCGTGAGTTGGGTTGCCGGACGTTCTGCGAATGCACGCCTAACTTCCTCGGTCGGGATCCTCGCCTCCTTGTCCGGTTAGCTCGCGCCACCGGGCTGAACATCTTAACGAACACCGGCTTGTATGGGGCTGCTAAGGACAAGTATGTGCCCGAGTACGCCTACCGCGAAACGGCCGAACAGCTCGCTCGGCGATGGGAAGAAGAGTTTCGGCGCGGCATTGCAGGCACCGGTGTTCGTCCCGGGTTCATCAAGATCGGCGTGGATGCTGGAAAGCTCAGTCCGATCGATCGAAAGTTGGTGGTCGCGGCGGCGCTCGTCCATCGGGCCACCGGGTTAACGATTGCTGCCCACACAGGCAATGGGGAGGCAGCGCTGGAGGAGCTGGGGGTTCTGCGCTCCGAAGGGGTAAGCCCGGCTGCGTTCATCTGGGTGCATGCTCAGAACGAGCGGGACACGGGCATCCTCGAGGCCGCCGCTCGCCAGGGGGCGTGGGTGGAGTTCGACGGTCTCGGACCACGCTCGCTGGACCGCCACCTCGAGCTTGTCGGCCAGATGCGTGCCAAGGGCTTGTTGGGGCGGGTGTTGGTCAGCCACGACGCGGGCTGGTACCATGTGGGAGAATCGCGCGGGGGGCGATTCCGCCCCTACACGACGCTGTTCACCGACTTTCTGCCTCGGTTGCGGAAGGCTGGCTGGAACGAAGACGAGGTTTCGCGCCTGGTGGTGGCCAATCCGCGCGAGGCGTTCCAAATTCGACGACGCCTGCTTTGAAGTGCCCCCTGACCATGCAGCAGCCGCAATTGCGGACCGACCTGGCAGGACTGGAAAACACCCCGAGCGCGTTTGAGCTCGGCAAGGGTAAGCGAACGACCGTGAATTCGAGTATCGTAGCGGTGGAGGCCCTAACAGGTCAGAACAGCATGGGAGAAAGCGATGGTTGATGGGACGACTCGTCGTGAGTTCCTGTGGTCCTTGGGGTATGGCGTCGTTGGAGCGGCGGTGGCCCAGGGCATCGTGAGTTCAGGTGCGGATGCGAGCGAGCCTGCGGGACAGAGCACCAAGAAGTACGAGCCCCTTACGGAC
>Ga0256839_1001792_pt1 | contig 25274 bp, 23 predicted proteins | sample 354166metaG_FD_185968 | JGI IMG/M metagenome (GOLD analysis project Ga0256839, IMG submission 185968) | Hydrothermal vent microbial communities from Mid Atlantic Ridge, Atlantic Ocean - 354-166 | ecosystem: Environmental > Aquatic > Marine > Hydrothermal vents | place: Atlantic Ocean: Mid... | reverse complement strand
CATCTTTTGCATCATCTGGGCCAAGTTCTTCACCCATCGCCAACAGCGAAAAGGCCGCTTTGTAGCCCATCGCGCGCGGGCCGATGAGGGTGGAACCTGCCTCCGGTAGCAGGCCAAGGTCGAGAAACGGGGTTTTAAACCGCGCATTTTTGGAAGCCAGCACCATATCGCAATGAAGTAGCATGGTGGAGCCAACCCCGATGGCCATTCCGTCAACGCCTGCCAGCATTGGCTTGCTAACGGTGATAATGGCGCGCAAAAATGCCTGCACTTCCGCGCCCGTGCCGGCACCACCCTGGGCGGCCATCATAAAATCTGCAATGTCGTTGCCTGCGGTAAATACATCGGGCAGACCAAGAAACAGGTGGCAGCGAATGTCCCCGTCCTTGTCGCCTGATACCAGCGCATCGGCCATCGCCTTATACATATCGCGGGTCAGTGCATTTTTCTTGTCCGGTCGGTTCATGCGGATAATTTGAACCGCGCCATCGCGGGAAATATCTATGTGGTCGCTCATTGTAAATTCCTGTTAAATTATTCAGTAATAAGAGCACTGGCCGCCGCCGCAATCAGGCTTTCTGAGCCGCCCATAATCGTTGCGCGCAATCCGATGGTCTCGCCCAGCATGTTTTCGGCAAAAAACCGCGCCAGCGCCGTGCGGCCAAAATCATTATCCGCATCGGATAGTAATGCCGATTTGGCAAGGTAGGCACCACTGGCCGCAAGGCCCATCAGCCGTAAAAATGGTGTGGCACCAGCCAGCGCTTTGTCCTCCGATTTGCTTGCCAACTGTGCCAGAAGCCAGTCCTTGCAAGCATCAAGATCATCCAGCGCGGTGGAGATTTGCTCTGCCGCATCGCCAAATTCCGTCCGGTTGCTGGCCCTCACATTATCGGCAATTTCACGCAATTCACCAATATAGTCTGCAATCGCTTCGCCACCGGCAAGCGGCAATTTGCGGGTTACAAGATCAATCGCCTGAATGCCATTGGTGCCCTCATAAATCGGGGCAATGCGGGCATCGCGCAACAATTGGGCCGCACCGGTTTCTTCAATAAAACCCATACCGCCATGTATTTGAATACCAAGTGAGGCAACCTCAACACCAATATCGGTTGGAAAGGCTTTGGCCAGCGGCGTTAGAATATTGGCCCGGTCGCGCCATTTTCCCCCGTCATCCTGCTGGCTTAAATCAATCGCGTGGGCGCAGGCATAATTGATCGCCCGTGATGCATTGGTGAGCGCCTTCATGGTCAATAGATTGCGCTGCACATCGCGGTGGTGGATAATCGGCGCCATGCCGGGGCCATCATAGCTTGGCGATTTCCCCTGTGTGCGCTCATTGGCATAGGCAAGCGCCTGTTGATAGGCATTTTCAGCCACCGCAACGCCCTGAATGCCAACCAGCAGGCGGGCATTATTCATCATCGTGAACATGCAGTTGAGGCCGCGGTTTTCCTCACCGATCAGCCAGCCTATAGCGCCGGGGTCACAGCCCTCAAACCCGTCACCATAAATCATGGTGCAGGTGGGCGAGGCATGAATGCCCATTTTATGCTCGATACTGGAACAAAAAACATCATTGCGGGCGCCGACGCTGCCGTCCTCATTGACCAAATGTTTGGGCACCAGAAACAGCGACAATCCACGAAAGCCCTCCGGTGCATCGGGCAGGCGGGCCAGCACCAGATGGATGATATTTTCAGTTAAATCATGTTCGCCATAGGTGATGAATATTTTCTGGCCAAAAATTTTGTAAGAGCCATTGCCCACGGCTTCCGCCCTTGTGCGCAGGGTGCCAAGGTCAGAGCCCGCATGCGGTTCAGTCAGGTTCATGGTGCCCATCCATTCGCCCGATACCAGCTTGTCGAGGTAAATTTCCTGCAGTTCCTCCGATGCGTGGGCATGGATTGCTTCGACCGCACCGCAGGTAAGCGTAGGGCCGATGCCAAATGCCAGCGACCCCGAATTCCACATTTCCACGGTGGCAACCGACAACATGGTTGGCAGGCCCTGACCGCCGAAATCCGTTGGCCCGCTGAGCGCTGGCCAGCCACCTTCCACCCAGTCATCATAGAGCTTTTTCCAGCCGGTCGGCATGGTGATCTTGCCATCAGAAAGCGGTGTACCTTCCTCATCGCCAATGCGCGCAAGCGGGGCAATTTCATCCGAGGCAAAACGCCCGGCCTCTTCTAATATCGCATCGACCAGATCATCGCTCAAATCTTCAAACCTGCCCTCATCAATGGCTTTGTTTAAGCCAACGGTCTGTTTGAGCGTATGGGCGATTTCAGATACTGGCGCGCGGTACATGTATTGTCTCTCCCGTGACAAATATTTGCAGTAACAGCCTGCAACAATTTTGTTTTGTTGCCGTGGGGTTTAACCCGCATTGGCATTTCGTCAAATGTTTAATTGCTTTAATGTCAAATGTCGACATCTTACGTAAAAGTAATTTGGAAGGGATTGTTCGGCTCCCTATAGTCATTTGGAGACTTATGAGGTTCAAGATGAAGGTGGATACATTTATCAACTTCTCTTGACCCGCGCCGAACTTCGCGCCACATGAAGCCGCATGAACATTTCTGAAAATCAGCGGGTCGCCGATGCGCCATCTAATAATTGGGTTTACCGCCTCTTGCCCGTGGGGCTTTGGCCCTATGCGCAACTTGCCCGCTGGGATCGCCCCATCGGCTGGTGGTTGCTGCTATGGCCCTGCTGGTGGTCACTGGCGCTTGCGGTCAATGTTCGTATAAATGTCAATCTGGCTGATCCTGATCCACTGATCGGCCCGCCGGTTATTCTGGTGGTTTTTGCCATTTATCTTTTGTTGTTTTTAATCGGCGCGATTGTCATGCGCGGGGCAGGCTGCACCTATAATGATCTGGTCGACAAGGATATTGATGCAAAAGTCGCCCGCACCGCCTCGCGGCCCATTCCTTCCGGGCGGGTGAGCGGCCGGAAGGCAAAGATATTTATGATCTTGCAGGCGGGCATTGGCGCCCTGGTTCTTTTGTCGTTTAACTGGTTCTCGGTATTTTTGGGGCTTGCATCGCTTATTATTGTGGCGATTTATCCCTTTGCAAAACGGGTGACCGACTGGCCGCAACTGGTTTTGGGGCTTGCCTTTTCCTGGGGCGCGCTGATGGGCTGGGCCGCCATGATGGGCGCGTTGAGCTGGTCACCTTTGTTTCTCTATGCGGGCTCTATCCTTTGGGTCATTGGCTATGACACGCTCTATGCCCATCAGGACAAGGAGGATGACGCATTGGTCGGCGTGCGCTCAACCGCAAGGCTGTTTGCTGAAAATACCAAACCGGCGCTGGTTCTGCTTTATGGTGGTGCAATCGCGCTGTTTTTGGCAAGTTTTTATGCGGCAGGAATGGGCTGGCCTGCCTATTTGGGCCTGGCAATAGGCGCGGTCCATATGGGTTGGCAAATCAAGGTGCTTGATATTGATGTTGCCGACCAGTGTTTGAAACTGTTCAAGTCAAACAGCCATTTTGGTTGGATCATCTTTGGTGGATTATTGGCAACGATTGTCGAAACCTTATTATAGGTTCAAAATCCCCTCCGTGGCAGGACAAGCATTGCGTCTAGAGAGCGCACGTGTTCTCGTGCAAGCGAACGATTTGGAGGCAATGTGCAAGCCCGCGAACGGACGCGAAACCGGATGGTTGAGCGGAAATCAAAAATAATGCGAAACCCGTGAACCAGAAAACTCACCGCATAGTGAGCTGACCAGCGAGCCGCCAGCATACTGGCGCCCACACGGAGGCCCGAGCGAAGCGAGGAATAGCCGTGAGTTAGGAAAACAAAGCGCAAGCTCGTGAACGGACGACCAGCCGGATGGCTGGACGGAAAAGCAAAGAGCCTTTTAGTTCCTGGCGATAATTTCGTCTGCGGTCAGCACAACAACATCACCAACCGTGCCGGTTTTACGGCGCATCAAAAAGCGCGGGCGGCGTTTGACCGCATTATGGCGACGACGACGCGGTGAAGGTTCCTCAACTTTCAACAGGCCGAGCGTGTTTTGCACGGTTGTTGCATTGCCGCTTGAATCCACCATCAGCATGGGAATGCGCAAGGTGCGGCTCCATGAATGCCAGTCGGCAGCCACATCATCCATATTGTCAGATACCAGCAAAGGCACGGACATTGCTTCATCGGTATGCAAAAGCTCAAGTGTTACGGTCGTTTTGCCATCGTCGCCTTCAAAGGCACGTGCAGCCACGCCGCGAAAGGCTTTGGCTGGCAGCGCCATTGAAAGCGGCAAACCGCAATTAAGCTGGCGTTTCATAACCGCGCCTTCAATATTCACGATGAATGAAATTTCATCTAAACTGGCCTCGCGGCGCGGATAGCTAACCTGTTGCGGTAATAGAAATGGGTCAAGACGCATGGGGTTTTCTGCCCAGACGGGTTTTACCGCTGCGATAGATTGCGTGTTCATAGTGCCTCTCCGTTACTGTAGAAGACCGATATTTTCCGGTTCTCCTGCGGGCCTGTTTTGGCCTCATCTTGACAGTCACTATAGGGGAGGAGGGTCGATTTACGCTTAAGAATAGTGGTTAAGAAATGTTGAGTTTGAACAAGGTTATCAAACTATCAACCCCTGTAAGGAATTGGTAATGACTATTGTCAACGGGTTAACGGGGGAAGGTTGACCTATATAACCTTGCCGGGGTTCATAATGCCCTTCGGGTCGAAGCTGGATTTGATGCGCTTCATCAACTCAATCTCGATCGCCGGTTTGCTGCGCGCCATCTCATCGCGCTTCATCAGCCCGATACCGTGTTCGGCAGAAATAGAACCGTTGAATTTGCGCACCAAGGCGTGAATGGCCGCGTTCACCTCTATTCGGTTTGCCATGAATGCCTCGCGGTCGCCATTTTCCGGTTGCGAGATATTATAATGGATATTGCCATCGCCCAAATGACCAAAGGCAACAATGCGCGCGTCCTCAATCATAGATTTGATGATAATCTCGGCCTTGGCTAGAAATGCAGGCACATCTGCAATGGCAACCGAAATATCGTGTTTGATCGAACCGCCCTCAGGCTTTTGCGCGTGCGACATGGTCTCGCGCATCTGCCAGAAGTCATTTTGCTGCGCCAGAGAATTGGCAAGCGCCGCATCAAGCACAATTTCCGCATCATATGCGCCTGCAAGTGCGTCTTCCATAAGGCTGCAGGCATCATCGACAGAACGCGCGGAAGAAATCTCAATCAGTGCATACCAGGGATGCGGCTTTTCCAGCGGGTCGCGCATGTTAGGAATATTGCGGATTACAAATTCCACCCCGATGCGCGGCATCAGTTCAAATCCGGTCAGGCTGTTGCCGGCATTCTCGCGCATATGGTTGAACAATTGCAGAGCTTTTTCAGGCGAGGCAAGCCCCGCATAGGCAACCTCACGCCCACGCGGTTTTGGAAACAGTTTTAATACGGCGGCAGTGATAATGCCCAGCGTACCTTCAGCACCAATGAACAGGTCTTTTAGATCATAGCCGGTATTGTCCTTGCGCAGTTTTCGCAATCCCTGCCAGATTTCGCCCGTTGGCAGCACAACCTCCATCCCAAGAACCAGATCGCGGGTATTGCCATAGGCCAGAACCCCGGTACCGCCCGCATTGGTGGAAAGATTGCCACCGATCTGGCAGGTGCCCTGTGCCCCAAGCGAAAGCGGAAAGAGCCGGTCGCATTTATCCGCCTCGGCCTGTGCACTTTGCAGGATAACGCCTGCCTCAACAATCATCGTGTTGCCGTGCGGGTCGACCTCACGAATATTGTTCATACGTGAGAGCGATACGATAACTTCGCATTTATCTGGATTGGCGACCGAGCCACCCACATGGCCAGTATTGCCGCCTTGCGGTACAATTGACGTGACACTTTCATGGGCGAGCGACATAATCTGCGAGACCTGTTCAGAGTTGGCCGGGCGCAGCACCAAGGGCGTGCGGCTTTCATAAATACCGCGATTTTCTTCTTCAAAGGCCTGTTTGTCAGCATTGCTGGTGAGCGCATATTCCGCCCCGACGATCTGGCTAAAGCGCGCAATTAAATCTTCCGGCAGGGTTTTATTCATGGTCTTCGTCCTTTGGCGCAGCCGCTCGGGAAAGCCGGTCATTGATTGCCTCCCCAAGCCCGGTCTGCGGGATGGGCTGCACGGCAATTGTGCAGGCACCTTCTTTGTCCAACTGCTTCATATAATCGTAGAGATTGCTGGCGGCCTCGATCAGATCACCGTTGGGACTGAGGTTGAGCTGCAAGCGCGCCGCACCGGCGTTTTCAATTGGCCCAGGTCCGAAGGCCAATAATGCCTCATCTTGTTCAACCCTTTGCGCATTGAGCCTCATCGGTGTTTTGGGCGCATAATGCGAGACCATCATGCCCGGTGCTTCAATGGCTGCATCTGATTGCGGGCGCTCAACTGGCCTGCCTGAAAATTCCGCTAGTTCTTCGGCCGTTATACTGCCAGACCGTAGCAGTAAAAGCGTGTTATTCAATGGTTTTACAATGGTCGATTCAAGTCCGACAGAGCAAGCAGCACCATCAATGATGAGATCCACTTTTGCCCCCAGATCATCCACAACATGTTGCGCGGCGGTCGGGCTGATGGTGCCGGATGTATTAGCGCTGGGGGCGGCAATCGGGCGCTGTAATTTATCTGCAATTTGGCCAACAATGCCGCGCGGACAGCGAAGCGCAATCGTTTCAAGTCCGGCACTGACCAGCGGGTGAATGCTGCAATTGGCTTTAAGGGGTACAACAATCGTCAGCGGCCCGGGCCAGAATTTCTCCGCCAGCTTTTCCGCCATTGGAGAAAATTCGCCGCAGCGCTTGGCCATTTCCAGGTCGCTCACATGGCAAATCAACGGATTAAATTGCGGGCGTCCCTTGGCGGCAAAAATCCGCGCCACCGCTTCGCCATTGGTGGCATCTGCCGCAAGGCCGTAAACGGTCTCGGTTGGCAGCGCCACAAGCCCACCCACTTCAAGTTTTGCTGCGGCACTGGCCAGGGCTTTTTCAGGCTCGGAAATGGCATCAATCAGTATCATCCGGTTTGTTTACATAGATGGCAATTATTCCACAAGCCGCTATGAAGGCATAGAAAACTGATTCCCGTAAGAATCTTCGGCGCGGAATTGCAAAGAGGTATGGATATGAATGTTCTTCTCATTGGTTCCGGCGGGCGCGAACATGCGCTGGCCTGGAAAATTGCCCAATCCCCTTTGCTGGATAAGCTCTATTGCGCGCCGGGCAATGCCGGCATTGCCAATGTAGCCAATTGCGTTGATTTGGATGTGGGTGATCATGCCGTCATTATTCAGTTTTGCCAAAAACAGAATGTGAAGCTGGTGGTGGTTGGGCCGGAAGTGCCATTGGTGAACGGTCTGGTAGATGATCTGGAAAAGGCAGGCATTGCCGCATTTGGACCCTCGACAAAAGCAGCAGCACTTGAAGGCTCCAAAACCTTCACCAAGGAATTGTGTGATCGTAAAAACATTCCAACCGCCCAATATCAGCATTTCAACAATGCACCAAAGGCCAAGGCCTATGTGCGAAATCATTCAATGCCGGTGGTGATCAAGGCCGACGGGCTGGCAGCCGGCAAGGGGGTCATCATTGCCCAAACGGTGCTGGAGGCCTCGAACGCTATCGACGATTGTTTTGAGGGTGAATATGGCGATGCCGGTGCGGAAATTATCATCGAGGATTTTTTGAAAGGCGAAGAGGCCTCAATGTTTTATCTCTGCGATGGCGAGGCGGCGCTTTTGCTTGGTGCAGCGCAAGATCATAAACGGGTAGGTGAGGGCGATACTGGCCCAAATACCGGTGGCATGGGGGCTTATTCACCCGCAGCAGTGGTGGATGATAAGGTCGAACGCCAGGTGATGGATGAGATTATCTTGCCCACCCTTGAAGGTATGCGCGAAATGGGTGCGCCATTTAAAGGCGTGCTTTATGCCGGATTGATGATCGATGACGATGGCCCCAAACTGATTGAATATAATGTGCGCTTTGGCGATCCCGAATGTCAGGTGCTGATGATGCGGTTGGAAAATGATCTGTTGCCATTGCTGATGGCGACAATTGATACAAGCCTCGCCGCCCAACAGGTGGTCCTTAACCCTGAACCGGCGCTAACGGTGGTGATGGCCTCAATCGGTTATCCGGGGTCTTATGCCAAGGGGACAGTAATTTTGAGTGCCGATGGTTTAAATGGCGATAATTGTCAGATTTTCCATGCGGGAACTGCGTTGCAGGATGGCAATCTGGTGGCAATTGGCGGGCGGGTTTTAAATATCACTTCACGGGGCAAAAACGTGGGCGAAGCGCAGGCCCGCGCCTATCAGCTGGTTGATAGGATTGACTGGCCGCAAGGCTTTTGCCGCCGCGATATTGGTTGGCGAGCAGTTGAACGGGAAAATGGGTGATGCTTTTCCCATCCTCATGGTGAGCCTGTCGAGCCGCGAGGATGGCAGATTTTCAAACTTGCTCTCTCACCTCATCATTTCGGCCAAGCGGAGAAATTCATTTCTCACCCAGTCCCAGTGCGTCGCGCATCACGCCAATGTCGGCATTTTTTGCCTCAAGCGCCGACCAGTCATCATCCTCATCAATGCGCGACCAGATGAATTCAACCTCATCAATCAACATGGTACAGGGTTTTTCGCGGGCAAAATAATCGTGGCTCAAACGCTCCGGTCGCTCCGGTGGATGTGACTTTAATTGCACTTCAAGCGCCTGCCATTCTTCACCCTGATATTTTTCTGCAATCGGGCTGGCCTTGGCGCGAACTGTGCTCAAAATACCGCCAAACCAATCGAAGAAGAATTGTTCAATTGGCACCTCTTGCTCCCGCATCCAGCGCAGTAAATCCATGATGAACTCGGCATTCTCAACATTGTCCGGTTGATCTGTACGAATACCAAGGCGGGCAAAAAACGCCTCAACCATAGCTTTGGTATAATGAATTGGGAATTTTTCCATCGACTGGCTGAGTTTTTCAGCTGATGCGATTTTGCTTAGCGCGCTGCCCAGTTGCGAGAGGTTCCAGCCAACGCTATCGGCCTGTCTCCCATAGGCATAAAGTCCCTGCTGGTCGAAATAGGCGGCGGTAAATTCAGGGTCAGCAAATTCGGTAAACCGCCAGGGACCATAATCAAAACTCTCGCCGGTTATGTTCATATTGTCGGTGTTCAATACCCCGTGCACAAAGCCTGCGGCCATCCATGAGGCTGCCAGTTTTGCGCCATTGATAATGACGGCATCAAACAGGCCAATAGCGCGTTCTTCGTCGGTGGCGCCGCTGACATCGGGGTAAAATTGTTCAATGCAATAATCGACCAGCCTCTGCATCGAGGCCACCTCATTGGTTGCAGCCAACATCTGAAAAGTGCCAAAGCGAATATGCGAATGGCTGAGGCGCGTCATTACCGCCGAACGGGTCGGGCTCGGCTCATCACTGCGCTGCAAATGCTCGCCGGTCTCCACAATGGAAAATGTCTTGGAGGTATTCACCCCGAGCGCTTCGAGCATTTCAGTGGCTAAAATTTCCCGCACACCGCCTTTGAGTGTTAAGCGCCCATCACCGGCGCGCGAATAGGGGGTCTCGCCGCTGCCTTTGGTAGCAAGATCAAGCAGCCGACCGCGACCATCGCGCAATTGGGCAAACAAAAATCCGCGTCCATCACCCAAGCCAGGGTTATAATGGCGAAATTGGTGGCCGTGATAGCGCATGCAATGGGGGTAGGGGAGGTTACCCGGCAATGGTTTGAAACGACCAAAATGACTGAGCCATTCCGTTTCGGTTAATCCGTCCAGCCCGACGCTTGCATCATGGCGGGAATTTCTGAACCTCAATATGGTTTCAGGAAAATTGGCCACCTCGACGGGGTCGAAAAACGGTGCGCCCTTGCTTTCATCGTCTTTGTCAACCAGAACCGAACGATCCGGCAATTGGCGATAGGGCGTGTCGGGGTGGTAGTTTGGTGAGACGGGCAAAAATGGCGCCTTTCATGTTAACATGGAAGCAGTCAGGCCGCTCTAAGCGCTCGTGCCGCCAATGGTAATGCCGTCAATACGCACCGTGGGTTGCCCCACGCCAACCGGCACGCCCTGGCCGTTTTTGCCACACATGCCAATGCCCGGATCAAGCGCCATATCATTGCCAAGCATCCGCACCCGCTTCATATCTGCCGGGCCATTGCCGATCATCATTGCGCCTTTGAGTGGTGCGCCGACCTTGCCATTTTCAATCCGGTAGGCCTCGGTACAACCAAACACATATTTGCCGGAGGTAATGTCCACCTGACCGCCGCCAAAGGATACAGCATAGATGCCATCCTTAACCGATGAGATGATCTCGTCCTTTTCCATGTCGCCACCCAGCATATAGGTGTTGGTCATACGCGGCATCGGGATATGGGCATAGGATTGACGACGACCATTGCCGGTCGGTTGCATACCCATAAGGCGGGCATTTTGCCGGTCCTGCATATAACCAACCAGAATGCCGTCCTCAATTAATACGGTGTTTTCCGTTGGCGTGCCCTCATCATCAATAGTGAGAGAACCGCGTCGTGCCGCAATCGTGCCATCATCAACCACGGTCACGCCCTTGGCGGCAACCTGTTCGCCCATCAGGCCGGCAAATGCCGATGTGCCCTTGCGGTTAAAATCACCCTCAAGTCCGTGGCCAACGGCCTCATGCAGCATTACGCCAGGCCAGCCCGCACCCAAAACCACATCGAAAGTGCCCGCCGGAGCCGGCACGGATTGCAGATTGACCATTGCCTGGCGAAGCGCCTCATCGGCGCAGGCTTTCCATGATGTTTCGGTAATAAATTCACCAAACCCGGTGCGTCCGCCAATGCCGCTGGAGCCGGTTTCCTGCCGCTCGCCTTCGCCGACCACAATTGAAACATTGAGCCGTACCAGGGGGCGTACATCGCGGGCAATCTCTCCATCGGCGCGGATAATTTCGACAACCTGCCATGAACCGGCAATGGATACGCTGACCTGACGAACTTTTTCGCCCTTGTCGCGCGCATAGGCGTCAATATCCTGCAGCAGCTTAACTTTATCCTCAAAAGACGGTGCGCCAATCGGATTTTCCGGCCCGTAAAGCCGGGTATTAGTGCGTCGAGGGGCGGCCGCATAGGTGCCCGAATGTCCGCTGGCAATGCTTTTAACCGCGTCCGATGCACGTTTGAGCGCTGATTCCGTCATTTCCCCCGCATGGGCATAGGCGGCAGCTTCTCCCGCAACCGCACGAAGGCCAAATCCCTGATGGGTATCAAAAGTGCCTGATTTCAATTTGCCATTATCAAACACCAAACCTTCAGACTGGCTATATTCCAGATAGAGTTCGCCATCATCGGTGTTGTTAAGCGTATTTTTCAAAATACGCTCAACGGCATCGCTCGAACAATCGAATGTTTCGATTAACGCTGGAGGTGCCAAATCAGCAGGTACTTGTGTCATGGGAATTCCTTATCCACAGCAATTTTAGGTCTATTGCTCGTGTGGATGAATAGAGCCGTAAAGCGGGAATTGCAAATTTGTGTAGACTCGAATGGCCAACACTGCACCAACGGGTCAATTAGGTTCACGGCAGTTTCGAAAAACCTTCGCTGAAGCCGTTAAGATCAACTGGAATGCCAATACCTTCCTCAGGCGACTGAAAAACGATAAAAGTGGCGGTGGTGCCTGCCTTCAGGGTTTTTAACAGATTGTCTTCCAGTATAACTTCGGCAAAACAGCCATCTTTGAGGCAGCGGACAAAATAGGCCCGGCCAATATCCTTGCCATCTACGTTGAGCCCAAGCCCGTTTGGCAGCAAAACACCAAGCGGTGCAAGCACCCGCAATATTTTAGCCTTGCGATCAGCTGTTTTCAAAACAACCACAGAAAGGCCAACCTCTGCACGGTCCTCTGCCACAACATTTTGCATCAATGCGCATTGTTCATTGCTTGCACCTGCAGGCGTATCACAAATGATCGACCAGACACCGTGCTTGGATTTGACCTTGCCACCCTGTTGCGCCTTGGAAGGGATTGTACTTCCAACAACGGCCAATACCAGAGTGATGAGACCAATTTGAAATAGACTTTTCATTTAAGTTTCCGAATCGCTTGCCAAGAATCAATTTTGTAGCACATTAGATTTATTAAAACCCGTAACAATTGCCCGCGAGCAAGGCAATATGTTCGTGCCATTCGAAGCGCAGTTCTACAACATATTGGGATCGAATTATGGCGACCGTAAAAAACGATTTAGCTCAAAACACTGAATTTCCGGCTGGTTTGCGCGATTACAGCCAGTCAGTATAGGCCAAGTGCTCGCCAATAAAATTGATCTATGTCAAAAATGCCGCATCTCTGCGACACACCTACCCATTGCGAGGACATTGACAATATGGTTCACATTAACACTAGATTGTTCTGCACAGTATTTGTGCGGGGGTGAAGGCAATTGAATAAGGGGGTTCGCCAATTGAGCGGATTCATAAAAACTGCATTTGCCTGACAATGTATTGAAACAGGGTTGCAAAGGCTTTTGTCTTGCAGCCGCGAATTTGGGAGATTGCATCGTGATAAAGAAGATCACGGGATTTGCGGCTTTTGGTGCCGGAATTCTGAGTGCTGTGGGAACGGCATCGGCCGCATTGACAGATTGGCAAATTTGGCATCAGCCAGCCGGCTCGGAAATAATGCGCAGAATTGAAGCGTTTGATGAATATACTTTGTGGTTCATGGTTCCAATTACCATTTTCGTGGTGATTTTGTTGATTGTTGTGGGAGTCAGGTTCAATGCTAAATCCAATCCTACGCCATCAAAAACCAGCCATAATTCATTGATTGAAGTTATCTGGACACTCGGTCCGGTGGTTATATTGGTAGCACTTGCATTGCCATCATTCAAATTGCTGACCGCGCAATATACGCCGCCAACAGCGCCTGATATTACGATTAAAGCGACCGGTTACCAGTGGTATTGGGGATATGAATATCAAACTGGCGATGAAATATCGTATGAATCGGTTTTAATCGGGCGCGACGATGGCACGGAAGAATCCAAGGCGGAAGCACTTGCCGAGCGCGAGGAATATGGCAAGACCGATCTGGCCAAATATCCACGTCTGCTAGCCGTGGACAATGAGTTGGTTGTGCCGGTTAATAAGCATATTCGGGTTCTGGTTACTGCCGCCGATGTTATTCATAACTTTGCAATGCCCGTATTTGGGTTGAAAATGGATGCGGTTCCAGGCCGTTTGAACGAAACCTGGTTTATTGCGGAGAAGGAAGGTCTGTACTATGGCCAGTGTTCTGAACTTTGCGGTAAAGACCATGCATTCATGCCGATCGCCATTCGTGTCGTTTCCGAAGATCAGTTTAAGGCGTGGCAACAGGCCGCCGCTGATGATGATCTTGAAGGCGCAAACAAGGCACTGATGGCTTCGATCAAGTCTAAAAAATTAATTCAACTCGCAAACAAATAGGCTTGCGGGTTTTGGCTAAGTTCAAATTTCAAACGGGAGCATGAGGCACATGACAGCCGCATCACATGCAGCATACGACGATCACAAGCCGGGCTTTTTCAAGCGCTGGTTTTATTCAACTAATCATAAAGATATTGGTACGCTCTACCTGATCTTTGCTATGATTTCCGGTGTAATTGGCGGCGCACTTTCCGTTGCCATGCGTATGGAATTGCAAGAGCCGGGCATGCAGTATTTTTCCGACCCGCATATGTTCAATGTGTTCACCACAGCCCACGGGCTGATCATGATTTTCTTCATGGTGATGCCGGCATTGATCGGTGGGTTTGCCAACTGGATGGTGCCCATCATGATTGGTGCGCCGGATATGGCTTTCCCGCGGATGAATAATATCTCATTTTGGCTTTTGCCTCCAGCGCTCCTGTTGCTGATCATCTCCATGTTCATGCCTGGCCCTGCCGGTGGTGTTGGAGTTGGCGGCGGCTGGACAATGTATCCGCCTTTGTCAACATCTGGCACGCCCGGCCCTGCGGTTGATTTTGCGATCTTCGCGCTGCATTTGGCTGGTGCATCTTCCATTTTGGGGGCGATTAACTTCATTACCACAATCTTCAATATGCGCGCACCGGGTATGACCCTTCATAAAATGCCGCTCTTTGCCTGGTCGGTTCTGGTAACAGCATTCTTATTGTTGTTGTCATTGCCCGTTCTTGCCGGTGGTATTACTATGCTGTTGACAGACCGAAATTTCGGTACAACTTTCTTTTCTCCAGAAGGTGGTGGTGATCCGATTTTGTTCCAGCATCTATTCTGGTTCTTCGGTCATCCTGAAGTGTATATTTTGATTTTGCCCGGCTTCGGCATTGTTTCTCATATTGTATCGACTTTCTCACGCAAACCAATTTTTGGTTATGTGGGCATGGCCTATGCAATGGTGGCAATTGGTGTTGTTGGTTTTATCGTGTGGGCTCACCACATGTACACAACCGGTCTTTCACTTGATACCCAGCGTTACTTTGTCTTTGCGACAATGGTTATCGCGGTACCAACCGGCGTGAAGATTTTCTCATGGATTGCAACAATGTGGGGTGGGTCTATTACCTTCCGCACGCCAATGTTGTGGGCAATCGGGTTTATCTTTCTGTTCACCATTGGTGGTGTAACTGGCGTGCAACTGGCAAATGCCGGTCTCGACAGATCATTCCATGACACATATTTCGTGGTTGCTCATTTCCATTATGTGTTGTCACTTGGTGCTGTATTTGCAGTATTTGCAGGCTGGTATTACTGGTTCCCGAAAATGACCGGGTATCTGTATAATTCATTCCTCGCGAAAACCCATTTCTGGGTGACATTTATCGGGGTGAACATTCTTTTCTTCCCGCAACATTTCCTCGGACTTGCTGGCATGCCGCGTCGCTATGCGGATTACCCGGATGCATTTGCCGGCTGGAACTATGTTTCTTCGATTGGCTCTTATATCTCCGCATTTGCTGTGTTGATATTCTTTGCCTGCGTCATTGAAGCGTTCATGAAAAAGCGTAAAGCTGGCAATAACCCTTGGGGTGAAGGCGCCACTACACTGGAATGGCAGCTATCTTCACCGCCGCCACACCACCAGTGGGAGCAACTTCCACGTATAAAATAAGATATATGCTCCGGGCCGTGAACTTGTTCCTGGCCCGGTGTTCAACCAAATTGACCTGAAGTGAAAGCCCGACAAATGTCAGTGATTGAGGATCATACAGTATACGAGGATATAAAGATCTCATTGGCAATGCCGGGAGATTATTTTGCCTTGCTAAAACCGCGAGTCATGTCGCTGGTTGTATTTACTGCACTTGTCGGGCTGCTTGTTGCACCCGGTTCAATCGATCCTGTTCTTGGTGCCGTCTCTATTCTTTGCATTGCAATAGGTGCCGGCGCGTCGGGCGCGCTCAACATGTGGTATGATGCGGATATTGATGCAATCATGTCACGCACCGCATCAAGGCCAATTCCCTCCGGCAAGATAACCCGCCAGGAAGCCTTGGGTTTCGGTCTGTTTTTATCGGCGTTCTCGGTGATTACATTTGGGCTGGCAGTAAATTGGTTTGCCGCATTCCTGCTCGCCTTCACGATATTTTATTACGCGGTCGTATATTCAATGTGGCTGAAACGCGCCACCCCGCAAAACATTGTCATTGGCGGTGCGGCAGGCGCATTTCCACCAATGATTGGCTGGGCCGCTGTAACCGGCTCTGTAAGCCTTGAAAGCATTGTTTTATTTGCCATAATCTTCATCTGGACCCCGCCGCATTTTTGGGCGTTGGCTTTGTTTAAGGCCGAAGATTACAAGCGCGCCGCCATCCCAATGATGCCAAATGTGGCAGGCGAAGCATCGACCAAAAAGCAGATACTTGCCTATTCATTGGTCGTGGCCCCGCTTGGTGTATCGCCATGGATATTAGGGTTTGCCAGCATTGCCTATGGTGTAATTGCCGCCGCATTTGGTGTGGCATTCGTCTGGTTTGCCTACCGGGTGTTCAAAATGGACGAGGCAGATCGCAAGATGTTGCCAGCCAAAAAATTATTTGGGTTTTCTATCCTCTATCTGTTTGTGCTTTACGCATCACTGATGGTTGAGGCTCTTTTGCCCAAAGTAACCGCATTGTTAGGAATGGCGTGAGTATGTCTGAAAAACTGGAAACAATTACCTTAACCGACGAGCAGGCTAAATCCCGGCGCAGCCGCAATATTGCTATTGGTCTACTTTGCGGAGGGTTGGTTATCCTGTTTTATATCATGACCTGGGTGAAATTCGGTGAAATTATGCTTACAAAAACCGGTTAGCCTGAAAACAGTCTATGTCTAAACAACCCAATAATGGTGCAGTAAAAATGGAACCGCAAAGCAGTACTTCGGATAGCAAGTTTCGCAAAAATATGGGCGTTGCTCTTGTGTGTATGGGCTTTGTCGGCGGCATGCTGGGGCTTTCCTATGCAGCCGTTCCGCTTTATCAGCTGTTTTGTCAGGTTACCGGATATGGTGGCACCACTCAAAAGGCCGAAGATTTTACTGGTAAAGTGTCTGATGCGGTAATCACAGTGAGCTTTGATTCCAACATATCCCAAGATCTGAACTGGAGCTTCAAGCCAAAGCAGCGCTCCATTGAACTGCGTCTTGGCGAAAAAGCCACGGCAATTTATCTTGCCAAGAATATTGGCGATAAGATTTCCTCCGGTGAGGCTTCTTTTAATGTAAGTCCACAGGCGGCAGGCCAGTATTTTAATAAGATCGAGTGTTTTTGCTTCACAGAACAAACATTGAAACCAGGTGAGCAGGTGGAAATGCCGGTTCTGTTCTTCATTGATCCTGACATCAAAAATGACCCGCTAATGAGTAAGGCAACGATCATTACTTTGTCCTATACATTCTATGAGCAAGAACCCGATGAAGACGAAAAAACAACGGAATCAAAAACCCCTGAGGCTCAAACGGAGCCGGTAACCGCAAATTTAACACTTGGCAATTTTTCTGAACTGCCGAAGAAACTGCAATAACCATGCCGCTACCAATAGGGTGGCATGGAACATGAAGAGAACTGGGAGCAAATCATGGCTGATGCCCATGCAAAAAATCACGATTATCACATTGTAGATCCAAGCCCTTGGCCGCTATTTGGTAGCATTGGCGGGTTTATTATGGCCATCGGTGCAATTGGCCTTATGCGCCATCTAAACGGCGAAGAATTACTCATGTTTGGTGTAAATTTAGCCGGCCCCTGGATATTTTACGTTGGCACTGCGCTGGTCCTTTATACCATGTATGGCTGGTGGAGCGATACTATCAAGGAAGCCCATGCGGGCGACCATACCAGAGTGGTTTCAATTCATCTTCGTTACGGCATGATCATGTTCATCGCATCCGAGGTCATGTTCTTTGTTGCATGGTTCTGGGCCTTTTTTGACGCAAGCCTTTATCCTGATGAGGCTATTCAAGTCGCGCGTACCGAGTTTACCGGTGGCCAATGGCCACCCGCCGGGCTCGCTGTGCTTGATCCAATGGGTTTGCCATTGTTCAATACCATTACATTGTTGCTTTCGGGCACCACTGTCACCTGGGCACATCATGCTTTGCTGAAAAATGATCGCAAGGGGCTTATCTGGGGGCTGACACTCACCATTGTGCTGGGCATTATCTTCACATCTGTACAGGTTTATGAATATGTTGTTGCGCCTATGGCGTTTGCAGGTTCCATCTATGGTGCCACCTTCTATATGGCGACTGGTTTCCACGGCTTCCACGTGTTGGTGGGTACGATCTTTTTGATTGTATGTCTGGTACGTTCGATGAAAGGTCACTTCACTCCAGAGCAGCATTTTGGCTTTGAAGCCGCCGCCTGGTACTGGCACTTCGTTGATGTCGTATGGCTGTTCCTGTTCTTTTCAGTCTATATTTGGGGCTCATGGGGAGCAACCTTCGCGCACTAAAACCTCCATTCTGTACAATTGAAAAGGGCGGTTTTGAATTTCAGGCCGCCCTTTTTGCTGAATAGGTATTGGTAATGAACAATGGCATCTGATCATACATACTACCCACCTGTATCGACCCTGAAGGTCGGGTTCAGCGCCTGTTGCCCACGGGCGCAGCAAGGGGGATGCCAATGATTTTTGGGCTGAGTATTCATACAATGCGGGTTATTAAAACCATATTGATTGCCCGGCAATATACCAATAATGTAAGTCAGGGTGAGTTGAATGAGTGAACAGGTTACATCAGAAAAATCAGTACAAAAAGGCGGTTGGAAAGGTCTCATTCTGCCTTTCTGTATTCTGTCAGGTATTTTGTTCCTAAGCGCATTGGGCACCTGGCAGGTAGAGCGGCTTGGGTGGAAAGAGGCAATGATTGCCAGAGTTGAGAGAAATCTTAACATGTCGCCATTGAGCGTTGATCAAATTGCAGAGTTGCAAAATAATGGCGAAGATATCGAATATCGTCCGGTCAAAGTTCGGGGTAAATTTTTCCACGACAAAGAGCAGTATTTTTTCGCTACCCATAAATCCAAGGCTGGCTGGTTTGTCTATACACCGATGGAGCGTGAAGATGGCAGCATTGTTTTGGTCAATCGCGGTTTTGTGCCCAATCAGGGAAAAGACCCTTCAACCCGTCTAAAAGGTCAAGTTGAGGGTGTGGTGGAAATTGTCGGGCTTGCGCGATCTGCACCGGCCACAAAACCCAATAGCTTTGTGCCCGATAATGATCTGAAAAAAAATATTTATTATTGGAAGAGCATGAATGAAATGTTTGCTCAATCCGGGTTTAAAACGGGCTTCAAACCGGTGCCTTTTTTCATCGATGCGGATGATACCGTAAATCCAGGCAATTGGCCAAAGGGCGGCGTAACGCTGATCAATTTCCCAAACAATCATTTGCAATATGCTGTAACATGGTATGGTCTTGCGGGCACATTGCTTGTTGTTGGCGGTATTTTCATGTTTAAAAGACGGCGTGGAACAATTTGATTCCATAAGCTTACGACCCATTCCGCAAGGCGAGCAGATGATCGAAAAACCACCAATGACCGTATTATTATGTGGTCCACGCGGATTTTGTGCAGGCGTTGACCGGGCGATACAGATTGTCGTTTTGGCATTAAAAAAATATGGCGCGCCGGTATATGTCCGTCACGAAATTGTGCATAATCGCTATGTGGTCGAAGGATTGGAGGCCAAGGGCGCAGTATTTGTTGATACATTATCTGAAATTCCGGAAACCAATCAGCCGGTTATTTTTTCTGCCCACGGGGTTCCCAAATCCGTGCCGGAGGCCGCAGAAAAGCGCAATCTAAAATTTCTTGATGCGACCTGCCCACTGGTTTCAAAGGTACACAAACAAGCTCTGCTTCACCTCAAGCGTGGCCGCCATGTATTACTGATCGGCCATCAGGGGCATCCGGAAGTTATCGGTACGATGGGGCAATTGCCGCCCGGTACGGTTTCGCTGATTGAGACCGTAGGAGATGCCAGTAATATTAAGCTCGAGAATGGCCAGTCCCTGGGATATGTGACCCAGACAACGCTTTCGCTCGATGATACGGCAGATATTATTGCGCGCCTGAAAGAACGCTTCGCTGATTTAGCCGCACCTTCAGCTGAATCCATCTGCTATGCCACGACAAACCGACAAGAGGCGGTAAAGGCGGCCGCTCCCGGCTGTGATTTTTTCTTTGTAGTGGGCGCGCCCAATTCCTCCAATTCTCGCAGGCTGGTCGAGGTGGCCGAACGGTCTGGCGCAAAACGCGCCATGTTGGTTCAAAACGAGAAAGAAATTCCCTGGGGTGAAATTGATGAGCGGATGAAAATTGGTATTTCAGCAGGAGCATCAGCACCGGAGGTGTTGATTGAAGCCATTCTGGAGAGTTTCAAATCAAAGTTTAATGCAGCAATTGAATTGGCGGAAACCACTGTTGAAGATGAAGAGTTTCTTGTCATGCGAGAGCTGCGCCAGACCCCGCTTGAGAGTGGCGATATGGCTTTTGTAAATGGAGCTCCCTAAATGGCGGTCTACACTCATGTCGACGATGAAGATTTGATCTCATTTCTCAATGGTTATGAAATCGGCGATTTGTTGTCATTTAAAGGAATCGCCGAGGGTGTTGAGAACAGCAACTACCTGCTGCACACAAGTGCTGGATATTTTATTCTGACCCTTTACGAAAAACGGGTAAATGCGAATGATTTACCATTTTTCATTGGTTTGATGGAGCATTTATATAAAAATGGGATCAGCTGCCCGGAGCCGGTGCGCAACAAATCAGGTGAAGCACTGGGCACGTTATCAGGCAGGCCCGCTGCAATAGTAACTTTTCTCGACGGGCTATCAATCAGCCATTCATTACCCCATCATTGTAAGATGTTGGGCGAGGGGGTGGCGAAAATGCATCTCGCTGCCAGAGGGTTTGGGCTTAGTCGAAAAAACTCGCTGACGATGAAAGACTGGCGACCTCTTTATGAACTTTCTGTCGGGGAAGTAGACACGATTGAGCCCGGGCTAGGTAAACTTATTGAAGGCGAGCTTGAGTTTCTTGAGAACAATTGGCCGACATCCCTGCCGACGGGGATCATTCATGCTGATCTTTTTCCCGATAATGTATTTTTCTTAAAGGGCAAGCTATCCGGTTTTATCGACTTCTATTTTTCCTGCAATGATATACTCGCCTATGATGCTGCAATTTGCATCAATGCCTGGTGTTTTGATGATGATGGTCAATATAACCAGAGGAAAGCCGAAAATTTTCTGCTAGGTTACCAAAATATTCGAAAGTTTAGTGATGAAGAAAAACAGGCATTTCCAATTTTATTAAGGGGTTCTGCAATCAGGTTTCTACTTACGAGGGTATATGATTGTCTAAATGTTCCAAAATCTGCTGTTGTTGTTCCAAAAGACCCAATTGAATACATAAGTAGAGTAAAATTTCACCAAACAATAACGAATTTCCATGCCTATGGTGCGTACTGACTTAGTTATTTGTGTATTTGGAGAATTGTCATGGAAATGAAGACTGTTGAAATCTGGACAGATGGTGCCTGTTCGCCCAATCCTGGCCCTGGCGGTTGGGGCGTCGTTCTCAAATTTGGTGAGCACACAAAAGAACTTTCTGGCGGCGAAATTGATACCACAAATAATCGCATGGAATTAAAAGCCGCGATTGAAGCGCTCAAAGCGCTGAAATATGGCTGTAGCGTCGATCTCTATACCGATTCCCAATATGTGCGCGGCGGTATCCTTGGCTGGATTGATAGTTGGAAGAAAAACAACTGGCGCACCTCTGCCAAAAAGCCGGTCAAGAATGAAGATCTTTGGCGTGAACTGGATACGGCAATTCAACGCCATGATGTGGCATGGTTCTGGGTCAAGGGCCATGCGGGCGACGAAAATAACGAACGTGCCGATGAGTTAGCCCGAATGGGCATGGAGCCTTTTAAGCCTGAAAAGTCTGAAAAGCGCGAGTTCAACCCACACGAATATATGGTTTAAATTTTATATGACCGGCAACCAAGATCCGCATAAATTCCCAATTGGCAGCGCAATCAAGCCGGAAGCGCTTGAGGGAAACCCTTACGAGGTTTATCGACAATTGCGTCAAAGTGAGCCGGTAAGTTTCATCGCCGCACAACAAATCTATTTCGTTACCCGCTATGATTTTTGCAAGCAGATATTGGCTGATGCAGAAAATTTTCGCGTCGGGTATGAGCGCTCGACAGTGCATGATATTTTTGGTGACCATATGATGTCGGTCGATGGTGATAAGGCTCGCCGTATGAAAAACCCGCATCGGGGGCAGTTTATGCGCCAAACTATAATCAATGAACTTGAAGCGCGTATTGCGGCCAATGCGGACTGGCTGATTGATGGATTTATATCTGAAGGCACCGATGATATTCGACAGAAATTCGCAAGCCGATTGCCAATTCTGACCATGCTGGATGTGTTTGGATTACCGTCAACGGATGAGAATATTTTTCGCAACTGGTATGATAATTTTGAGCACGCACTTGCCAATACCGGGTGGGATGAAGAAATTCGCCGGGCCGGAAAGAGATCGGTTGTGCAATTTCATAACCATATGCAGGCTGCAATTGATCGCGCTCGTGCGCAAAATGCTCCCCCATCTCTTATAACTAAATTGCTTGGCGATGCGCCGGAAAAAAGGCTAAGCGATAAAGAAATTCGCCATAACATGCTTATAATCATGTTTGGTGGCATCTCAACCGTTGAGGCGCTCATTCTCAATGCTATCTATGGGCTTTCCACACACCCCGATATTTTCGATCAGGTGAGGGCTGATCATTCGCTGATCCCGGCGGTAATTGAAGAAACCGTTCGCTGGAAGGGGCCGGTTCAATCGGCCCACCGTTATGTGCACAATGAAACGGAGATCGGCGGGATAACTTTGCCGCAAGGCGCTATTGTGAGTTGTGTTTTGGCATCGGCCAATCATGATGAGAGTTATTTTGACAGCCCGGCAGATTTCAATATTGACCGGGACAACCGTAGCCACATTGCTTTTGCCAGCGGTCCGCATATTTGTCTTGGCCTGCATTTGGCCCGCACTCAGGGGCGCATAGCCTTGGAAAGGCTGCTCACCCGGTTGGATGGTTTTCATATGGATGAGCAAAATTCAAGCAAGCCGGTTGGCTCCGAGTTTCACCAACCGGAAAAACTGCAGGCCGTTTGGAGCCCAGTTTTATAGTTGTGATAAAATTCGAGCAGCTGCAGAAATGTCCGCAACACCCGGGTTCTCCTCAATGTTCAGCTGCTCCACCACGCCATTTCTAACCAGCATGGAATAGCGCTTTGAACGCACACCCATACCGGCAGCCGAAAGGTCCAGATCGAGGCCGATTGCCTTGGTGAATTCGCCGCTGCCATCGGCAAGGTAGGTGAGCTTTCCTTCGCCACCGGTAGCCTTTGCCCAATGGCTCATCACATGCATGTCATTCACCGAAACAATGCCAACCTCATCGACACCGCGATCTTTCAGGGCATCAAGATTATCCAGATAGCCCGGCACATGGTGGTTATGGCAGGTCGGTGTAAAAGCGCCTGGAACGGCGACCAAAACGACCGTTCGGTTGTCAAAAAATTCTGCTGTTGTTTTTATTTGCGGGCCATCAGCGGTTATAATCTGAAATGAGGACTGAGGAATTTTGTCACCAATTTTAATGGTCATGGGTAATCTTTCGTTGAGAATATTCAAATCGACAGTGGCCCTATTGGGCAGGTGATAATTCTTGCTCTATTCCGCGCCCGTCTGCAACCAGTGTAAAGCGAAAATTTGTATTCGCAGGATTTGCTCCTTCAGGTATGTCGGTAATATCCAGTTCAAACAAAGCCTTATCGGCGTTGCGCTCAACCAGCTTTGCAGGCAGTAAATACCAGTCCTGCGGACCCTCAACATGCAATTGAACCTGTTCGTTAGCTTCGCCAACGATCACCTCAATACTGAGTGTTGTTGGGTTTGCAGCGTTCCAGCGGGCCGATACAACTTGCAATTCTTCATTTGGTTTGGTTGGAAGAGATGCTCTTGCATCGCTCAAGGCGCGCGAGACTTCGAAGGTCGGCCCAAGATTACCCGGCTCAGTAACCGACAGTTTGGCCTGAACTGGAATACACACTTCACCGCAAATACCAATGACGGTTTTCAATTCCAAAACAGTAGGTTGATCGACAGCCGACAGTTTCAAGCTGATCGGAAATATGACGCGGTTTTTATAACCAACAATTTCGGTGCCCAGCTCATTGAAATAGGAAGGGGTTGGAAAAGTCACAACGGCATTGAGAATATTGCTCGAGGCGGAAAAGTCAAAAAAGGGTGGAATGCCAGATTCACCCGGCGAGCGCCAATAGGTTTTCCAGCCCTTTTCAAGCTTCACCTCAAGGGCTGCCTCAATCATCTGGCTTTCCGGTCGCACAGCTGTAATCAGGCGCATTTTTGCACCCTTGGTATCAAACCATTCGCTGCTGGCAGCGTTTGCGGGTAAATGCCCAAAAAGACTGGCGGCAACTATTAAACTGGCAATTGTGATATTTTTCATGGGCATCAAATAAGCTCAAATTGGTTAAATAACAAAGAAAAAAGACTCACCATTGGTCATTTTGCTGTGATGATCATTGTTGCGATTGATGTATCATTAATCGGCAATCTATCTTAAACTGGCGCTATGAAAATCCTTGATACTGGTAAAAAACTCGAAATTATGGATTTGCAGGGCCATTTTTTAATCGCCATGCCCGGCATGGCTGACCCAAGATTTGATCGCAGTGTCATCTATATCTGCACCCATTCCGATGCCGGTGCAATGGGCTTGATCGTCAATAAGTTACTCGATGATATTTCCTTTGACGTTATTATCAGGCAGTTGGTTGATGACAATCTGGCAAAAAACCAAACCAAGCCAAAGCTGGATAAGGATATTCCGATTTATCTCGGCGGCCCGGTTGAGCAGGGCAGGGGATTTGTACTTCACTCAGCAGAATACAAGCTTGAACATTCACTTGAGGTGGATTTGGGCATAAACCTTACCGCTTCCATTGAAATTCTGGAAGATATTGCCCACAATGCTGGCCCGAATCAGCTTTTGCTGTCTTTGGGCTATGCCGGTTGGGGAGCAGGGCAGTTGGAAGCGGAGATGGCCCAAAACAGTTGGCTGAACTGCCAGGCAACGCCGGAAATATTGTTTGAACCCAATCCAAAAATCAAATATGAGCGGGCGCTGGCCCTGATGGGTGTCGATGCGGCATTGCTTTCAGCCGAGGCAGGGCACGGTTAATTCAGAGTGCCTATTGCCGCCCGGCAACTGGGTGGTCCTGTAAAAGAGCCTGATAGGCAAGTGCATCTTTCATTGGTTTTCCAAATATATAGCCCTGGGCGAACTCGCATCCAAGCTGGTGGAGATCAAGCAAATCGGTCTCGGTCTCCGCACCTTCCGCGACAACATCCATGCCCAAATCATGCGCAAGCCCGACAATTGAACGCAGAATTACGGGCCGACCCGCATGGCTCGAAGGCTGCACAAAAGATTTGTCAATTTTAATCGTATCAAATGGAAATTTCATCAAATATGACAAAGACGAATAGCCCGTGCCAAAATCATCCAGCGACAACCCTGCACCCGCTGCTTTCAGCCGTTGCAGCACAAGTGTCATTTGCTCAGGGTTTTCCATTACCATGGACTCGGTCAATTCCAGCTTCAACGTACCCGGCATGAGCCCCGAA
>Ga0256839_1001791_pt1 | contig 25295 bp, 29 predicted proteins | sample 354166metaG_FD_185968 | JGI IMG/M metagenome (GOLD analysis project Ga0256839, IMG submission 185968) | Hydrothermal vent microbial communities from Mid Atlantic Ridge, Atlantic Ocean - 354-166 | ecosystem: Environmental > Aquatic > Marine > Hydrothermal vents | place: Atlantic Ocean: Mid... | reverse complement strand
ATGGCACAAAATCCCTCTATTTTTGTGAAATCCCATCTACTTTTTTAGTTTTCAAACGTCTTTGATTTTTTTGTTAATATTTTTAGGGACTATGAAATATTCAGGCTAGTCGTTAAAAATGGCGTTTCTACCACAGTTGATGCTATAAACAAAGGGCTGGGCTTATCCAAGCAAAATATAAATGATGAATATTCCGTATGACCACTCGATTTAGAAAACAACTACCGCCAAATTGCCACATAGATAAAGGTTATTATGTGCGGTTTCAAAAACAAATAAAATGCGTGAAATACAATTATCAAGTCGGCACAACACGCCAAAGCATAGACCAAATATGGTCAAGTTACCAAAACATAATAAGATTAATTGAAAACAAGCCAGAAAAAAACACGCTACAATGGCTTTCAGAAAAATTTCAACAATCGCCGAAATTCAAAAAATTAAGTGTAAACACACAACCGCGGTATATAGTTGCTGCAAGAATTTTAGATCATGAAATTAAAAAAGGAAGTAACACAATTAAATTTGGATTAATGCCATTGAATAAATTAACCAAGCCATTTTTGCAGGAGTTAATGCAAAAACGCCTAGAGCAATACAAAGCCAAAGGAAAAAAAGGGGAAAGTGCCGTAAATTATGAAGTGGCTTATTTGTCATCAATGATAACATGGGGGTTGAATTTTGTATCAGGGTTGAGCATTGCTATCAACCCAATATTAAACATTGAAAAACTTAAAGCACCAAAAAACACCCGTTACGTTACACATACAGAATATTCAAAACAATTGAACCAAGCAAGTCCATTATTGCAAGCATTTTTTGAAGTTGCATACCTTTGTGCATGCCGTTCGATAGAGGTGCGAAATTTGCGAGAATCAGACGACCTAGGCGATAAATTATTGATAAGACGCACGAAAGGGTCAAAACATACTTACATAACTATAACGCCACGTTTACGACTTGCCATAGATAAAGCTAAGGCACTAAGACCAAGAGCAAAAATTACAGTTCTAAACGAGGATAAATTCATTTTCACAAATCAAAACGGTGAGAAAATTAAATCAGATGGTTTAAAGTCTGCAATGGGTAGGCTAAAAAAGAAAGTTGGAAAGGGCTACTGGAATTTGCACTTGCTCAAAAGCAAGGGAATTTCGGATAGTAAAGATAAGGATATTGCTGGACTTACTGAGTCAATGAAAAAAAGATACAATACAAAAATTGAAGAACATAAGGCGGTAGATTGATTATTAAACGTCTTAATTAATTCGGGAACTAAATCGCTAAGTAATTGATAAGAATAGCCAACAATTGATTTTTTCGGGAATTTGACAGCCTGTAACATTTTGATTTTTAACGAATGTTACAGGCATTCATAATGCCGGGGTCGGTGGTTCAAGTCCACCCATAACCACCATTTTTATATATATAAATCAATAACTTATGTGTTTAGACAATATTTGTCTAAATTTAATCGGGTGTTATTTTTTTGATTTTCGGGAGGTTTAATGATTTTATATGTTTTTTAGATTGTACAAATAATAATAATTTTGCTAATGGCTTTGAATCAAATTAGCTGTTTAACATCGATACTAGCATCCCAGAATTGCCCGGCAACGTGACTTAACTTGATTGGTTTTGTGAGTATGCCATATATGCTCAAATCTCTTAATGCTGTTGCTGTGTCGATTCTTGGCACTATTACTACATCATTGCCGTTTGGGTAAGAATCGTTATTGATTGATAACAATTCTTTTCCTGATGATGCCGTTTTTGCAAAATCTATCCAGGACGGGTGTCCGCCGATGACTTTTGACTCATCTATCATTGATGATTGAAACTGCATCGATTTTCTTGTGTTTATTCCGTCACCATAACTTAAATTATAATCCGCATCAAAGCAAGCTTCTAAGTAGTTTCCAATCCATAACCTGCCGATATCTGTTTGACTTACGCTGAACACACCAGCGGGTTCGATCAAGCTATAAAATGTAATCTCAACTCTAATTCTGTGCACTAATAATTCACTAGACAATAGAATATAGTGCATTACATTTCCGCTATTTGGGTGGTTTGTGTAACTATTAGTAACTGTCTCAATAACTGTATAGTCTATTCCACCAACTAAGTTAGCTATGCCAGTTTCTGCGTATATTGTAATATCGTAACTATATGCTTTATAATCTATGTTCGTAAACAAACCAGCTATCGCTACAATACCGACTTTCATGCCAGGCAATCCATCAATAGGATTATAATAAGTATATTCAGGGTGTAAATTCTGAGAGAGCGACAATTCAACTTTCGAGTCTAGACCACCAACACCAGTGCCTGTTATACTATTTGATATGCGTGATATTTCTTTTATTCTTGGCGTTGCAAGGTTTTTAATATCTATTATTTCTGTGCCATTAAGGAGTTGTAGATAAGTCCATGATTTGTCGTGGTATCTCATCCAGTCTATATAGCTTATTCCAGTATTTAGTGCCATTATCCCCATCCTCGTATTTGTGCTTTATTTGCCAATAAATTTGGTATTTTCATTCTTGTTAGAATTAGATTTTTTCCACTGTTGAGTGAATATCTGTCGTGTGTTAGTTTGAATGTTGTATTAAGCTCAAGCTGTAGTAACTCTAACAAGTTATCTGCTATGTAACTCATATCGTAGTGATTGCGTTCAACGCTGTATAAGTTTTCACATTGTACGATAAAATCTTGTGCATCTGTTTTTTCTGTCAATAGTGTTGGCTTGTAGCACCCATTGCGTGCGTGTGCGTATGTGTCGTGAAATACATCATTGCCAGCTGTTGTGACTGTTGAGCGACAATAGTATTGGTATTCACTTGATGCAGTTTGTTTATCTTCTTCGCTTAATCCACCGATGTCGCGCACTTCATCGTAGCTGAATTTATACACGTTTTTTCTTGCTGCAGCTGAGTCAGATAATCCAGGAGCGGTATCAAGTGTGATGCTCACGCCACTTGCTAGGTTTAGACTGTTTACTTCAAAAGTTGCAGTGGCCTGTGGTGGTTTAAGCACGTCAAAGACAATTTGCCCTTGATTGCTCTGATAGAAAAATCCGCAATGGCTCGAGCAACATTTGGTGAGTATGGCTTTTGCGTTTTCTGCTGTTTTTATGTAGTAGCCGTAACCATAACCAAAATCAGTATCAATTTGTGCTGCAGATGTAAAATCAATATCCGTAGCAGGATAGCCTGTTGCATCAACAAGTAATCGCCCAACAAAGCCTTGGAAAGTATTAGATTGAATAGATGCGTTGTATCGTAGCGACAAATAATCGCATGTGATTGTACCATTGTTTGTTGCATTGGTTAAATCCCACCCAAGACCACCAGTATTCGGGATGGTTAATAAATAGGTGTAGTCTGTGCCGTAGACGAATGGGTCTGCTCTTTCTTTCAGTGTGTTGTTGCTTATAAGGTTTATTACATCAGTAACATTGCCATAAGCAGTAGATACTTGATAATATCCGTTATTTTTGTCGATTAAGGGGATGTCGGCTTGGTACACGTAGCCTATTGGGATTGGTTGATCTAGCCCTCTGTTGTTGGCAAATTGTATTGAGTCTGAAAATTGCAAGTGTTGCGTATTTTTGTCGAGTAACGATATTTTATCAAGTAAGTCATAAACAATAAAATCATCACTTGGATAAGTGTAATTATCAACAATAAACCCACCAATTTTAATTGCGGTGTCATAAGATGCGTTTTGCTTAACTATTTTAAGTACAATTTTTGAGTCTCTAACTGATTGACTCGGAATATCATCGTAAAAGCCTGGTAAACCTTTTCTATCTGGTCTGTTTATTAGTTTAATTGATGATATTGTTGTTTTGCTTTGGGTTCCCCACGCGAAAAACCCGATTTCTTTATCAAGCGATATTTTACTGGTAATATCGCCACGAAACACCGTGTTTGCTAGTGTGTCAGTTGATTTTGTTACGTATGTTCCTGTAGCAAAATAATAATTAATATCAGGATTGCCAGCTGATTTAATTGTGTGTTCTGCTGTGATTATATAGTTATTCATTAGAAGCTACTGCACGCTGTTCTGTTTATATTTTTTTCTCTGTTTGAGTCGATAATCTCATCTTGCTTGTCGTCAATATTGCTTGTGTTGTTAGCAATTGCATCGTTTGAGTCGTTGAGTTGTCTTAGTTGGTACTTAAGGCTGCGTATCTCTTGCGACATCTTGTCAAAAGCTTTAATCATTTCGGGATTTGAGTTGTTTTGAACTTGTGCATTAATGCCATACCGTCTTAATATGTTTGATGACTGAGGGTCGATAATAATCTCGCCCTTGTGAATGTTCGCGATTGTATCTTTGGGTACGTAAGATGTACCTATCGCGTAAGATGGAATACCTTGGGCGGTGTTTTGTGCACCTAAGTTGTCTTTTATTCCTAGGAGTATATCAACTTGTCTTGATGCAATTGTTATCTGCTCTTGTAGTTCTGTCGTTGGGTCGATGCTGTCGAAATATGGCGCTAACTCATTACGGTACTCAATCGGTAATCCGCTAGTTGCGAGTTCTAACGCGGCTAAGGCTTGTTCTTGAGCGGTTCCATCCGCTGCGGTTTCGACATCTCTCAATAACGGTGCGAGTAAGTCGGTGTACTCTTGTGGTAAATCAGTTATTGAACCCTCTAGTGCATCATTAAGCAGGCTTTGTGCGTTGGCTAAGTCACCAAGTGCTTCACTTACCCCATCATTTAAGTTGTCTGTTAAGTCAGTTAATTCAACGCCAAGTAGATTGGCGATATTTGCTAAGTTTTGCACCGATGCTACTGTTAGTTCATCGAGATTAACGCCAAGGTCTGACACCAAATCGTTCATGTTAAGCCCGATTTGATCCGCTACTTCGAAAAGCGGCTGATTAACGGCTAATGCTAGGGCGTTAAGGTGTTCTGCAAGTTGAGTTGCAAGTTCTAATCGTTGCTGTGCTGTTTGTTCTGCAAGACGAGCATCTCGTTCAGCATAAAGTGCTTCGAGTTCTGCATTGGAGCTACTTCCACCAAAATTACCTGTTACGATGTTGTCCGATATGCCATTTGGTATATTGACAGAGTTAAGCCCGTCTTGGATTGCGTAATAGATGTCATTGTAATCTTGACCGCTTGCATTAACTGCTACGTTAAGTTGGTCGACTGTTTGTGCTAAGCCAATAAGAGATTGTGCGGCACCTAGATCCCCTCCTTGTGCAGCAGCTAGTGCAGCATTAAAATCTGCTTGGGCTTGGGCGAGTCTGTCGGTTGCTTCAAGCGGAGAAAAATCATCAACTAATCTTGAGCGCGTGTAATCGCGTAGATTATCAATCGCACGAGTCCAGCCATCAAACAAGCTGTTACTTGCACTGGCAACATTGTTTATTGCTGTTGTTTGTGTTGCTTCGAGTTCTGCAATTTGAGCATCTAACTCATCACCATAGAGTTGGTCAAACAAGGCTTGTGTGGCTTGTCGTATTTGTGCAACATATAGAGCATGAGCATTGGCTAAATCTTGAGTGCTTGCTCCTGCTCGACCCGCTGCGATTGCTAAATCATTAAGTTGATTAACGTTATTGTGGTATGTTGCACTTATGTCATTTAGTGAGTTATTTACTCCATTGATGTCATCTAACTGCCTTTTTAAGCTTGTTGAATAATCGTTATACTCTGCGATTGATTGTGCTAATGCGGTGGCTCTTTCTCGCTCTAGTTGATTTTGTTCTTCTATTAAGTTGTTGACTCGTGACAATGTTCCAGCAAATTGTAAATATTGAACTTGCTGTTCTTCAGATAAATTCCCCAAAGCAAGTTGTGACTCAAATAATTCTCTAAATTGCTCTTGTGTGATGCTTGGGTCGATGCCTAGGGCTGTCGCTTGTTGCCCAAGTAATTCTGATTGATTATTTATTGATTGCAGGCGTAATTCTTCTGGTGTGTAAAATTCACTAAAGTAAGTTTGCCAAAGTCCTGCAAACTCTTGTACACCGCCCGCAATTTCGCTTAATGATGAAGCTAACCGTATAACTTCCTCGCGCGTTGCATCGGTGCTTATGCCCATGACATCATAGGCATCTGTCAATACTGCCGTTGCTCCTGCAATCCTTTGATAAGTTTCGGCTAATTGTTCTCCTGGCTTTTGTAACTCTTGTACTATTGCAAGATTACCAGTCAATGTTGCCAGTAGTTCACTGCCATTTTGTATATCTGATACTGCCAATACAGCAAATTGTGCAAAATCAAGTAATGCTTGCGCTCCTTGGTCTCGGAACTGTTCTGCAAGTGATGTGGCTTCACCAACTAATTGGGTTGATGTGCCAAATGCTATTTCGCCAAATTCTGGGTCATAAATGTAATTTTGTATTTGTGATTCAACTTGCGGCAATACTGTGTCGAGCACGCTTATTATTTGTTCGGCAAATACGCGGCTCGCAAACGCCTGTAAATCAGGGTCATTATAAGTCCGCCCATCGATAGTTGATTGGCTTGATGTCAGATTGCCATCTTTGTCGTATTGTTGACTAAATGATGCGTTGATGATGTCAGTTGCTATGCCACCAACAGCTGTTGCTGTTTGTTGTGCCAGGACTTCTACTTGTGTGAATATCTTGCGTATTGCATCAAGTGCATCACCTGTGAGTGCATCAACCTCAGTTTTCCATTGTCTACCGCGAAATAATGACCGCTGTCTTACGTCAGTAGTTGTTGTATTTCCGCCACCACCATTAACTAAATCAAAATTAATTGATGATGATTCTCGTGTGTAAGCAGTGCCAAGCAATCTGCCACCAACTAAGTTATCAATAGTGCCTGCAATTTGGGCAATTGCTTGAGCAACGGGTCCAAGATAACCATCTGCTGATACTTGTTGCAAAGTTGTTAATACACGTCCAGCATCATCCTTTCCAGCTGTGGAATCCCAAACATTAACCAAATATTCAGCTCCTTGTAGGAGTATGTTCATGGACTGCAACGATGACTCAAGACCATTTTTAAAACCTTCGCCTGCGGTCTTAAGTATTTGTCCTAATGTTTGTCCTTGTTGACCTAAACTTGCAAATGTATCATTTTTACTAAAGCCTTTTTCTGTTCCTCTAAGTTTTAGCAATCTTTCAAGTTCTTCACTGGTTGCATATATTTCTTGCGCTTCTAGTTGCCTTTTAAGGATGGCTTTTTCGCGTTCAAATGTTGTCAATCCTATTAACTTTTCTTCTTCTTCTAAATTATCTATTAAATCTAAATATGCTTGATAACCACTTTCAATGAGGTCTCGCTCTTGCTTATCAATATCAAGCAAGTGTCCCTTTTCTTTACTTAAACCTTTAGTTTCTTTTTTTACACCTTTTATGGCATCGACTTGTTCATCGTATTTTTTATTTAAAGCATTTATTACTGATTGTGACGTAATACCATGTTCATTAAAAACTTTGATTAAATCGTTGCGCTCTTTCTCAACAATTGCAATGCGTTCTTGCTCTGTACCGTATTGAGCAACTAGGCTTAGTGAGTTATCCAGTATTCTTTGGTGTTCTTTTTCGAGTTTTAATCTTAGTTTTTTTGCATCGTTTGATTCTTTGATTGCTTTTATTTCTTTGTCTTTAATAGATTTTGCGTATTTATCTGTAGCAGTAGTTAATTTACTAACTATTTCGTTTAGCTTTTCGCTTAAAGTTATACGACCTTTTAATGCGTTTATTTGTTCTTTTAGCTGTCTTGATTGTACACCGTTTCCATCGGTTGTGCCATATCTTGAGTTTAAAGCATCGTTTGATTGAGCGCGTCTTAACTCAACTGTTTCAAGTTGTATTAATTCATTTCTTAGAGATTTATAATGTTTTTGAGCTTGCTCGATATTGCTAAAATCCGTTTTCTTTTCTAGTGCGTTATTAATTTGATTAATCTTTGTTACTGTTTCATCTGATAATCCGCTCAACTCATCCATATTGGTAACCAGTTCATAAATTCCATAAGCTGCCAATATTGCAATTCCTGCGGGTCCGCCCAGTAACGCCATTCCACCTCTTAGGCCTAATAAGGATTTTTCCAATAATGCTGCTTTAACATTTACAGCGGTTAGTCCAATACCAAAGCGACTGACACCAGTTAATCCGACCAATGCTGATGTGCCTATGCTGTTGAGTGTTGGAGCAAGTAGTTTGATTGCTACGCCTGCGGTTACAACTTTTATAACTGTATCAATATTATTTGCAAGTAAACTGATGCCATCTGATAGCTTGCCTGTTATGTCAACAGATTCATTTAAGCCTTTTGCATATTGACTAAACTGTGTTTTTAAATCAGTTAGTGCTTTATCAATAGTAACTGGTAATTTTTCAAACTCATTCGCAATGGTTGATGATTGTTCTAGTAAAGCTTTGGTTAGTATATCTGTGGTTAACTCACCTGCAAAAGCCATCTTGCGAAGTTCTCCTGAAGTAACTCCTAATGAATCTTTTAAAGCAAGCATTACTCTTGAACCTGACTCGTTTACAGCGTTAAATTCTTCGCCACGTAAAGCGCCTGCAGCTAGTCCTTGTGATAATTGAGTAATTACACTTGATGTTTCTGCAGCAGTTGCACCTGATACTGCTAGTGCTTTATTAATTGTCTCTGTAATTTGTAATACATCTTGTTGAGCTACTGATTGACCCGCTAATGACCTTTCTAAGCGGGTGTATAAGTCAACTGTTGTACCAATAGCTGTGTGAGTTTCTAAGGCAATCCTTAGTGTTTCTTCTTGACCTGTGTTGAAAGCTTCTTGAGATGTTGCGACAAGGTTTATCTTGGCATCTAACAACTTCATGTTGTCCGCTAGTACAAGTGTTTCTTTTGCTGCTTTTAAAGCAAAACCAACTGATGCAAGTCTAAGTAGCTCATCACGCATTCCTTTGGCAACTTCTCTGGCTGAATTAGTACTGGCTTCGGCCTTTTTCATCCCTTGTGATACTTTGTCTCCTGCCTTTTTACCCTCGTTGCCTAGACCATCAAGAGTTTTACCAAGCTCTTTAACTTCAAGCTTGACTTTGCCAGTTTCTGCATTTATTCGTAGTACTACTTTTAAATCTTGCATATTATTAGGTGAGCCGCATTACCTGCTGTGATACTAGGAGTCAGTGTTATCAAGAGGTGTACAGCTCATAGACTCCTAGTTGTTTAATTTATCTACTACCACTTTTTCCATAATAGAAATTCTGTTTAATGTATCTATTCTCTTGTCTTTTGTTACCCCATATATGTCCATGATTGCTAGTATTTCTACACGGTCAAAACCTTTATAGAACCCACCGCCTAATGTATGTTCAACTTGTATCTTTAAGCTCTTAAATATTTCTACCGCTAATACGTTAACAGGCAGCAGAAATATTGTGGTAGTTACTGAATCTACCCAATCAGATATATCTTCATCACTAGCACCCCAGTTTTTTCTATCTTGAATAGATGATTGGGTTACTTTTGATGGCTTTATTAGCGATAACGCGATCTCTTCGAGTTTTTTCTCTCGATACCTTCCATTTTCTCGCTGTATTTCGCTAGTATCGCGTTTCTACAAGGTACATTCCTAAGAACCATCTCTTTGGCATCCATACCATCTGGCACTTCAACATCTTTTACATCTTCAACAATGGCTTCTAAGTATTCATCCACGTTTTCATTCTCAAGCAAGTACTCATCTGACTTATTTTTATCAATGTGATTGAATATTACAGTCATAGTACCTGCTACCATTTTGTTGCCGACAGGTTGGACTACTCGTACTTTTGCTTCAAAGGTATTACTTTCTTTTAATTTTAACATTTTGACTCCTACGTCGTTTATTTAATAATGTACACATACTCATCATCCGAACCTGCTGGGGTTGGGTGAGGGATAATCTCTATTGCTTGTTCTGTTACGTTTGCACCGCCTCCAGAGATACTAGGCGTTGCAATTTGTGCATTAGGCATGGACAATCGAACGATGTCGCCCGTTACAGTTCCAGTCTCCCAATAAACTACACCACCTGCTTCTGATTCCCATAGGCCATACGCATCAAACAATGCTAATGTTTCTAAGCCTACAACTAAATTCGCTTTTGATTTTCGGTCAGAATTGATGATTGTCTTGGATTTTGTTGTCTCGTAAAACTCGTTTGTATTGTTCTGGTCAAAAGTTAAACTTCTACCATGCACCTCGGTGCCATGCACATTACAAACAGAGTTAGGGTCTGAGTCGATTAGGGGGCTTCTAAATGATGAGAAGTCTGGTGACCCGCCAATCGCGCTGTCAACTGGAGAAGCATACACGCCAGTCATTTTAACTTTAAGCATTCTAACTTCGCCAATCTTCATCTCATCAGTGATGCTCCCACGGCAGGCGTGTACTTTGTACAAAACACCACCCTGATAGTAGTAAAAGGTTAATGTCGTTGAACCTGTAGATGTTGGTAAGTATTGGTAATCTACGGTTGCTGTTCCAACGCCAGCGTGAGAACAAGCCAACATGATCGGGTCATATGGTGGTGGGGTTCCTGCTGTTACAGCTGCCGCACCAGCGCCAGTTAAATACATATCAAAGCTAATATCATACTTTTTGTTTGGGTACGATACCTCATCATTTACAAAGAAACTCTTGTTTGGTGTTCTTGACACTGTGTCACTAGATGGGTTACACGACCAGTTAAACACCTCAAGAGCATTAGCAGCTGGTGTTGGTACTGGATCTAATCCCTCAGTTACTTCTACTTTAGCGAGAATTGTTTGTGAATCGAAATTATTAAAAGCCATGGTTTATGCTCCTCTTTTTTGTGTTGTCAACGAAGGCTTTGTAGATTCTCCAATGCCTACTACTTCACCAGTGACTGGGTCTCTTTTAAATGAGTGAAACTTTTTAGTATCTAATTTGCTACTATCAATAGGTGGTAGCTCTTTGTTTGTTTTTTTGTCTTTAGCCATTGTCTTATACCTTTAAATATTTTGTATCGTATGTTTGCGCCCAAATAAGTAATCCTTTATACATTGCTATCCTCTTTGAACTCCTAAAAAATATGGGCTGATTTGCATCACTTGGAGTCCATCCCATTAATGCACTATCTACCATATCCGCTATTGCCTTAATGTTTTTTGTCACTTGCCCACCAACTGCATCACTATTATCTCTTGCTATAATTACCACATCGACCCCAGCAGTTATAAGAGACCCATTTCTACCAGTAGTATGTAAATTTGTACCCCTTTCATCCTTCGGTATCACATGTAGAGAAGGTGTTGCCTTTACTGCATTTGCTAATACCGATTTAATACTATCAGCAAAACCTATGCTCTTAACATTGTTACCTATCCGGCTAACAAGTCTATCTTGCCAAAGTGAGTAATCTAGCATTAGTAACTTGCCATTAAATCATCAGTAAAATTTCTTTCACTACTGTAATACTTAACCCCGCCTGTATTTGTATTACCAATTAATATCGGATTGCCGGATGCATCTGTTAAAATAGCTTTGCCAGATGCTAAATCCTTTAACCAAGCTATCGCTTTTTTATATCTGGAATCAACTTCTTCTGTGGCCAAATCTTTATGTAATCTAAAACGTGCAATATCACAACAAGTTCTGATTAAGTTATCAGATGGTGAAGCAATGGGAATTGTGTATTTAACACCCAAGTAGGAATCAATTTCACCTGAGGCTTCATTAAGCGCACCATCAACAACACCAGCATCATTAGAACCGTCATTATCTCGGTCAGATAAGTTGTTTATCTCATCTGACCCGAATCTTGTTTCTAAATCTGTTAATGTTGCGTATGCCATCTACTTTTCCGCTTTTGCTTTTGCTTTTGGTGTTTCAAAGTAACCTTTTTCTTTAAGGTCTTTTTCTACGTCTTTTGGCAAACCGCCTTTGTATTCACCAACAGGGTATATTTTGTCACCACATTTTACCTGATATAATAAATTCATCTCATAACTCCTAAGCGATTGCTGATTTGATTAAGTACCCACAAGAAACTGCCGTTAAGAAAGGCTTTCTACAGTCTTTGGTACCATAAATGAAAGAATCCGAATCGTTATCAAACCAAGGCTTCTTAACAAAAGGGTATCCTGTCTTCTGGTATGTATATCCGTATGATCTAACCTTGTTAGACTTTGGGTTCTTGTTAACATAAGCCAGTACTACATCCTTACCCCAGAAATACTGATTATTGCCGGCAGTGTCCGTGTAATGTGCTTTAGTGATAACAACTTCATCGACACCTAGATAGTCAGCAAGCTGTGCGTTAGTCACTTTAGTAATGTTCATCCCAATGCCTTTGATATAATCAATGACTTTTGTATGCTTACGTAATTTACGTGCCACTAACGTAGACATAACACATACATTGGGCACAACTCCTTCCGCGTCTTCAATCGCATTAATTGCTGTTTCCACATCTCCTGCTGGGTCAGAGTTAACGTAATCGCTCCATTGTGCGCCGCCAGCTAAAGTAATAGTATTACTGGCTGGATATAATGCTGCATTAGTAGATAAATCCGCTTTCTCTTTCTCAAGAGACAAAAGTATTTTATCTTGTGTAATATTAATACTGGGTTCGGCTAAATCGATACTTGGTACAGCTTCAGCTTCTTCCATATCTTCAACAGCAACTGGTGCATTTAAAGCGTGGTCTATCAAACCAAAAGTTTGGCTTGAGTATGCTATACCAGTACGCTTTGTAACGGTACCAGGAGCACGTTCAGTATCCTCAATTTGGAAGGCTTCTTTACCCCACATCGGAATTTTACCACTTCTTGATTTAACCGGGACATGTGGAAACAATGCATTACCTGCGTTGTACTCATTGGGAGCATACTCTTGTGCTAATGCGGAAAGTAAAGGATCTACCCCCATTCTAATTTGTGCTTGATTCATTGGCATATTCTTTCTCCTCTATGCGTTAGGTATTAAATAAATTTCGATAATATCGCCGTCTGCACTAGCTGCTGTTAACGCTCTGCCTACTTTAACACCTGCCGCGAGCGTTACTGCTTTACCATTTGTCCCTACTTCTACTGTGGCGCCTACCGCAATTGCTCCCCCAGCTTCTACTAGAGAGGTGCCTAATGTATGCGCTCCAAAGTTGTCGCCTGCTACTGCATCTACTCTAGACACGCCTATAGCTTTACCCGCAGCACTTGCGTGAACCCCAGTTACTTCAACGAGTCTTTGCTTTGTAACGGTTCCTGTTGCTGATAGAGTGATTGTGTATATTGGTGCTTCTGTTGCCATGATTATTCCCCTATAGCCTGCGCAGCTTCTGATAAGCTGACGTTATTATCTTTGGCATATGCTTTAGCCTTTGCCAATTTGTCTAAATCTTTTTGGTTAACCTTTTCACCACTTGGTGCTGAAAATTTTACAGGACTTGTTGGTATGCCCTCTGGTTTTGATTTTTCTCTAAAGCTCATAAACTCTGACTGTTTAGAGATAAAATCTTGAAATTTTGATAATAGTGTTGATTTATCGCCATCCGAGAAATCAATCTCGTTATCTGACAACTCACTCATTAAATCAACCACAGTGTCTTTCAAAGCGGGCGCTAGTTTTTTATCCTGCACAGCTTTTTCACAAAATGAATTTATTTCATTTAAATTCGCTTGCTTATTCTGTTCAGATAACTCGGTCATTAACTGTTTTTTTTCAGCCTCCGCAGCGTCTAGTTTTTGTTGTAAAGCGATTTCATTCGCTGTTGGTTCTGACATGTCTATTTCCTCGTCTGTTTTTGTTGTTTCTGAAAAAGCAGAAACTGCTTCATTTTTTGTTTCTTTCGCATCTTCTCTGGCTTGTGAGTCACGAGCGCTATCAATTTCCCACTGTGGAATAACTTTGTTTGCTTCATCAAGCCCAAACTTTTCGATAAAGAAGTCTCTTAACCTACCCATAAAGGATATAGTTGCGCGTTCTGTGTACGATAAATCAATTGTTGTAACGCCTTTTTCATCATCACTAAATGCCAATGGTTTAAGACCGGGCACAGCTGGTGCAGCTGCCCCTAATATTCCAATGTGTCTTATATATTTTTTCCCTGGTACCGGATTAGATGTTGAATTAGCATCATAGAAAGAAAGACTTACTTTTTTATACAAACCTTTCTTAATTGCTTTAGATAAGTTTTTGTGAACTTCTCTGGTGATTCCAATTAGCTTGTTGCCAACAACTTTAAAAGATTTGGCCCAACCAAGAGCTGGATCATTATCTTTTGGGTGCCCTGCTACCAATGGTGATTCATGTATTTTTGAGTCGTAGCTGTCAGCTAACTCATTTAAATCTGAAATTGATATGCTTACACGCCTGCCATTTGCATCAACAAATGTACCCGTGCGTAATACTTCGATTTCATGTTTTTTCTTTGCCATGTCGCACAACATAACAAAAAAGTGTTCCACTTTTTAGGCACTAAGCAGAACAGTAGCCAACTTTTTTAAATTAATTTAAAAAATCAACGATTAATTGCTCTATTTCTTCTGCATCTTGTGGAGAAAACCCAATAAATGGGCGTGCTTCAAGTTCGCCTGAGCGGTCAGGGTAACTATCAACACCAAATTGATGTGCGGATGCATAAACTTTATTGGTGCCGATTTGTGTTGACGTTGAATCAAAATCAGTAACGATACTTGAAGCTAACTCACCTCTATCTTGTAATATTTTTCCTGGCCAATGGGCTTTCTTTTGTCGTGCCTTTATAGTTGCAGGAAGTAAGCCCGCCCATCCTGCACCAGTTGTTGGGTCATATTCTCCTTGGAATGCGTCCTCTGTGACATCTGCAAGAAAACCAGCTATGTTTTTCATCAACGGTGTTAAATCACTAATATTATCGGATATTTCTTTTAGCCCTTTAATTGCGTGAGTTGATTCTACTGTTATTTTCATGTTATAATGTCCAATACAAACCGAGCAAGATGCTAGAAATTATACCGCTGGACTAGCCTTTGGTCTAATTTAGATTATTTGATGGAGGGACAGGCGGCCTCCCACGCTCGGTTTTACTCTATTTCATAAGTGTCTTTGTTTTTAATCATGCCGTTAACTGTTTCCTTATCAACATAAAAAACAGTTCTTACTATTGCACCTAACCAGTTATCTTTTTTATAAATTCCTGCATTTATTACTACTTTAATAAACCTTTTATCGTATTCACTTTTTATTAAATAAACTATTTCGCCGTCTTTTCTGCCAATTAGTCTGATATTTTTCTTCAGTAAATATTCAGGTAACTTTCTTAAATCATACTCAGATAAAGAATTTCCAAGTTTTTCGTGTTTATTGCTTTTAAAACCAATAGTTATTTTATCGGATAAAACTATCACCCCATTATCTAATTTTTCGAACTTGGAGTTTAAATGGGTATAGTCTTTGCTATTTAAAAAACCTACAACTAAAAGCTCATTGATTTCATTTCTGTTTGATGACTTTTTTCTGTTTAACTGCTTGCTAATTATACTGTTATAAAGTACATATTTAGGGCTATCATTTAATAATACTTTTATCTGTTCTTTTACAAATTTATTGCTTTTTAACGCATCTAATTTAGCCCATGATGACCACGCTTTAATATCATTCGCAACCTGTCCAATCCCTACATTATGGCTAAATCCTTTGTCTGGGAAATCGTTATGCACACTAAATTTTTGCTTCTTCCTATACCCTCTTTGTACTGCCTGCTTTTCTGTTAATGCCCGCACTCGACAGCGACAATTAAAACCGTTTGGTGGGTAAATACTGTTCCAAATAGGGTCATTTATATGAAAGATTTTGCCGTGTAATTCCGCATGCGATTTTCTTGTGACACTATCAAGCACCGCTACATACATAAGATATGGACGGTTTCTCCTATTGTCATAAAACGCTTTCCAACGGCCTGCCATATAACTTGACTGCATATTAGTTTGATAGATTGTATTTAAACGCCATGGCGAACCTAGCTGCACTGTTTGCAATTTCCCGTCTGGGTTAACAATATCTTTTTTGCCCCACCATCCTTTAGCCTTTAGCTTGTTTGTAAGTAGTGATCTATATTGCCTATTGGTTAACCCTTGTTTAAGCGCTTGCTTTGTAGCTTGCCTAATGTCATCAAGTACGTCAAATGACATAGATTTGGCTACCGTGAAAGCCCTGGCATGTTGCTCTTGCCATACATCCATCCAATCCCAACTGACTTCGTTGCCTTTACCTTCAAACCATTTAATGGTCTGTTTAGGTGCTAGATTAAATTGGTTATATAGGCTATCTGTTGGCACTTGTTCTTCCTTGTGTCTCTGCAACAAAAAGCATTTGGGTTAACTGATCAGTTAAATCTTCAATATCCATTGATTCATAAACCTCAGACATTCTTTTTAAAGTCTCTTGTGGCCCATGTTTTTCTGCGAAATCAAGTATTGGCGAAATAACAGGGTCCATTTGTTCTTGCAATTCATTGTCAGTTATTGACTCCAATGCGTCATCTAATTCTTTTTGATCAGGAAATTGACTTTCTGCAAACTCAGAAAAATTTAACTTACTTTGATTATCCTGTGATTGTTGTACAGCTGGTACCCATCCCTCGCCATAATGTAGATCAATATAATCTTGCGTTGGTTTATACCCAAGCTTGCTAATTTCTACGTCTTTTTTAACTCTTAGTGAGGGTTCTTCTTCTGGCTGTGTCTTTCTATAGATTTTAGGGACCTTAGCATTATTGAAATTTATCTTTGTAAACCATGTTGCCGGGCCATCCTGGAATGATTCGCATTGTATCTTAGCGTCTGAATCAATAATATCCTGTCTCACCTCGTAATGAGTTTTTGATTGAGAGTAAGATGACCCATTATCGGTTGTCATTGTTTGCCCTAGAATCACTTTACTAATAGCTTTGTCCATAATCTCAATTAGTTTCGCTTGATCCGCTGAGCCTGACCTTGTGGCTTCTAATAGTTCTATTGCCATCCCCTCTGGCAATACTGTACCCGTTTCACTTGCCACTGATTTAATAGCTGCTAATAAATTATCTATATCATCATCACCAGTACCTAGTGGGTATTTACCTATTATTGAAGGTTGTGCAAACCTCTCAACAAATTTCATCCAAAACTTAATGCCTCCTCTTTTAAAAAGAACTGGCCAATATAGATAATGTGCCAATCCTAATCCGTATGGTTCGTCATCATGTGTTGCACCAACTGATGTGACCCAAAAATAAGGTGGCTCGCATTTCTCACCCTTTAGTTTACCTGCGACTGAAAGTCTTAAGACACAATCACTATCAAAATAAAAGCGTGAACGCTCTCTTACAACTATTTTATCAAACCCATATAAAGAATCTCTTAGCTTCCAGATTACTTCAGATACTGCATATCCATAAAACTGGTCATACAGCATCTTATCAGTTAAATTATCAAATCTAAGAAGGTCTATCTCTTTTTTTAATGCCTTGGCACAGGCAATATCTTGGAGAGAATCCCCTCCCGGTTCAACAATTAAATCTGATGAGATGACAGCTAGTCTTCTTTGCTGAAAACATGCTTTCACTTGATCATCACGTAAAATCTCATCATATACTTTGTAATCCCCCCCGATAGAAGCCAATACGGTATCTGTAGGAGTTAGCATGTCATACATATAGTCAGAGAACACCCCATTACTACTTCTTATAGAAGATACAACCCTTCCTGTGACTGGTTTTTTTATATCTTCATTTTTTATTTTTTTTGTCATTTTATTTCACCGATCCGAAGCCTTTCCTTCTATTAATTGTATGCTCTTTATTTTTTGTAAACTCTTTTTCTTCTTGTGTTGAAACTACTTTGTAATGCTTATTGTCCGGTAGCAACCTAAACGCATAGACTGTAGCATCTACCATGTCTAAAAACTCACCATTTGGAAAAGTTAATAACTCATCCTCATAAACCCCATTTGTTAATGCAGGATCATGAAAAATCATTTTCCTTTCGTACCTGTTTTGTAGCGCTAAGAATCTAATTATCTTGTCACGACCGCCGGTATCAACACCAACAACAGGTAGATTCGTTGTTCTTAACAACTCTTGCACTACCGCATCCTGAAACTGTACTTTCTCAATGCCTATAATATCTGCATTCCAATCACGTGCCATTGCCTCAATCATTTCTAGTATTACATTAAACGCCCATCTACCACGTTTAACTTGCCTTAGATACACACCGCCGTTTAAATCTCTTTGCATTACAGAAATGGCTGTGTATGCGTTTGTCTTAATGTCCCTCGTACCTATTGCCAAATCTACACCGATCGATGTGGCCACAACATTTGTTGGCACCCCAACCCTTAACATGTCTCTGTTTATTAATAATCCTGAGAAGTCTACAAATTCTGCTAAATGCTCCTGAGCGAATACCAGTTCTGGCAATTCCTTTTTCCTCATCTCTAAATATTCTTTAGATATGTGGGGATTCGAGGATGTAGGCATTTTCCATGACATCCAATTAGGCCAGTCTTTAGATTTGCCCCTTTTGTACATCTCTCTAAAATCATCAAACCCAGCAGGAGTAGAAAAAAACCACACTTCTGCATTTTCTCCATAATCTATTGTTGTAGCTGAAATGGCCTTATTCCAAACATCCATTAAGTTTTTAACCATGGCGGCTTCATCAATTATGACTTTTGCATACTTCCTTGAGCGTCCCGCGTTTGGTTTTTCTAGCGTCCAAAATTCAAGCTTACCGCCTGTTATTAACTTTATTCTCTTTTCTGATTTGTTCTTATGGGCGATAAGAGGTTCTAATATTTCGCAAACTTCATCCCATACGTCTAGCATAATGTCATAAGTTGGCACAAACCAACCACATGGCATGCCTTCTAATAATCCACCCTCCTGCATAAGTACATCAACACCAAAAACGGTTTTACCCCAACGGCGACCCATGCAAGCAACATTAAATTGTTTTTTCTCTCTCTGTAGCTTCCTTTGCCCACTATGTAGAACTTTAAGTTTAACAATAATTTCAGAATCTCTGTTTTCATCGAGTGGTCTAACTGCCAAAGCTGACATTTTATTATTCCCTAATCACTTTGATTTGTACGCCGCCTGTGTGCTCTTGTTCTACTTTTTCACGCCACTGGTTTGGCTTCCTGTTCTTAAGCCAAAACACACAAGCACCTGTGTCTGGTGGGTAATGTTTTGTTATTGGAACTACCAATGGAGTGCCATCATTATTGAAAACTTTAACATCTGGATGAGAGAAACCCATTGCTCTTTGAGCCAATGACATTTCAATTTTTGTGTCAAAATCGTACTTACTGTTTTTTATGGACTTAAGAAATTCAGAATGCTTTTTCTTCCATGTATTGATTGTTACTTCGGAAACCCCAAAAAAATCAGCCAATTGGTTGTCAGTAGCACCAAGCTGGCAAAGCTTATAAGCTTGCTCCGCAAACTCTTTTTTATACCTTGTTGGCCTGCCTTTTTTCATAATTTAAATATTTGGTTTGTAAAAATCATCTCTGATTGTTTTAATTTCTGCTTTCATCTCGCCTATCTCTCTACCCATCGAAACACCTTGCTTCTCAATTATTTTTTCCAATGACTCAGAATGCTCTTTAACTGAAACCTCTAATGCGTTTGTTTTCTCTGTAAACGACTTTTCTATCGCGTCAAGCCTTGTTTGTGTTTTCGCCTGTGCGGCTTTGATGCCTAGGACCGTAGAAACAAAAGCAAGAAATCCACCACCGAGTATCTTTACCCATAATTCATCCATCATTTTTATCATCTACTTTTAAGTTTTTAATCTCCAACAGTTTGTTATTGCATTGGCCTAATTTGCTAAAAAGTGTGGGTACCAAAATATCTCTGGTTGTTCCACATGTGAATTTTTCTTTTTTTGGTTTCATAATGGGTTGTGTAAGTTTTACAGGAATGGGGATAATTTGAGGCACTGGTACATCAACATATTCTGTTTTAATAATCTGACTGGTACCACAGCTCGATAACATCATCGCTAATAGGCATGTCATCACAATCATTGATAGGTAGGCTTGTAAGTTTTTCAATCTTCTTTTCCAGTTGTGTTTTCGCTGTAATTTCATAAATCTCAATTCTTTTTTTAGCCTCTAAAATATTTTTTTCTGTGTTTTTCTGTATTTCAACAAGCTCTTTAATTCTGATTATTAATTCGTCTCTCTTTTCAATTCCTTCTTTATTGACTTGCTGGCATTGCTTCAAATCCGCTTTCTTGATCTGTAATGCTGCATAGTTCCTCTTGTGCTTGCCACCACTCAGAAAAATTATCAAAACTAAAATCAATATTGTTGCCAGTAATATCTTTACCAATCTGTTTTGCAAATCTGATTTCAATTGTGTTAACATAGTTTATTGTCTCCAGTGCATTACCACCTGTTACCTGGTGTAAACATATTTGTATTGACTCCCATCTCCTGGACCCAACACAATACCTTTGTGCTTTAAGAATATTTCCAGCTCCAGCGTTGTAACTCGCAAATGTTAATCTTCTTCTATCTGATTCAGGTCTTTTCCATTTCCAAATATTTCTTAGCTTCTTGTTGTAATAGGCGCCTGCACGGATAGACTTATAAGCATCATTTCGAGAACCTGTAAATTTTAATTCTCTTTGCATATCCTGCCATGTTGCAGGCATGAATTGTGCTATTCCCTTAGCTCCTACTGGTGATACCGCTAACGGGTTTAATAAACTTTCTTGTTCAAGCTGCGAACGATACCAACGCCAATCCCAAGGTAAATATAAATTTGATGCTGATTTAATCAGGTCATCATATCTTTTTGTTGTCTCAGCTTGAGATAACTGCGGACAGAATATTGCCAACAGTAAAAATAAGTACGGCATAAATCACCATCTTGTTATCAGAATCCGCTTCTTCTTTCATAAATTTAGAAAGAGAAACTTCTTTTTTATCATCTGGTTTTGACCAGTGCCTATCCATTTGACTTAACGCAAGATAAGCCATGACCAATACCCATATAGCCGTGAATACCTTATAGCCAATGTCACCACCAATTGTGATGAATGTTGTTGGGTTTAGTATTACCCAAAGGCCAAATACAAAAGCGATAATTACACCAATGCGTCTTTTTATTTTGCCGATTATTTCTGCTTTTTTCATAGATACTCCAAAATTGTTCCCGCTAACATAACAAAAAAGTGTTCCACTTTTTAGGCACTAAGCGGAACAGCTGACTATTTTTTTCAAAATTCTAAAAACGCTTGTTGTAGGAATACCTGTGGCTTTACTTATTTCTCTTACTGAATAATTCCTGGATAAATATTTTCTCACCAGCATTGTTCTGTCAATTAACTTCTGATCGCTGGATATGTACAATCGGTCACCATTAAAATTTTCACCAAGGTTTTTTAGGAATTTAATTTTCAATTTTTCTAAAGATATTGGCTTATCAGATTCGAGAGAAGAAAAACTTTCTTGGAGAATTTCACCGACTGCTTTTAAATCATTACTCATTTCTTTTTTCATCGATTTATAAATACCTCTTGGAAGTTGGTTATCTTTTTTATCGCCCAATTAAAAACTTTCAGATGCTCCCTTTTTAGATTCTCAATGCTTTCCCCATTTGCAAATCTTTTACCATTATGCGCGAAGTTCCAAGTCCTTCTTCCTGAGAGTGATTCATTTCGAATATAATAATTGTGCCATTCATTTTTTCTTCTTTGTTTGTGCCTATACCAAATCTCAAAACCATTTACTGTTTCACCAACCAGTAAAAAATAATATTTTAGATAACCATCACTCATCATTTTTACATCCTCCAAAATGCCCAAGGCTCCCAGTTACAGAGGGGTATATATATATATATATATATATACCACCTTTTTTCTGCAACGCTCGGCTGAGACTGAACAGAACACCGTTTCAAAAGCTTTGAAACGCTTTAATACCTCGGAAACGACCCTATATGGTGGTTTAGCCTGTGGATAACTTTTGCCGTTGCAAAGCGTTTCAAAAGTTTTGCAACGGTGTTTTTTGCTAGCGTTGCAAAGCGTTTCAAAATTTTTGAAACGCATCATCCCCGGTCACCTAAGTCTATGATTTCATTACTTTTTAGTTCAATATAAATAGCTTCTGATAATCTGTTTAACGCTGATCTAACCGAACTTTCTGATTTATAAATACCCTCTAAAATTGCCATTTCGACTATATGACCTCTGTCAACAGATCCTTCAAAACAATGCTTCTGAACCAATTTATATAGCAATTCTTGATTGCCTTTAAGTGCTTTTTGAACATTAATAGGTGCCTCTGTTTTATCGAAAACTAGAGAAGTAATCTCCTGATCTTCTGTCATATCAATTAAGATTGACTGAGCTTGAAAATAGGTCTTTTCTGGCTCAATTGCATCTTTCATCTTCTTGCAGGTTAGCTCTGCCATCATGTTGCTTGGCTTGTCGATTTGGTAAATAAAGTCAGCGCCACCATCTAAAGCAATGGATCCTCTGGCTCTGTTCTTATCTGATCTACCTGTGTGATGCACCACCATAACAAGGCACTCAAACTCACTTCTAATAATATCTATCATCTTGATAAATTGGCTCATGTCAGAGGTGCTGTTCTCGTCCCCTGGTCCAAAGTTCCTGGCAAGAGTATCAACAACAATCACAGCCGGGTTTTGACCCGTTATTTCTACGATGTTCTTCACACTTTGGTAAACTTCATTAACTGCCGACATATCAAGAAATGCGGTAGCCGCTTGAGATACATACACAGGGTGATTCGATAGGTCAACATCATGAACCTTTGACCAGCCAGCCAAACGTCTGGCTAACCCTTGGTGACCCTCACCCTCAATTAGTATTGCGGGTCCTTGCTTTACCGCATTACCATGCCACATTTGGTCTGTGGCAATGTGCAAAGCAATGTCTATTGCAATAAATGATTTGTATGAGCCAGGTTCGCCATAAAGAACACCAAAAGTGTTCTTTTCAAAGTAATTTTCTACCGCCCAATCGATTGGACCTAATTTGTCTAAAACATCACTTGCATGAACTAACTTGAATCCTGTTTCTATTTTGTTTGTCGTTTCTTCTTTTTTATCTTTTACTAGGTGTAGTACGGTTGCAAAGGTTACTGGGTTTGTCGTTTTTATGTTAGCTTTGAAAGTTGACCACTTATGATCCATCTCAGAAGAATTATACTTGCTGCCTAACATGCTCCAATGGTCCCACAATTCAAACCCTTGAACATCGCCATTAAATTGATGGTACAAAGCCATTCCAACTTTTGACCAAGTGTGATATTCACTATCTGGGTCAATATTAGATAAAGTATCTTTTATTTTTTGAATGGAGATGTCTAAGGTTGGTTTTAAATTGAGTAAAGGACTTGTACTGAGATTAGTAGAAGTAGCTTTTTCTTTGATTTTCCAATTATTTGGTTTAATTTCTTCTAAATAATTGAATAATTGATTTATCTGATTTGATGTTATTAACGGTAGATTATCTTTGTGAATGTCGGCAATTCCAGAATCATTCCACTCATAAGGTTTACCCGTTGTTGGATGGATAGCATACACTAACGCCTGTTGACCAATGCCAAGTACTTCAATCTGATGGTCATTACCAAACAAATCGACGTACATAGGAGATGTTCGTTTTTTTATCAACTCGTCAGTTCTAAAAAACATCATTGCTTTAGGTCTGTTACCATATCTTATAGGGGTATCTCCTATGTTTTCTAAGCACCAATCAATAATAAAATCAATAATAAACTCATCGCGGATATCGAAATCTAAAGCACATACACCATACCCCAACTTAATACTAACATAGGCATCCGCGGAACCATTTTGAAGTAATTTAGGTAAAATTTTATTGAAGTTTGTCTTTTGCCATCGTGGAAAATTCTTTGGGTATTTATAGCCAGGAGGAATAGGCACGATTTGATAACCATTTTCAATCAATTTTTTACCATATTGTTTAAGATAGCTTGTATTTTCTTTATCTTTCATTTAATATTACCTTTGTATTTAGTAGCACTGGCAGGCACTACTGATAGAAAGCTCCGAGAAATTGGGGCTTTTTTGTTTTCTAGTGTGTTTGTTATTGATATGTTCCACCTTACTGCCTGATATTCCCTGACATTCCAGCCTTCTGCATTCGATTAAATGCTATTCTGTGCTCATGAAAATCAGCAATAATCATTTTCTCCAAGAACAAAGCGGCCAATTCTGCCATGGGCTTATTTTGGAACTCTGCCATTATTTGCAGCTGCTTGTGCATATCTGGACTTATCTTCACATGTATCGATTTCCTTTCAAGACTCATAATATTCACCTTCAATGTATGATTCGTTTTTTAACTTCTTCACTCATGAAGACATTGGGTCTAAGAAGTTGTAATTTATTAACCAACGCCTCTGGCAAAGAGTCTTTGTCTTTGAAGTGGGATATGCGACTAGCAGTAACACCCAAAGCATCAGCCAATGCAATTACTGTTCCATATTCATTCAGTGCTTGTTCTCGTGTAATAATCATTTTGTTTAGATTGAAAAGTTAGTTAACTAAGGATATTAATCACATAGCAAACAAAAGTCAAGAGGTAATATAATACAAAATATGAAAACATGCGGAATTAGAATAAGAGAGGTTAGAAAAGTAAGAGGGTTTAGCAATCCGAAACTTGCAAAATTAGTTGGTGTATCTACATCTACTATCACTTTTTGGGAACAAGATTTACATCAACCGTCAGGAAAAAACCTCACTAAACTATGTGATGTACTGGACACAACACCAGAGTACTTATTGTATGGTGTTAATCCAGAAGAAGTAGGATCAACATATTCAAATAGCCAAGTTAATGAATCAGGTGCGAAGTACATCTCGTCCAACACACAACCAGCCATTCACAAAAATTATGGGTATGTGCCAATAATTTCTTGGATACAAGCAGGTGAAACGCATGTTGCATTTGTTGATGAGTCAGAAGAATATGAGACCATTGCTTGCTACAAAAAGCATTCTAGCAACACGTATGCACTACGAGTGATGGGCGAATCAATGACTACAGACATTGGTCCTTTTAGCTTTCCAGAAGGAACGATCATCATAGTTGATCCAGAGCAGAAAGGAGATGAGACCAACGGCATATTTGTTGTGGCCAAAGAAAATGGCAATGATGCAGTTACATTCAAACAACTAAAATACGATGGGGCAACGCCATACCTAAACCCACTAAACAAAGATTACAAAAAGATTTTTTCTGATTTTAGAGTGTTAGGGAAAGTGATTGATGTAAAGATTGAATTACCTTAGAAAATAATAATAATAAGAACAAATTTGACCTTCGGAGTA